>Ga0182744_1003121_pt1 | contig 13104 bp, 12 predicted proteins | sample eDN3rd30CKraftMG_FD_128525 | JGI IMG/M metagenome (GOLD analysis project Ga0182744, IMG submission 128525) | Enriched Miracle-Growth compost microbial communities from Emeryville, California, USA - eDNA 3rd pass 30_C Kraft MG (version 2) (version 2) ...
ACTATAAAAGATATTGCCCGGACACTTGGCTTGGCACATACGACTGTATCCCGGGCCCTCAACCATCACCCCAGAATTAGCGAAGAAACCAAACAAAGAGTGCAAGAAACAGCCAAGCGCCTGGGATATATTGCCAACTCGGGCGCCCGCTCCATGCGTGGCGGCTCCACCAAGCTGGTGGGTTTGATCGTCCCCGATACGCAGAATGAGTTTTACAACGCCGCTGCACGAGCCATGGCCGAGCAATGCGAGAAGCATGGATACCAGTTAATGCTCTGCACATCAGAGGATGATCCAGTTCGCGAAGAACGGCACGTTTTAGCCTTGCGCGAGCACAGGGCAGCCGGCGTCCTGATCTCGCCTACGGCCGCTCCCACCGCAGAGACGGCACAGTTGCTCAAAGCCATGCACGCGGTACAGTTCCTGCGGATGCATAAACGGCTCGGCAGGCTTTGTGTCCATGCCGATGACCGCGCGGCCTTATTCAACTGTACGCAGCACCTGATTTCGCTAGGGCATCAGCATATTGGATTTATCGGGGCAAGCGTCGAACTCAGTACCGGCAGTGAGCGATTTGATGGTTTTCGGACGGCCCTGGCGGCGTCGGGGGTTGAGTTTCTTCCACAACTTGCGGCATTCGGCCCAGTACGCCCCGAGTTCGGACAGGCGGCCTTTGAGCAAATCTACGCCCAAGAACCGATGCCAACCGCCATTGTGGTATCGAGTTCGCGACTGATGCTGGGTGTCTTGCAGGCCGTTCAACTCAGGGGCTTGGATATCCCTTCCCGACTGTCGTTAGTCGCGTACGGCGATGCGGACTGGTTCAGCGTCAGTCGCCCTCAAATAACAGCCGTGGGCTTACCTATCGACCACATGGGACAGACAGCCACCAGGTTGCTCTTCTCGCGGATCGCGCCACAATTTTCATCCGAGCGTCTCAAGCAGCACCATATTTTCTCCACCGAACTGATTGAGCGAGAGTCAACGTCGAAGCCCCTTAGCGATCCACAACGGCTACCCGGTATTGGTCCGTAAACATCGCGTCAAGTCACCTTCCATTCGCGATTGAAAACCGAGCGGTAAGAAAAGTGGCCGGCCGCATGTACGCTGCTTGCATGCTGGACGAGGTCGCCGCGGCGGTTCCGGTACAGGCGCGTGATTTTCAGACCCGGAGCGCCGGCGTCGGCCAGCAAAGCTTTGGCCGATGCATCATCCAGATGAACCGCGTCGATGATCTGCTCTACGGTGGTAATGCTTTCGCCGAATTGCTCCTCGATGAACGCATGCACGGCTCGGTGCAGGGAACCGCTGAGCCCCTTGACGGACCGGAAAGCCGGGCAGATCCAGATTTCCGTATGCGCAATAGGCACCGTATTGCCCGGCAGGTAGCGGTAGCCGCGCAAGTAAAGCCAGACCTCCCCTTCCGAAGCCCCCAGCAATGCCGCCGTGGCGGCGTCTATACTTTTTGCTTCCTTGTGATCGATCCTGAGCGAGGTTTCGCTGGCGTACTGGTATATGTCGTTGACGGTTCCGAGGTTTTGCTGATAAAGGCTTTGCGGGCTTTTTGCCACGACCGTCGTTCCGACCCTGGGCCGACGCGTCACCACGCCCAGATGCGACAAACGCTTCAACGCTTCGCGCGCAGTGAAACGGCTTATGCCGAACTGCTTGCATAGCTCTTGTTCAGTAGGCAGCAGCCCCCCGACCTCGTATATCCCCGCTTGAATTTCATTGAACAGCGTTTGCGCAATCTGCAAATACTTGGGTTGTTCGATATTGCGTATCGGACTATTCATGTAAGAAGCATCGACAATATATTGTGAAGAACCCTCGGCCTGCCGGCCGGAGCTTCGCCGCCACCACGCAAGGGTGTCGTCTTGGGCGCGCGGTCAGACCACGGATCGGGCAATGAAGTCTTCAATTTCGGCGGCGCTATAGCCGGCTGATTCCAGAATGGAGCGATTATGCTCCCCCATGCCGGGAGCGGGCCTGGCCGGATGGGGCCCCGCGCGCACCGGCGAGGCTATGGTTCGTATGGCCCCGTCTTTGCGCTCCAAAACCAGAACGCGCTCCTGCTCTTGTACAAAATCATTATCCAGAGCCTGCTGGATATTGTAAACGGGCGCGGCCGGCACTTCGCCGGAAAAAATCGCCAGCCACTCCGCGGTCGTCCTGGTTTTCAGCACGCCCTCCAGGTCTTTAGTCAATTCCTTCCTGGATGCCAGCCGATTGGAAAAATTCTTGTATTTTTCCTGGCTCGCCCATTCCGGCCGGCCGAGCTTGTCGCACAGTATCGGCCAGAACTTTTCCTTGTTGCACATGATGAATATCCAGCCGTCCTTCGTTCTATAAAGCTGGCTGGGCGTCAATGACGGATGGCTGGACGCCTCTTCCCTGCCCAGCACCTTGCCCGCATTCAAATACCAGGTGGCGACATAGGCCAGGTTGTGCAGCGCCACGTCGAATAATGAAACGTCGATATCCCGCCCCTTGCCCAGCCTGCGGGCGCTCAAGATCCCGGCCAGCATCGCCATGGCCGCGGTGGTGCCCGTCATGAGGTCGATGATGGACAGGCCCATGCGGGTCGGCGGCCCGTCCGGCTCGCCGGTTACGGATAAATAGCCGGCTTCCGACTGCATCAGGTAATCGTACCCCGGCCATGCCGCGCGCGAGCCCGTTCGGCCATATGCGGAAAGATGGACGCAGACGATGCGCTTGTTGGATGGCTCCAGGCTTGCATAATCCAGGCCCAGCTTCTTGGGCAGGTCGCCGCGCAGATTATTGAACACCACATCCGCGTCCCGCGACAAGCGATGCAGAATCTGCCGGCCTTCGGGCGCCTTCAGGTCCAGCGTCATGCTCTTTTTGTTGCGGTTGAACGACTGAAAGAACTGGCTGTCATTGTCGCCCAGATAGTAAGGCCCGACATGGCGGCTGATATCCCCGCCTTCCTTGCGGTTTTCAATTTTTATGACCTCCGCCCCCAGGTCGGCCAAGTGCTGGGTGCCGAAAGGGCCCGCGCCATACTGTTCCACGGCGATGATCCTGATGCCCTCCAGCAGGCCCGCCTGCTCCGGCTCATTGGCTTGCGCGGTCATATGCGGTTCCTTTCGATGAGCTGGCGCGCAATGATGATGCGCTGCATCTCGTTCGTGCCTTCGCCTATGGTCAGCAATGGCGCATCACGATAAAGGCGCTCCACGTTATATTCGCGAGAGTAGCCGTATGCGCCGAAGATGCGCATCGCTTCGTGGGCGTTCTCGAAAGCGGCCTCTGTGGCGAAGTACTTGGCCATCCCCGCCTCCATATCGCAGCGTTCGCCCCGGTCGTAAGCGGCGGCGGCCGCATGGACGAGGTGGCGGGCGGCTTCGACCCGGGTGGCCATTTCGCCCAGTTTCAGCTGTATGGCCTGATGCTCGCATATCGGCTTGCCGAAAGTCTTGCGGCTCTGCGAATAAGAAACCGCCTCGTCCAGGGCGGCCTGGGCGACGCCCAGGCCACGCGCCGCCACATTGACCCGGCCGAGCTCCAGCCCGCTAAGCACTTGCTGCAGACCGCGCCCTTCCACACCCCCTACCAGACAGTCCGCAGGCACTTTGTAGTCATCGAAATTCAGCGCGCAAGTGTCGATTCCCCGGTATCCCAGTTTGTCCAGCTTCTTGCTGACAACGAAACCGGGCCCTTTTTCAGCGATGAAAAGACTCATGCCTTTGTGGCGCGGAGATGCGCCGGGGTCGGTCTTGACCAATAGGCCGACGCAGTTGCCGTGCAGGCTGTTGGTGATCCACATTTTTGCGCCGTTGATGACATAGACATCGCCGCGGCGCTCCGCGGTGCTGCGTATCGCCTGCAGGTCGGTGCCGCAATCGGGCTCGGTCAGGGCGATACCGCTATGCAGTTCGCCGGTGGCCATGCGCGGCAGGAACCGGCGCTTTTGCTCGGCAGTACCCGAACGCTGTATGGCCGATGCGGTGATGAGGTGCGAATTGATGATGCCCGAGATCGACATCCAGACAGCCGACATGCGCGAAATGATCTTCGCATAAGTGACCGTCGACAAGCCCAGCCCGCCATACTCCTGATCTATCAGGCAGCCAAAAAGCCCCATGCGCTTCATTTTCTGAACGATTTCTTCGGGATAGGCATCGTGATATTCCAGATCGTGCACATACGGGCAGACCTCGGATTCCAGAAAACGATCTACCGAGTCCAGAATCAGCGCTTCCTGCTCTTCATCCTGCCTGCGTGGTGTATTTGAAGTCATGATGGGTTCCGTTCTTGCTCGGCCGGAAATCAGTTAATTGGGGGTGCCCGGCGTAGGGGCGCCCGGCGTAGGGGCGCCCGGCGTGGGGCCGGCGGCGTATTGCTTGGGCACCAGGAAGGTCCGCTCGAAAGCCATGACCTGCACGCCGGTCTGCTTATAGGCGCGCGTACTGACTGTGACGATGCCTTGTCCAGGCCTGGACTTCGATTCCCGCTTGGCCAGAACGGTGGATTCGGCATAAAGCGTATCCCCGGCGAATACAGGCGCCGTCAGAACGATCTCCTTCCAGCCCAGATTCGCGATCGCCTGGGCGCTGACGTCGTTGACGGTCAGGCCGAGGACGATCGCGAGCGTCAGCCCGCTGTTGACGATAAGGTCGCCGAATTCGCTTTTTTGCGCATGCGCCTTGTCGCAATGCATGGGATGGCTGTTCATCGTGAGCAGCGAAAACTGGATGTTGTCGCTCTCTGTAACGGTGCGGCCCGGCCGATGCTCATAGGTATCGCCCAGGGTGAACTCTTCGAAATATCGTCCATAGCGGGCGCGGTAGCGCTGGTCGCCGATTTTTTCCGCAGTGAGCACGAATGTATTTCCTTATTTTTAAATTGTCCATACAATAGTGTAAATCGTACATAGCTTTGAGGACAGTGTCAAAGCTATGCCGAACGCCACAACAAAAATGAGCCAGGAGACCGTAAATGAAGGGTTCCGCCCCTTTCCCGCACTTATTCGAGCCATTGACCGTAGGCCGCAGGACCTTGCGCAACCGGATCGCATTGCCCGCCACGTTGACCAACTATGCTTCAGGGCATCGCGTTACCCCGCGCTGGGTCGACTTCCTGGTTGAACGCGCCAAAGGCGGCACAGGAATGATCATCACGGAAATCATCGCCGTGGACCCCGATGCCCTGGCGCAAGGCGGCATCGTTGCCGGATACGAGGCCGAAAATGAAGCGGGCTTCAAAAAAACCGCGGAACTGGTGGGAAACAGCGGCGCCTGCCTGCTCGCGCAGCTCTGGCATCCGGGGCGGCAGCAGCTCTGGTCGCCCGTGGCGTCGCCCAAAGGTGTATCCGACCAGCCCGACGCATTGAGCTGGACCGTACCTCATGTAATGTCGACCGACACAGTGCGCAAAGTCGCCGAGGAATACGTGAACGTAGCGGCGCGCATGCATCGCTGCGGCTTCGCCGGCGTCGAGCTGCATGGCGCGCATGGCTACTTGATCACGCAATTCCTGTCGCCCTGGTCCAATAAACGCACGGACGCCTATGGGGGAACGCTGCGTAACCGCACGCGCTTCGTGCAAGAGGTCGCCCAAGGAATACGGCAGCTCTGCGGCACGGACTTCATCATCGGGCTGAAAATGCCGGGCACCGAGGGTATCGCGGGGGGCATCGATCCGGACGAAGCCGCCCGCATCACCGCGGATTTGGCCGCCACGGGGCTGATCGATTACTTCGCCTATAGCCAGGGCAACTTCAGCCTGAGCCTGGAGACCCATGTCCCGGACATGGCGTTCAAACGCGGGCACTTTCTGGACATACACAAGAAAATAAGGCCGGCCGCTGCCGGCATCCCCGTCATGGCGATGGGGCGCATCGCCATGCCCGACGAGGCAGAAGCGGCCATAGCGGAGGCTTGCTGCGATTTCGTCGGCATGTCGCGAGCCTTGATCGCCGACGCCGCATGGGCCAACAAGGCCGCCGCCGGGAATGCGGCGGATATCCGCGTATCGACCTTCGACAATATCGCCTGGGGAGAAATACACGTCGGCAAGCCGCTGGAAGAGTTCCAGAACCCCCAACTGGGCAGGCCCGGCGAGGCTCAGGGGGAATTGCCCAAAACGCGGAACCCGCGAAAGGTATTGGTCGCGGGAACAGGGCCCGCGGGTATACAGGCGGCGCTCACCGCGGCGGCGCGAGGCCACCAGGTGACGCTCGCCGGCCAGGGGCCGAACTTGGGCGGAAAACTGCGCATCGAGGCCGGCCTGCCCCATCGCGGCGAATACCTGGGCTTGATTGCGTGGTGGGAACGGCAGTTGAAGCGCCATGGCGTGTCGGTTCATTCCAACACGCCCATACACGACGCCGGCGATGCGCGGCGCTTCGGCGCGGAGGTCGTGATAGTGGCCACTGGCTCTCACCAGCGTCCTCCGGACGGCCTTGACGCGGGCATGTCCGCGCGCGACTGGGCGCAAGCCCCCAGCATCAGGGATCGCCGGGGCGCCACCGCGGTGCTCTTCGATAAAGACCATACCGCGGCCACTTATGCGGTGGCCGAAGAACTGGCGGGCAAATACGAGCGGGTCTTTCTATTGACCCCGCGCACACATATCGCCCAGAACGTGAATTACTGCAGCGCAATCGGCGTGCATCGCCGGCTATACGAGGCGAACGTCGGTATCGTGACCGCGGCCGAACCCGTCTCGCTGACGGGCCAGGTACTGGAATGGCGCAATGTCTTCACCGAAAGGCGCCAGACTATCGAAGGAGTCGACTTGTTCCTTTGGTCGACGCCCCGCATCGCCGATGACCAGTTGTACGGCCGGCTCCAGGCCGAAGGGGTGGAGGCTCTGCTGGCAGGGGACTGCATGTCGCCGCGCAATGTCTTGTGCGCCGTGCATGAAGGCCACGCCATCGCCCTTTCCTTATAGATCGCAAGCCCTGAAGCGAACGACATCCAAAGCGAAGAAACAGGAGATAGACATGAAACACTTGATCAGCATCGCAGGCGCCGTCGCCTTGGCAGTTTCCTCTCTGGCCTTTGCACAAGGCGTACCCAAGGATTATCCGAATCGGCCGATAGAAATGGTCGTGGTTTACCCCGCCGGCGGAGGAATGGACGTGACCGCGCGCACGCTCGCGCAGGAATCGGAACGCGTCTTGGGGGATAAATTCCGTGTTCAAAACCGCACCGGCGGAGGCGGCATCGTCGGCCACACCTGGCTGGCGAAAAACACCGCGCCCGACGGCTATACCGTGGGCGTGCTGGCCAACCCCTTCCTGGCGCTGGACATCCTTGTGCGCGATGCGCCCTTCAAGGCTGAAGACTTCACGCCTATCGCGGGCATAAACTTCACTCCGGTGCTATGGGTGACCCGCACGGACGGCCCCCTCGGGAAGCTGGATTTTCCTCAGCTCATCGACCATGCCAAAAGCCAGCCATCCGGCCTGAAGATCGCCGTCATTCCCAACAACGTTTTCGATTTCGTGGCCTCCATCGTCGAACGCAACGCCGGCATCACATTGACACACGTCCCTTTTCAAGGCGGAAAGCCCGGCGTGACCGCATTGCTGGGGGGCAACGTGGACATAGCGAGCGCCTTCTATGAAGAGGTGGAGCCTTACATCAAGGCCGGCCAGTTGAAGGCCATCGCAGTCAGCGATCAGAAGCGTTTCGCGGCCCTGCCCGACGTTCCGGCCATGGGCGAGCTGGGCATAAAGATCGATGAAGGCGTCTGGGGCGCCAGCCGTTTCGTTACCGTGCCCCCCGCAACGCCACAGGCCATTCAGAAAAAACTGGAGGAAGGCTTTCTGAAAGTGATGAAGGACCCGCAAGCCATCAAAAAATTCCAGGCAGCCGGTATTTCCCTTACACCCACCGACGCCCAGACCACCCGCGATACCTACCAACGATCCATGAAGGTGATCGCCGATTTCCTCGCTCAAAGGAAATAGTCCGATGCTCTTTCTTTGCATGTCCGCCCTGCTGCTCGCCGGACTGGCGGTGTTGGGCGTGGAGTCGCTGAAAATATCGGGGCCGTCGGGGCTGTATCCGCAGGTGCTGATCGGAGCCAGCATGGCATTGCTGGTCTGGAACGGCCTGCAATCCTGGAGAGCGCGCGCCATCGGCGCCAACGACCCCGAGCTCGCCTCGCTGCACACCGGCCCCACGCAAGCGCTGTTCCGCTTCGCGCTCTTTTGCGCCATCTGGCTGCTGTACCCGCTCTTGATGACATGGACGGGATTCATCGCCTCGACCACCATCGTGCTTTACGGCTCAGCCGTCCTTTTCGGCACGGCACGCCCTTGGCTGGCGCTGCTGGGCATCCTGTGCTTTACGGTCGTCTTTTCGGCACTGCTCAAAAGCATCATTTATGTGCCGGTTCCTGAAGCCTGGCCCGATCAGTGGATCAATGCGCTTATATACCGCTTTTAAGGAAGCCTGATGTTCGACGTCCAGTTCCTTGACGCCCTGCAATCCGCCCTTGCGCCGGCAAGCATTCTGTTCTCGGTGCTGGGCATCGTGATCGGCATCATCTTCGGGGCCATACCCGGCCTCACCGCTACGCTGGCGATCGCGCTCTTCGTTCCCATCACCTTCATCATGAGCCCGACGCATGGGCTCATCATGCTTGGCGGGATCTACGCAGGCGCGATTTTCGGCGGCAGCATTTCCGCCATTCTAATTAACGTACCGGGAACGCCCGCGTCCATCATTACCGGCTGGGAGGGCTATGCGATGGCCCGCCGCGGCGATGCGCCTTACGCGCTGGCGCTGGCGGCCGTAAGCTCGGGCGTCGGCGGCGCGCTGTCCGCCATCGCCATGCTGTTCCTGACGCCGGTGCTGGCAAAGCTGGCGCTGTCCTTCGGTCCCCCGGAATTCGTGGCCCTGCTTATATTCAGCCTGGCGATCGTCATCGTCATGCTCGATACGCCCATGCTTCATAACTTGCTGGGCTGCCTGTTGGGCCTGACCCTGGCCAGCATAGGGCAGGACCCGATCAATGGCGAATCCCGCTTTACGTTCGGCATGCCGGATCTCTTGTCCGGCGTGGATCTGCTGGCCGTACTGATCGGCTTTTTCTGCATGACCCAGGCGGTTTTCCTGGCCCGGGAAGCGCTGTCCGAAGAAAAGACCATTGCCATTCATTTCGAAGGGATCACGGGGATATGGCGGGTGCTGAAAACCATGATCTCGTCCTTCTGGACTTATCTGCGCGCGACGGTGGCGGGCATATTCCTGGGCATCATGCCCGCCATCGGCCCGGAATCCACGCCCTTCGTCGCGCACGCCGTAGAGAAAAAATTCTCACGAACGCCGGAAGAGTTCGGGCATGGCTCCACGCAAGGGCTGATTGCGTCCGAAACGTCCATCAGCGCCAATGTGGGCGGATCCTTGATACCTTTGCTGTCGCTCGGCATCCCCGGCAGCGCTGCGGCCGCGGTGTTCATCGGCGCACTGACGCTGCACGGCATGCAGCCCGGGCCATTGCTGTTCGTGGAGCATGGCGCCGAGATGTACACCTTCTTGGTCGCCTTCGTCATCACCAACATCTTCATGGTGTTCGTCGGCCTGTTCGCCATTCGCTACTTCGCCGTGGTGCTCAAAGCCCCGAAGGGGTGGATCGCCGCCTTCGTGGCATTCTTTTCCATCTTCGGCTCTTATGCGGTCAACAGCAGGCTGTTCGATGTCGGCATCATGTTTATCGCCACCGCGTTCACCATACTGCTGCGCTTTTTGCGCATCCCCATTCTGCCCGTGGTGCTGGGCGTGATACTGGGTTCGTTGCTGGAGCAAAACATCGTGGTTTTCTCCATTACCGTCAAGAGCCTGCCCGACCTCATGGCCAGGCCGGTAGCCCTGGCGCTTTTCGCGCTCACGGCCGTCATACTAGCCGCTTCGGTGTACAAGCGGCTGCGGGCGCAAAGCACTCGAGCCGCCGCGTCATGATGGCGACAGCCATTGCTGCGGCCGTGCCCGCCCTAGCTCGTGCTGCCTGAAGACCGTTTGCGGCCCATACCCCGGATCAACACCCAGAAGCAGCCCAGCATGCTGCCCAGCAAGGCTCCCAGCACGACGATGAGCATGCGCTTGGGCGATTCGCGCGAGGTCGGGTAGGTGGGCGCCAACTGGTATCGATAGCTATACGCCGGCGTAAGCTCGTAGTTTTGCAATGCTTCGAGTTGCTGAAGCTCGTATTGGACCTCGTGGTAGCGCGGCGGATATACCAAAGGCTTTTCCCGGAGCGCCTGCAGCTCGGCGTTCAGATAGGTTTCCCCCAGCATGAACAGCCTGTCCACGCCGCGCAGCTCTATAACGGTATTGCCCGGTATGGCGCGGCCCGCCGCATAATCCGTTACGCCCGCCTGCTTGGCGGTATAGAGGGCGGTTTCCACGGTGGCGATCTTGCTTTCGTGCTGGCTGCGGACGCCGTGTTCCATTTCCGCCAGGCTGGCCTTGCGCGCCTGGATTCCCGCCTTCAGGCTATCGCCGAACGCCGCATCGCTTTGCTGCAGCGCCTGCGTGTTGACGTACTCTATATAGCTGCTCAAGCCTTGCTGCGCTTCGTGGGCGTTCTCTGCCGTATACGAGATCTTGTAGTAAGGCACTATCTGGTTTTTCTGCGGCGCGGAGACGGCAAGCGTAGTGCCTGCCATGCGTTCCAACAGGGCGGCCGCCCGCAGGTCGTCCATGCCTTCGGCGCGGTCGAGGAAATCTTTCGTCTTGGATAAAAAGCGCTGTTTATGTATGGGAGTGGCGCTGAGCTCTATGAATTCAGCGAACAGCCTGGAGGCGAATGCCGCCGCATCGACGGATTTTTCTTTTTCCACCAAGGCGAGCACTCGGCGCCGGCCAAGATAGGGAGAAATATCCTCGACCTTCGGGGCGATGACATAAGCAATGGATGTCCATTTCTGCGGCGCGGCGAAGGCGTAGGCCAGCGCAAATAAGGTCACGCAGCCCGCTATCAACAGGATGGCGGTGCGGCCGCGCCACAATAAGTCGAAAATTTCAAATAAATCGATTTCGTCGTTGGGCGACTTGAGTTCCAGACTCGATTGCTCGTGTTTATTCATGCCGGTTACAGATAAAGCCCGATCTAGCCGCTACGCACAGAACGGATCGCTGGCATATCGCGGCGGCTGCAAAGGGCCGTTTGCGGGCCGGCCCTCTGTAAAACTGGGCTGATGTTAAACCGTTTGGTTTTTTTACACAACCAAACGGTTGTTACACAGGCTGCTGCACAAGGCACACTGCAATCATGTCGAAGGTAGATGAAAAGCAGGAATTTGCCACGCGTCTCAAACTGGCCCTGAAGCGGAGCCGCAAAAAGATAGAGACGGCGTCAGAGCTCGCCCTTCAGTTCAACTTGCGCCATCCCAACCAGTCGATTTCCCAGCAAGCCGCCCATAAGTGGCTTTCGGGCAAGTCCCGCCCGACGCGTGACAAAATTGAAACGCTGGCCAAATGGCTGGATGTACCGGTGGAGTGGCTGCGGTATGGAGTCAGTTCCAGCAGACGCGGCTATGCCATGTTCGAACCGGCGCACAGCCTTATCGAGAACCCGGCCACGCTTTCAGCGGACGAGCTGAAACTGCTCACGCAATTGCGCAGCATGCCGGAACATCGCCGCCAGTTGATTCTTGAAATCGCCGAGCAATTTTTCATCGACGGCCATATTTGGCCGTCTGCGTAGCGGCGGCATCGGGGCCGCAGGGGAGCGCGCGGCTTCAGGGCTTGGGCGTATCTTCCAGCTTGTTGATCTTGGTGCCTTCCAGGGACACGCCGGCCATCAGCCCCGCGTTGGTCATCACGAAGGCCACCACCGGCTCACGCAAGGTGTTCGTATCGACGGCGCCGTTGGCGCCGACGTTGGCGACCGCCACCGTGGCGTTGACCCCGGCTGTCCAGCCATTGCTTGCCCGGAAGTCATCCAGCGCCTGCTGTGTCATGAACAGCAGAATGATGGCCTTGGACTGCGCGCCCGCCTGGAAGCCGATGGAGCCGCTGGAGGTGCTGTAATAGCCCTGATTGCGCCCATTCACCCGCAAAACTCCATCGCCGTGCTCCGCGCCCACCACGAAACCGGCGCTCAGGACCCTGGGAAACACCAGAACGCCCTTGGCTTTCGCTACCGTTGAACGCGCGTCTGGCACGACTTCGTACAAACGGGTGAGCGCCGCGTCCGCGCGGGCATCGACATCGGCCCTGCGTTCGGCCACCGTCTGCTTGCCCTGCGGCACCGTCGCGGTGCAGGCCGCAAGCCCGAGGCCCGCAATGGCCACCGAAAGCGCGGCAACGCTCTTGCGGAACAATATAGTCGGCTTTCTTGACATGGCGTTCTCCAGATGGGTTGGAATGAGGCAAGCACAATCGAAATAATAAACGATGAAGCCGCAATGCCGGCAAACTCTCGCGGGCTTGCCAGCAAATAACGCTCCCAGATCCAGGTCTTCACCGGACAGAGGGCTTCACCCCGCCGCCCGGCAAGTCGTCGGGCGTGTCGATATCGCTCGTGCATCCCTGGTCGTCGACGTCGATGCGGGTCAGTTGCGCGGCGTGACGCTTGATGACGGCCTGGAGGCCGGCCTGCGGATCGCATTCCCGCAACTCCGGGCCCAGCACAGCACTGAACGCAACCGGATGGCCCGGGCTTCCCAGGCAATATGGCCGCGCAATGAGCGCGCCCGCCCGCAGACTTTGCACCACCCGCTCGACGGTGGACGGCTGCAGAAAAGGCATATCGCCCAGCATCATCAGCCAGCCCAGCTCCGGCGCGGGGCCGGCGAGCCCCCGGCGTATGGAGGCCCCCATGCCGATATCGGCATCAGCGCAATGCGCGATGTTCACCGGCAGCGCCGCAAGCGCGGCGCGGATGTCGTTGATTCTGTCGCCGCACACCACCGTCACGGCGTCCAGCGAGGCCAGCATCGTCTCGCATACCGCCTGGATGACCAGCCGCCCGTCCGGCAGCGGCTGCAGCAGCTTGCAACGCACGCCGGCGGGGTCGAATCTCGTGCCCCTGCCCGCCGCCAGGACGATGGCGGCTATCTCCATGCCCGCGGGCGCGGGTGGCGCGAAACTTTCAGCACTCATACGCCGGCGGCCTCCAGAC
>Ga0182744_1003122_pt1 | contig 13100 bp, 15 predicted proteins | sample eDN3rd30CKraftMG_FD_128525 | JGI IMG/M metagenome (GOLD analysis project Ga0182744, IMG submission 128525) | Enriched Miracle-Growth compost microbial communities from Emeryville, California, USA - eDNA 3rd pass 30_C Kraft MG (version 2) (version 2) ...
CTTCGGCATCGTCGCCCCGGACAGCCGCGACGGCATGCTCCAGCACGCGCGAGAGTTCGCCGAAAAGGGCATTCCCTTCATCTTCGATCCGGGCCAGGCGATGCCGCTGTTCAGCGGCGAGGAATTCCGCGCCTTCATCGAGCAGGCCGACTACGCGATCGTCAACGATTACGAATCCCAGCTCCTGCAGGCGCGCACCGGCTGGAGCGACGCCGAGATCGCCGCGCGCGTGAAGGCCTACATCGTCACGCGCGGGCCGAAGGGCTCGACCGTCCACGAAGGCGGCAAGACGCACGCGATCCCGCCCGCGCAGGAGCGCCGCATCGTCGATCCGACCGGCTGCGGCGACGCCTATCGCGCCGGCCTCATCTTCGGCCTCACGCGCGGCATGGATTGGCACACCACGGGCCGCCTCGCTTCGCTCATGGGCACGCTCAAGATCGAGCATCCCGGCACGCAGAACCAGCGTTTCGGCTATGCCGACTTCGCCGATCAGTTCAAGCAGCAATTCGGCTACGCGCTCGACTGAGCGCGCGGGCCTTTCTTTCACTTCGCCTTCCCGGGAGATCTTCGATGAATCGACTTTCGCAATCCGCCCGCAGCCTGTCCGTTCTCGTCGCGCTCGGCGTTTCGCTGACCGCCTGCGGCCAGTCCGGCCCGTCGGTCGAACTCAAGGGCCAGCGTTTTTCGATCGAGATCGCCGACAACGATGCCTCGCGCGAACACGGCCTCATGGATCGCACCGAAATGGCCAAGGACCACGGCATGCTGTTCGTGTTCGACGACGATGCGCCGCGCGCGTTCTGGATGAAGAACACGAAGATCCCGCTCGACATGCTGTTCTTCGACGCCGACAAGCGCCTGGTCAGCGTGCAGCACGACGTGCAGCCTTGCGTCGCCGACCCGTGCCCGGCCTACTCGAGCGGCGCGCCGGCGCGCTACGTGCTCGAACTCAACGCCGGCCAGTCGCGCGCGATCGGCATGTCGCCCGGCGACGAGATGACGATCAACCGCTGAGCGGTTTCGTCGCGTCGCGCGCCAGCGTCGACGTCGAGCGCGAACGGCAAGCCGCAGCGGTACGGCACGAGCAGGCCGGCCGCGGCGTCGACGACGCCGTCCTCGATCGGGAAAAACACGTCCATCGGCCGTCTCCAGTGGATTTGACGGTACGCATTCGAGCAGACGCGGATGCCGCGCAGGCGTCGGGTACATGGCGAAATCGTGACGACTGCCGTCGCGGCGCTCACAGCGCTTCGATGCGCCCGATGCGCTGATCCAGCCAGCCGACGATCTGCGCGCGCAAGGCGTCGCCGGCCTGGTCCAGGCTCTGCACGCAAGCGAACGTGACGCGGGCATCGAGGTCGGCCTCGCGCAGCTTCGCGCGCAGGCGCCACTCGCGCTGCTCGCCGGGCTTGAGCTGCACCACGCGCAGGGAATCGTCCAGCACGCCGCTGCCGCGCGCGATTTCCAGATGCGCGGCCAGGCTTTCGGCCAGGAATTGTTGCGGCGACCGCAGTCGATGCGCGACCTGGCGTTCGAGCAGGCCCGGCTGGATGGCGAAGAACGATTGCAGCGTGGAGCGCCGGTACGGATACGGCACGTGCGGCAGCCGGTAGTAGCGTTCCGCGAAGCCGGCCAGGCGTGCGCTCAGTTCCTGCGCCTCGCGGTTGCCCGCGCGGTCGGCGCGCGCACCGCGCGCATGCCTGAGCAGCCGGCGCAGGCCGCCGAACGCGCCGCGATCCGACTGCACATGCCACGCGCCGCGCAGCACCACGCCGTCATTGCGGAAGAACGCGCCCGGTTCGATCGGGCGCAGGATCATGAAGTCGTCGTTGAAGCAGACGTGGTGCTCGGCGAGGCCGGGAATGCGCCAGAGCAGGCTGCTGATCGAACGGCTGTTGAAGGTCGGCAGGCTGTCTTCGAAGCCGGCGAAAATCTCGCGATGATCGACAACGCGCACGCGTTCGGCATATGGCGTGCCGCGCAGGCGCGCGAGCAGGTCCGGCGTCTGCCCGTCGCTGACGATGTGGATGCGGCGGAACCACGGCGCAAAGCGCAGGATGGACGCGACGCACCAGTTCAGCTCGCCCGCATCATCGAATCGCGTGGCGCGCGCGGCGCTCGGCCGCGCGCCGCCTGCACCGGCGAGATAGGCCTCCAGGCGTGCGCGATGCGCGGGATCCGCGCCGTCCACCCACGGAATGACGGCATCGACGATCATGCAGCGACGGCTCCTGTGCAATGCGACGGCGCAACGCCGTAGTGTGCCGCAGACAGCGCTGTCGCGGCCCGCTAGCATGCGGGCTCGCCGCCGCACGGAACCGCCATGTCGCTCGTCGCCACACCCGCCCGTCCATCCGGCCCCGGCCGGATCGCCGCTTGCGCCGGCGGCATGGTCGCGGCCTGTACCGCGCTCGCGATCGCGCTTGATCACGGCATCCGGCTCGGCAGCGAGAACCACGCCGGCCTGCTGCCGGTGATGCGCCGGCTGATGGACGCAAACTACCTGCCCGGCGATTTCGGCATTTCCATCCGCCTGCACCACCATCACGTGTTCGCCTGGATCGCGGCGACGCTGGCCGGCGTACTGGGCGAAAGCGGTGCGCTGGCGTTGCTGACCCTGCTCGGGCTCGCCGCGATCTTCGCCGGCCTGTGGCGACTGGGCGGCGCGCTGCAACTTGCGCCCGCGCGGCGATTGCTGCTGGGCGTGGCGATCGCCATCGGCATCGCCTGGCTGGATCGCGGTGTGGAAGCGAACCGCTTCCTCGGCAACGGCCCGATCATGCCGCCCACGTTCGCGCACGCCTTGATCCTGTTCAGCATCGCCGCCGTCGTGCGCCAGCGCTGGAATGCCGCCTTCGCACTGGCCGGCGCGGTGGCGCTGCTGCACTTGCAGATCGGCGGCGTGTGGCTGATCGCGCTCGCCTGCGTCGCGCTGGCCAGCGGCATCGGGCGGCAACCGCGCCGCTGGCTGCCGGGCTTGGGCGCCGCCGTCGCGATCGCCAGCCCGGCCCTGCTCGACGTGTGGGCGCTGCTCCGCGAAGGGTTGGTGCAGGACATCGGCCAGACCGGCGACATCGCATTCCGCATGCCGCAGCACTTCGAGTTCCGCGCCACGCGCGTGATGGCGGTTCTGCTGTATCTCGGCGCGTTCGCGTTCGTGTGGCGGCGCTGGCGCGCGCGCGGGGACGCGCGCGCCGAACGCTTCCTTCCGCTGCTGCGCATCGTCCTCGTGCTGATGCTGCTGACGCTGGTGCACTACCTGGATTACTACCTGCTGCACACCGGCTGGATCGCACGCTTGCAACTGCTGCGCCTGAGCCTGTTCATTCCGGTGCTGGCCGCCTTCGCGCTGCTGGCCGCGCCGCGTGCGCGACGCGAACGTTGGCCGCTTGCGCTCGCGTCCTGCCTGGCCATCGCCGCGCTCGGCGCCGGCTGGCTGCGGCACGCGCCGCCGTCGCTCGCGATCATCGACCAGCGGCAGGCCGCCACCGACTGGGGCGACGTCACGCGCTGGATAGCCCACGACGGCCCGCCCGGCCTGTATGTGACGCCGCCGGGACAGATCGGCTTCACCGCCGCCAGTGACCGTTCCACCGTGGTCGAATTCAAGATCAATCCCGACGGCGGCGCCGGCCTCGCCGAGTGGCTGCGCCGGCTCGACGCCGTCACCGCGCATTCCCTGCCGCAGGCGTCCACGCGCCGTGACGTGGCCGAAGAACTCGACGCCGCCTACGCGAAGCTGTCGCAGGAGGATTTCGCCGGGCTCGCCCGCAGCTATGGCGTACGCACGGCCGTGGTGCCGGCGTCGAGCGCGCTGCAGGGGCGTGAGCTGTATCGCAATGCCGGCTATCGCGTCGTGGCGCTCGATCCCTGAGCGGGTCGGATCAGACCTCGACCATCTCGAAGTCCGACTTGGTCACGCCGCAGTCGGGGCAGGTCCAGGTTTCGGGCACGTCTTCCCAGCGCGTGCCGGGCGCGATGCCGTCGTCGGGCCAGCCTTCGGCCTCGCTGTAGAGGAAACCGCAGACGACGCACATGAAGGTGCGGAACGGCGCGTCGACGGGAACTGCTGCGGGCTCGGACATCGCGGAATTCGTTCGGAACGGCGAAAAGGTCCTGTATTCTCGCAGTTCGGGTGCGCAGGCGAAAGCGCGCCGCCATGCGTATGCGATGCCTTCTTCAAGCCCCCTGCCGCTGCGTGGCCTCTACGCGATCAGCGACGGTCCGCGCGTCGATCTCGTCGACGCCTGCGCCGCCGCGCTCGAAGGCGGCGCGCGCATCCTGCAGTACCGCGACAAGACGCGCGACCCTGCGCGCCGCCTCGACGAAGCGCGCGCGCTGCAGGCGCTTTGCATGCGTTTCGGCGTGCCGCTCATCGTCAACGACGACATCGAACTCGCCGCGGCCGTCGGCGCGGCCGGCGTGCACCTCGGCGAAGACGATGGCGACCTCGCATCCGCGCGCACGCGGCTCGGCGCGCAGGCGATCATCGGCGTCTCCTGCTACGACTCGCTCGAACGCGCGCGGCAGTTTGCCGGGGCCGGCGCCGACTATCTCGCCTTCGGCGCGTTCTTTCCGTCGCCGACCAAACCGCACGCGCGGCGCGCAACGCCGGCGTTGCTGCGCGAGGCACGCGAGTTCGGCAAGCCCTTGGTCGCGATCGGTGGCATCGCGATCGACAACGCGCCGGCGCTGATCGAAGCCGGCGCGGATTGCGTCGCGGTGATCTCGGCGCTGTTCGGCGCGAAGGACGTGCGCGGCGCGGCGCAGGGTTTCGCATCGCTGTTCGGTGCGGCGCGTTCGTAAGACAATATCGGCATCCCATCATCTCCGTCATTCCGGCGCAGGCCGGAATCCATCTTGCTCTGTTCCCGAGCCGCAAATGGATTCCGGCCTGCGCCGGAATGACGGCATAGCCAGGCGCCCTCCATGACCACCAACCACGATCTCTTCCAGCGCGCCCTCGCGCGCATCCCCGGCGGCGTCAACTCGCCGGTGCGCGCGTTCAAGTCGGTCGGCGGCGAGCCGTTCTTCACGCAGCGCGCGGACGGCGCGTACCTGTGGGACGTGGAAGGCAAGCGCTACATCGACTACGTCGGTTCGTGGGGGGCGATGGTCGTCGGCCACAACCATCCGCACGTGCGCGCGGCGGTCGCGCGCGCGATCGAGAACGGCCTCTCGTTCGGCACGCCGTGCGAAGCGGAAGTGACGATGGCCGAGACGATCGCGAAGCTGGTGCCGTCGATCGACGTCGTGCGCATGGTCAACTCCGGCACCGAGGCGACGATGTCGGCGATCCGCCTCGCGCGCGGCGCCACCGGCCGCACGCGCATCGTCAAGTTCGAAGGCTGCTACCACGGCCACGGTGATGCGTTCCTGGTCAAGGCGGGTTCCGGCGCGCTCACGCTCGGCGTGCCGACTTCGCCCGGCGTGCCCAAGGCGCTCGCCGACCTCACGCTGACGCTGCCCTACAACGATCTCGAAGCCGCCGAGAAACTGTTCGCGGAAAGCGGCGACGACATCGCCGCGCTCATCATCGAGCCCGTCGCCGGCAACATGAACTGCATCCTGCCGCGCGCAGGCTATCTCGCCGGCCTGCGCGAGCTGTGCACGCGACACGGCGTGCTGCTCATCTTCGACGAAGTGATGACGGGTTTCCGCGTCGCGCTCGGCGGCGCGCAGCAGCTCTACGGCATCACGCCGGACCTGACCACGTTCGGCAAGATCATCGGCGGTGGCATGCCGGTCGGCGCCTACGGCGGCCGCCGCGAGATCATGGAGCAGGTCGCGCCCGCCGGTCCGATCTACCAGGCCGGCACGCTCAGTGGCAATCCGGTCGCGATGGCGGCGGGGCTCGCCATGCTCGACCTGATCCAGACGCCGCAGTTCCACGACCAGCTCGACCAGCGCACGCGCCTGCTCACCGACACGCTGCAAGCCGCGGCCGACGAAGCCGGCGTCCCGCTCACGATCAACCGCGTCTGCGGCATGTTCGGCCTGTTCTTCACTCGCGAAAAAGTCGAAACCTATGCACAGGCGACCGCCTGCGACGTGGCGATGTTCAAGCGTTTCTTCCACGCCATGCTCGAGCGCGGCGTCTACCTCGCGCCGAGTGCGTTCGAGGCCGGCTTCGTCTCGATCGCGCACACCGAGCAGGTCATCGCCGACACGCTCAAGGCAGCGCGTGCGGCGTTCGCGGCGGCGCGCGCCTGAGGCATCATCGGCAACGGACGGCGAGTAGTATCGCGCTTTGCACATGAAGCGCTTTACTGCTGGCCCTGAGCGGCGAGGATGGGCGGGCCGTCATCCCGGCGGCTTGTCCGGAGCCATCGACATGAAAACGTTTTCCGTTTCCGCCGTTTGCCTCGCCCTGGCGTTCGCCGCGGCAGCGCCGCTGCACGCGCAGGAACATCACGCCGCCGCACCGGCGACCAAGACGCCCGCCGCGCCGAAACTCGACGCGGCGATGCGCGATCTCTGGCAAGGTCACGTCCAGCACACGCGTGCCTACGCGATCGCGGTGCACGCGGGCGACAAGGCCGCCGCGACGAAAGCCGCCGACGAAGTCGTCGCCAACGCCAAGCAGATTTCCGACGCCGTCGCCGGCTTCTACGGCGCCGACGCCGGCAAGGCGATGCTCACATTGCTCGCCGGGCACTGGGGCGGCGTCAAGGCGATGACCGACGCCGAGAAAGCCGGCGACAAGGCCGCGAGCGCGAAGGCGCTGCAGGATCTCACCGCGAACGCGGGCGAGATCGCCAAGTTCCTGTCCGGCGCGAATCCCTATCTCGGCGACGACGCCGTGCGCGGGCTGCTCATGGCGCACGTCGCGCACCACCAGGCGCAGATCGGCGAGATCATGCGCGGCGACATGCAGGCCGAAGCCAAGACCTGGACCGCGATGCAGGCGCACATGAACACGATCGCCGATGCGCTCGCCGGCGCGCTCGCCAAGCAGTTCCCCGCCAAGGCTTCATGAAACGCACGAGCGCCCTGCGCCAGCTCGGCACCACGCAGCAGAAACTGCTGCGTGCGCTGCTCGCATCGCCGCAGGGCGCGAGCGTGGAAACGCTCTGCGATCGTCTCGGCGTCACCCACAACGCGGTCAGGCAGCACCTGACCGCGCTGATCGGTTCCGGCTTCGTCGAACGTGGCTTCGCAACGCCGACCGGCGGACGTCCGCAGATGCGCTACGTGCTGCTTCCCGCGGGCCGCGAATTGTTCCCGCGCAACTACGGACTCATCGCGACCGGGCTCATCGAACATCTCTACGCGAATGCCGGCAAGTCCGGCGTACAGGCGATGCTCGCCGCGATCGGCCGCGAACTCGGCGCCGCCGCGGCGAGCCGCATCGACGCCGGCGACGACGACGGCATCGCCGCCGCGCTCGCCGAACAGCTCGACGCGCTTGGCTACGAGGCGCTCGCCGTGCGTCGCGACGGCGAGACCCAGGTCGAGGCGTACAACTGCGTGTTCCACGCGCTCGCCAAAGCACATCCGGATGTGTGCCGTTTCGACCTCGCCTTCATGGAAAGCGCGACCGGGCGGCCGATCCAGCATATGGAATGCCTGCTGCGCGGCGGCCACGCCTGCCGCTTCCGCATCAGCAAGCGCGAGGCTGACGCGTCGTCCTGATCTTCAGGTCGACGCAATGAAATCGCGCAGCGCACGCGTGAGTCGTTGCAGACCTTCGGCGAGTTCGGCGTCGGACAGTGTCAGCGGCGGCACGAAGCGCAGCACGTCAGGTCCGGCCTGCAACACCAGCAAGCCGTGCGCGGCGGCGTGGTCGAGAATGTCGCCCGCGCGGCCCTTGTGCGCATCGGCGAGCACGGCGCCGAGCATGAGGCCGCGGCCGCGGATTTCGGCGAACAGGTGCAGTTCCTCGTCGATTGCCTGCAAGCCCGCGCGCAGCGTTGCCGATTGCCGCGCGACGTTGCCGAGCACTTCGCTCGAGCCGAGCTTGCGCAGCGCGACGCGCGCGACCGCGGCGGCCATCGGGTTGCCGCCGAAGGTCGTGCCGTGCGCGCCGTATTGCATGACTTGCGCGACCTTCGGCCCGGCCAGCATTGCGCCGATCGGGAAACCGCAGCCGAGCGCCTTGGCGAGCGTGACGATGTCCGGCACGACGCCGTCCTGCGCGTGCGCGAACAGCGTGCCGGTGCGGCCCATGCCGCACTGGATCTCGTCGAGCACGAGCAGCGCGCCGTGCGCGTCGCACAGTTCGCGGATGCGCTTGAGGAAACCGGGCGCGGCGGGCATGACGCCGCCTTCGCCCTGCACGGGTTCGAGCATGACCGCGGCGACGTCGCCGGGCGCGAACGCGCGTTCGAGGTCGCCCAGGTCGTTGAACGCCGCGTAGCGGAAACCCTGCGGCAGCGGTTCGTAGCCTTCCTGGTATTTCGGCTGCGCGGTCGCGGTGACCGTGGCCAGCGTGCGGCCGTGGAACGAGCCGCGGAAGGTCACGATCACGCGTTTGTCCGGCGCACGCCCGTTCGACGCGGCCCACTTGCGCACGAGCTTGATCGCTGCTTCGTTCGCTTCTGCGCCCGAGTTGCACAGGAACACGCGCTCGGCGAAACCCGACGCGACGACGAGTTCCCCGGCGAGGCGCAGCGGCGGTTCGGTATAGAACACGTTGCTCGAATGCCAGAGCTTGCTGGCCTGCTCGGTCAGCGCGGCGAGCAGGTCGGGATCGCCATGACCGAGCGCGTTGACGGCGATGCCGGCGCCGAAGTCGATGTAGTCGCGGCCGTCGCGATCCCACACGCGCGCGCCCTTGCCGTGGTCGAGCACGACCTCGCGCGGCTTGTACACGGGAAGCCAGTAGCGTGGGCCGAGGGCGAGCAGGTCGGGGGTGTTCATGGGTGCTCCTGTAGGCCGGACGCGCAACGCGCGGCCGGCATTCTGATGCGTGGTGACGATGCCGGCCGCGCGCCGCGCGTCCGGCCTACCAGATTCCGGAATTCGCCATCGATGCCCACGGCTCTGCCGGCGGCAGCGGCGCGCCTTTCTGCAGGAGTTCGACCGAGATCAGGTCCGGCGAGCGTACGAAGGCCATGTGGCCGTCGCGCGGCGGGCGATTGATGGTGACGCCCATCGCGGCCAGATGCGCGCAGGTCGCGTAGATGTCGTCGACCTCGAAGGCAAGGTGGCCGAAGTTGCGCGCGCTGCCGTAGTCCTCGGTCGATCCCCAGTTCAGGGTCAGCTCGATCTCGGCATCGGGCGACTGCGGCGCGGCGAGGAAGACCAGCGTGAACTGGCCGGCGGCATTTTCCTTGCGCCGCATCTCGCGCAGGCCGAGGCCGTCGCAGAAAAACTCGAGCGTCGCGTCGAGGTCGCGGACGCGGATCATCGTGTGCAGGTATTTCATGGGATTCGCCGCTGGCGTGGATCGCGCCATTTTCGCGCAAGCGCGCAGCGCGTGCAGGATTCGATCCGCCTGGATCAGTCCGCCTGGAAGCGCGGCAAGTCGCGCGTGAGTTGCGCGAGCCGCGCGATCGGGTCGGTGAGTTGCAGCAGATGCTGCCGTTCCGCGTCTTGCAGCGGCAGCTGTTCGGCAAGGCGGAAGCCGACCCAACTCGCGTCGTCGTAGCGTGCGCGATCGACGCGCGCCGCATCGCCGCCGATGCGCTCGAACAGGCGTTCCAGGATCGTCGCGAGCAGGCCGTATTCGGGCGGTACGGGTACGACGGGTTCGTCGGGCCAGAACTCCGCTTCGCCATGCACGAGGCCGTTGTCGCGCACGCGCGTCGTCACCACGCGGAAACGCTCGCCGCCTTGGGCGCGGATACCGAGCAAGCCGTCGGGCAGCGTGTCGAAGTCGACGATGCGCGCGAGCGTGCCGACCGTCGTGGGCACGGCCGGCGCGCCGGCTTCCGCGCCTTCGAGGATGAGACAAACGCCGAAGCCGCGATCCTCGCGCGCGCAATCGCGCACGAGGTCGAGATAGCGGCGCTCGAAGATGCGCAGCTGCAATTGCCCGCCGGGGAACAGCACCGTCGAGAGCGGGAACAGCGGGATGTCGGTCATGGCCACGATGCTTTTGCCGTCATTCGCGCTTTCGCGGGAATGACGATCTTTCTAGCGATGCAGGGCGAGCGCGGCGGCGAAGCGGCGCGGCGCGTTCTCGAAACCGCCGTTGGACATGAACACGACGTGGTCGCCGTCGCGCGCTTCGCGCAGCAGCGCTTCGACGAGCGCATCGACGCTCGGCGCGGTCGCGCCGCGGCCACCGAGCGCGTCAACGACTTTCGCCGCGTCCCACGGCAGTTCGAGGCGTTGCAGGAACACGACCGCATCGGCGTCGGCGAGCGAGGGCGCGAGTTCGTCGGCGTGCGCACCCATGCGCATCGAGTTCGAGCGCGGTTCCATGCCGACGAGGATGCGCGCCGTGCCGACTTTCGCGCGCAGGCCGGCGAGCGTGGTGGCGATCGCGGTCGGATGATGCGCGAAGTCGTCGTAGACGTGCACGCCGCGCGCTTGCCCGACGAGTTCCATGCGCCGCGCAACGTTGCGGAACGTCGCCAGCGCGGCGATCGCGTCGGCGACGTCGACCCCGGCCGCGTGCGCGGCGGCGATCGCGGCGAGCGCGTTCATGACATTGTGGCGGCCGCTCAGCGACCAGTGCGCCTCGCCGAGCTCGCGGCCGTGGTGCGAGACGACGAACGACGAACCGTCCGCCGCGAGCAGTCGCGCGCGCCAGTCGCCGGCGTCGATGCCGAAGGTGTCGACGGGCGTCCAGCAGCCCATCGCAAGGACCTCGGCGAGTCGCGCGTCCTCCGCGTTGACGACGAGGCGGCCGTTGCCGGGCACGATGCGCACGAGGTGGTGGAACTGGCGCTGGATCGCGGCGACGTCGGGGAAGATGTCGGCGTGGTCGTATTCGAGGTTGTTGAGGATCGCGACCGTCGGGCGGTAGTGCACGAACTTGCTGCGCTTGTCGAAGAACGCGGTGTCGTATTCATCGGCCTCGATGACGAATGGAGAAATGGGGTCTGGAGAAATGGGGTCAGAGTCAATTTTCAACCGCAGTTTTTTAGGCTGAAAAGCCGCCCACGAAAATTGACTCTGACCCCATTTCCCTTTTCCTGCTCGTGCCGACACTCCGAAATTCGCCGGCACGCCGCCGACGAGAAAACCCGGCTCGCGTCCGGCCGAATCGAGGATCCACGCCAGCAGCGAGGTCGTCGTCGTCTTGCCGTGGGTGCCGGCGACGGCGAGCACGCGGCGTTGCGCGAGCAGCGTTTCGCCGAGCCATTGCGGGCCGGAGACATAGCGCTGGCGCGCATCGAGCATGTGTTCGATCGCGGGGTTGCCGCGCGACAGCGCGTTGCCGACGATGACGAGGTCGAGCGGCGGTTGCAGGTGTTCGGCCTTGTAGCCTTGCTTGAGCGTGATGCCAAGCTGTTCGAGCTGCGTCGACATCGGTGGATAGACGTTCGCGTCCGAGCCTTCGACCTCAAAGCCGAGTTCGCGCGCGAGTGCGGCGATGCCGCCCATGAAGGTGCCGCAGATGCCGAGGATGTGCAGTCGCATGAAGTCTTCCGTTATGCGGCGCCGAACGCCGCACTTTGTAGCGCGATCGACGCGATGAACCAGGTGATTGCCAATGCGAGCGCGAAACCAGCGCGCATGTCGGCCGCGTGGCGCACGATATGCGCGGTCACCGCGATCTGCCAGAGCAGGGTCGCGAACAGCAGCCAACCGACGAGTTTCTGCGTCGACGTGAACGTCGACGCGGATTCGGGAAACGGGCCGCCGAGCATTAGCAATCCGCCTTGCAGCACGGTGAACGCGATCCCGGTCGCGGTGAGCGCCGTCGCCGTCTGCACGAAACGGTTGCGCAGGTCGCGCATCGCCAGCGCAACCCAGCACAGGCCGAGCACGACGAGCGAGGACAGCAGCGAGCGCGCGAGCGCGTTGCCGTCGCCGTCGAGTGTGCTGCCGACGAAGACGTCGAGCGCCGTGCCGGCGACGAGCAATGCACCGAGCAATCCCGGCGACCACGGCAGATTCTGCGGATCGCCGCGCAGCAGGCAAAGATCGCGCACCTGCGTGGGCAACGCGCGCGCGGCGTCGGGTTGGTTCATGGCGCGATGTTCCGAGACTGGGACAACCGGTTCGTCATCCCGGCGAAGGCCGGGATCCATTGTGCTCTTGCAAGCCAGCCCAAGTGGATGACCAGCCCTTCGGGCTGTTGAAAAGCGCCTCCGGTCTTCGCCGGGATGACGATCGCCGGGTTCCGATGCATGCTTTCAGTGCGCACTTGCGCCATGCAAACGCCGCGATGCGTCGCGTGTGCAGGCGGTGCGTGCTCAGGCCGCGGCGGTCGCGGATAGCGCCGCGAGCACGCGGCGCGAGACGTCCTCGAGTTCGCCGACGCCGTCGACGCAGCGCAGCTTGCCGATCTTCTCGAAATGGCTGGCCACCGGTTCGGTCTGCTCGGCGTAGACGCGCAGGCGTTCGCGCACGGTGTCCGGCGTGTCGTCGACGCGGCCTTCCTTCGCGGCGCGGCCGGCAATGCGTTCGACGATGAGTTCGCTGGGCACGTCGAGCTTGATGGCCACGTCGAGCGGCTGGCCGAGCTTCGCGAGCAGCGCTTCGAGCGCGGTGCACTGGGCGAGGTTGCGCGGATAGCCGTCGAGGATGAAGCCGCGCGCGGCGTCGGCCTGCGTGAGGCGTTCTTCGAGCATGCCGAGCACGATCTCGTCGGAGACGAGCCGGCCGGCGTCCATGACCGCCTTGGCCTGCAGGCCGAGCGGCGTGCCGGCCTTGACCGCGGCGCGCAACAGGTCGCCCGTGGACACGTGCGGAACGTCCAGTTCCTTCTTGAGGCGATCGGCCTGCGTGCCCTTGCCCGAACCGGGTGCTCCGAGTAGAACGAGTCGCATGTTGCTCCGTGGCTGCCGCAGCGCTGAGTACCGAAGGAATGCCGCGCTGTTCGGCGTCGGCAACAGCCTTTAACGCTAGCGGCTGCCCCGAAACGTGTCAAACCGCAGCCCATCAACCAAGGATTCCCTTCCATGAGCCAAGGCCGACTGCTGTACGCGCAATCGGGCGGCGTCACCGCCGTCATCAACACGACCGCCGCCGCGGTC
>Ga0182744_1003123_pt1 | contig 13097 bp, 10 predicted proteins | sample eDN3rd30CKraftMG_FD_128525 | JGI IMG/M metagenome (GOLD analysis project Ga0182744, IMG submission 128525) | Enriched Miracle-Growth compost microbial communities from Emeryville, California, USA - eDNA 3rd pass 30_C Kraft MG (version 2) (version 2) ...
CGTGCGTCGCTATGCAGGTGACGAAGCGGTGGTCACCTTGTTGCGCGGTTCGGTGGCGGTGAAGCAGGGCGACGAGCAACGCACGCTGCGTCCGAACGAGCAGGCGCGGCTGTTGGAACGCGGCGGCATCACCGTCCGGACGATCGACACGGCCCAGGTGAACGCTTGGGTGGACGGCTGGCTGCGCTTTGCCGACGCCTCGCTGGGCGACGTCGTGGCCGAGGCCAACCGCTATTCGCCGCGCAAGCTGCGCCTGGCTGATCCGCAGCTCGCGAGCCTCCGGCTGCACGGCAGTTTCCATGTGGGCGATACGGCGTCGATCGCGGCCGCGGCCGAGCAGCTTCTTCCGGTGCGCGCCAAGGTGCAGGGCAACGACATCGTGTTGAGCGCGGCGAGGGAAAAATAATTTCTCGGCCGGGTAGGGTGCCGGCCTCGATCGCCATTTTCCCTCTTAGAACGCCGGCAATGGTGCCGGTGTGCAAGGGGAATGGCATGCGCAAACAAAAGACGCGGATCGAGCATTTCTGCCGCGCGACGCTGGCGGTCGCCATCTTGTCCGGCCTGGTGCCGCTGCAGGTGTGGGCACAGTCCACGCCGACGCTGGACGCACGCGTCGCGTTCAACATCCCGGCCGGCGGTCTCGCGGCCGCGCTGGACCAGTTCAGCACGCAGACGGGCATCCAGACGCTGACCCAGCCGGACCAGCTCGCCGGCAAGCAGGTGAGCGCGCTGTCCGGCCAGATGACCTGGCGTGAGGCGCTGGAGCGCCTGTTGCGCGGGACCGGCCTGGAGTATCGGCAGGTCAATGCCACGACCGTCGTCGTCCGCCCGGCAAGCCAGACGCCGAAGTCGGGCGCAGGTGCGGCCGGCGCTCGCTCGCCGAGCGGGGCAGGCGCAAGCGAGAAGCCGGTGGCGAACCTGCAGAGCGTCACCGTCACGGGCACGCGCATCCGTGGTGGCACGACGCCGTCGCCGGTCATCACCATTGGCTCGGAGAACATTCAAGAGGAAGGGTTCACCGACCTTGGCGAGGTGATTCGCAGCGTGCCGCAGAACTTCACGGGTGGGCAGAACCCGAGCGTCATCCCGTTCACCATCTCTGGCGCTGGCGATCAGAATCAGAACATTACCGGGGGCTCGAGTCTCAACCTCAGAGGGTTGGGACCAGACGCGACATTGACCTTGCTCGACGGACGGCGCATGGCCTATGGGGGCTATACGCAAGCAGTCGACATCAGCGCCATCCCGGTCGAAGCAGTAGACCGCATCGAGATCGTCGCCGATGGCGCATCGGCTATTTACGGCTCGGACGCGGTGGGTGGCGTGGGCAATGTCATTCTGAAGCGGGACTTCGAGGGAGTGACGATCGGAGCGCTCTACGGCACTGCAACCGAGGGTGGCTTGGACACTCGGGAGTACACCGCCACCGCCGGTACGACCTGGTCGACCGGCAGCCTTCTCGCGACCTACAAGGACTCCTCCAGCGATCCGATCTATGCGAGCCAACGCGACTACACCGACTTTCTGACGGGCCGTTACACGCTCTATCCGGGCAGCGATCTGCGCAGTGGCTTGGTAAGCGTCTACCAGTCAATGGGCGACATCGCGCAATTGCATCTGGACGCATTCAGAACCAAGCGCAGCCAGACCTATGGCATCGAGGACAACACAGTTAATGCGATGGTGCTTGCGAGACCAGACACCACCACTACGCTGATATCGCCTGGAGTCGACTTCTCCCTGCCTGGCGATTGGACGCTGTCGTTCAATGCAGTGTGGTCGAAGAGCGATCACATCCAGTTTCAGCAATACCAAGATCTTGATACCCATCAAACGTTCTTCACCATCAAGAGTTGCTACTGCAACAAGCTCGGCATGTATGAAGCGGGTGCCGAAGGGCCGTTATTCACGCTGTCCGGTGGCGACGCTCGGCTTGCGGTCGGCGCTGGATATCGAAAAAACGAATATGCCGAGCCCGACTATATCTCGGGCAGTCCTGGAACTCAGGGGGAAGACCGCAGCCGATTCGCCTATGGCGAACTGAGCCTTCCGTTCTTCGGTCCGGAATCCGGCATTGCAGGCGTGCGGCGGTTGGAGGTGACGGTTGCGGCCCGGAGGGAGTACGACGCCAGCTTCGGTGGCGTAACCACGCCTAAGCTGGGAATCATCTATGGTCCAAATGCCGACTTCACATTGAAGGCATCGTGGGGGAAGTCCTTCAAGGCGCCGACGCTGGACCAGCGCTACTACATGCACTGGTCCCTAGTAGATCCCGCCAGCGACTACGGCGGCTCTGACGCGGGTGGCGCCACAGTCGTGGCCGTAGGGGGAGGTAACCCTGACCTGGGCCCGGAGCGGGCGACCACCTGGACGACGTCGCTGGAGTTCCATCCCGAGGCGGTGCCAAACCTGCAGGCGGAATTGAGCTGGTTCGACATTGACTACAGGGACCGGGTGGTACAGCCGATCACCAACTCGTTCGAGGCACTCGTCAATCCCATCTATTCGCAGTTCGTGGTTCGGTCGCCGACGCAGCAACAGCTGGCAGACGCCATTGCCTCGACCGACGCTTTCTACAACTACACACACGGCCCCTACGACCCGAGCAAAGTCGTGGCGCTCATTTATTCGCAGTACGTCAACATCGCCCGACAGAAAATCCAGGGACTCGACTGGTCTGGCTCATATCGCATCGACGTGGATTCTGGCGCCCTGACGATACGCGGCTCGGCCAGTTGGTTGGACAGTACGCAGCGGACAACGCCGAGCGAAAGCCCGTTTGACCTGGCTGGCACCGTCTACAACCCCCCTCGTGTTACAGCACGCCTGGGTTCCGTCTGGAGCCAAGGCGGACTTATCGCATCCGTCTTCGCCAACTACAAGAGCGGCATAAGAGACCTGGTTCAAGGCAACAGGATTGCCTCGTACACGACCATCGATGCTACCGCGCGTTACGCACCTGCCCTGCGCGGATGGCTCTTGTCGGGGATGGAGTTCGCGCTCTCGGCTCAAAACCTGTTTGACAGGAAGCCGCCGCTGCACACCATCAACACGATCTATCTGATTCCGCCGTACGACGCGACGAACTACTCACCGGTCGGGCGCTATCTGAGCTTCTCGGTCACCAAGCACTGGTGAGCTAATTTCGCCGCGTGTTGCCGCGGCTCGACAATCGATAGGGCGAATTTCAATGTCATTCTCGAGAGAGCGTTGGGTCAAGCGCTTGTTGGCGTTGTTCGTGGTGAGCACCTACATTTGCTTGTGCCACGCGGGCTCCGTTTCACCGCGCCGTCTGGTGGAGGTTTGGGATATCAGCAACCCGGTAGTGTCACCCGACGGCACCAAGATCGCATTCCGGGCCGAGCAGGCGTCAGTGGAACGCAACACATACGATAGTGCCTGGTACGTGCAGGACATCAAAGGGGCGTCTCCGCCTCGCTTGGTAGCGGATGGCGGTGTTCCGCTTCGCGACTATTCTGGGGTGTTCCTGCCGGCGAAATCCTTGTGGTCTCCTGACGGACGCTGGATTTACTTCCGCGCTTTGATCGACGGCAAGGTAGACGTCTGGCGTGCTGCCACGGACGGTTCCGCCGCGGAACCCCTCACTTTCGATCCTGCGGATGTCAGGGACTTCTCGCTGAGCACCGACGGCGCAACGCTGATGTATAGCGTGGGAGCTTCGCGAGATGAGGTGACCGACGCTGAGCGTGCCGAATACAACCAGGGCATACGGATCGACGAGACCGTGCCCGTTGGCGAAGGTCTGTTCCGCTCGGGTTTCGTCGAAGGTCGCTTTGCCACGCAGCGTTTAAGCGGCGGTGATATCGCGCGTGGTCCGTTGCTGGCGCAGGTTCCTGACCGGTGGACGGCCCTGGACCTGGCAAGTGGCGCGCGGCGGTCCATAGAACGGTCCGCGGTCCCTGCGGCTCTGCAGACGGCATCAGACGATACTCATGAGTCCCTGCCGTGGAAGACGACCAGGGACCCGCGAACCGGTCGCGTTGCAGAACTGGTACGCGTGGGAGAGAAGGAAGGCTTGGTGGACAAGCCAGACGTCGAGTTGTCCGTGCTGTATGGTCTGGGCTCGCGAGCCATCAAGTGTTCGAGTCAGCTGTGTACGAATAAGCCGATCACCAACATCCTTTGGCGGCCGGAAAGCGGCGAGGTTCTATTCACGGTGACCGATCCCGCGGACGGGAACGCGCAGTCGATCTTTGATTGGGATGTGGGAACCGGCATCGTTCGCCCCGTCGTCCGGACGCAAGGCGTGGTCGGCGGAGGAGGTCGCTACGATCCTGGCGAGTGCGGCATTTCGGCGGCTGTATTGGTGTGCGTCGCCGCGGAGGCGGATCTTCCTCCTCGTCTGGAGCGGATTGATCTGGAAACCGGACAGCGTCATGTTCTGTTCGATCCGAACGCCGCGCTTGCATTGGACCTGAAAAAGGCTGCACCCACGCAGTTGCTTCGCTGGAAGGATTCAAAGGGGGAAGAGTTCACGGGCCAGTTCTTTCCGGCGAAAGTTGCAAGCGCATCGCTTCCGCCTTTGTTCGTGAACTACTACAGCTGCCTAGGCTTTGTTCGTGGTGGCGTAGGGGACCAGTGGCCGTTTGCATCGCTCGCGGAAAATGGAATTTCCGCCCTGTGCATAAACCACGCCCCTATTCGGACTGATGCGGTAGAGCGTTACGATCAAGCTACGTCGGCGGTCGAAAGTGCCGTCGCGCTATTAGCGTCAAGCGGAAAGATCGACCGCACAAAGGTTGGGATGGGCGGCCTGAGTTTCGGCGCCGAGACGACGATATGGACGGCCATGTATTCGCATGTGCTCAGTGCCGCATCGGTGACCTCCACCCCGGTCACGCCAAACTATTTCCTGTTGATGAGCATGGCGGGCACCCCTTTCCGGTCGAGGTTGCGCGCTTATTGGCAGCTGGGGGCGCCGGACGAGACGCCAGCGCGTTGGCGGAAACTCTCTCCGGTGTTCAACTTGGCTAGGATCGAGGCGCCGGTATTAATGCAACTGCCGGAGCAGGAGTACATCCATTCGCTGGACTACGCCGCCCCTCTTTTGAAGCAGCATCGCGCGGACCTGTATGTTTTTCCCAATGAGCCCCACCTGCCGTTCCAGCCTCGCCACATGGTCGCCATGTACGAACGCAACCTGGATTGGTTTCGCTTCTGGCTCCAGGGTGTCGAAGATCCGGCACCGTCGAAGTCCGCGCAATATTCGCATTGGCGGGAAATAAGGTCCGCCGAGTCCAAGGGCGCCGCGCATTGACGAAGCGCTGGTCAAGACTGATGGCGAATCCAGTTCTCAACCATGCACAAGTCTAGGAGTCTTATGAATGTTCGGTCGCGGGAGGGGAGATCGCGATCCATGAAGCGTCTGAGTGCATCGGTGTCCAGAAGACCTTTTGCTTGAAGATGACCCGTTTGCAGGAAGGTTCCTATCTGCTGCTTATTCTTTTGGTACACCGCGCCCAAGTAGCTCATGAACGTGCCTTTGCTTCGGCGGGTCAGGATTTCGGGCGGCAGCAAATCGGCGAAGGCGGCTCTGGCAACGGAACGATTGCGCCCGCCCGATATCCACATCCAGCATGGCACCTTCAAACATGCCTCCATGACCGGCTGAGAAAGCAAGGGCATGCGAAGCTGCCGCTTTGTCGCGCGCGGAATGGCGTCCCTGTAAACCTGAGTGACAGCCAGGTCGTATATCCGTTCGCGATCTCCTGGCAATGCGCCAGCCGGCGCGACGCACCACGGATGTATCTCTGTGGGTCGGGCAACATGGAGCTTAGCGAGAAACGACCTATCCGTCGAGTAAGGAGGGGGCGGAGCTCTCAGCAGTTTCCAGATCGTTAGCCGGGCCGCCTTCCACAGGGTGCATTGATGTAACTCGGAGAGATCGCGTACCGAAGCTGCCGCAGCGGATAGCCCGCGCTCCCGGAACGCGTCCGCTGCCGGTGCCGCCGTTCTGAGATAAGCGAACACCGTATCGCCGCCCCCTCCTGATACATAGCTGGCGACGTCATGGCGATCACCCTCGATCTGCATGACATCGTCGATTACTTGTTGCAGCGGTCCCATTCTTGGGGTTATGTACTGGGGCGGCAGGGAAAAGTCGACCCGTGCGTCCTCGATGCGCAACTGCTGTACGCAGAGTTTCACGTCGAGGATCTCGGCAATGAGACTCGCATACTGTCTTTCGTCGGCGCCGGGTACGGGTGTTGCCACGGTGCAGCAGGCCACCCGCGCGTTCGTGCCGCGCAGGCATGCACCCACGATGGAAGAATCGAGTCCTCCCGAGACTTCCAGCAGAATGGATTCATCGGCGTCCGCCCAAGCCCGGACCACTTGCTCCGCAGCGAGTCGAAGATTGCTCGCAGCTTCATCCAGTTCGCGATAGCGTGATCCTGTCGCCACGAAGTCCCATGGCGACCACACTTGTTCAATGGATACCGCGCGCTCGTTCAAGTGCAACGCGGAGCCGGGCAGCAGCTCGCGGACGTTGAGCAGCCCAGTACGTCCCGCCTTGAGGTTGTGGTACGCCAGGCGTTCTTCGATATATCCCCAGTCGATCCGGCTGCGATAGAGGCCGAGGCGCATTGCCAACGAGATATCGGATGTGATGATGCCTGATCCGCGTTGGAGCTCGTAGACGCACGCGAGATCACCCGATGCGGAGGGGCTGCGCGTTGCGACGAGCCCGAGCTTTCCTTCAGGGCCTGGCTGAATTAGGAGATATTCGCCCCAGCAATTTTCAAGGACGTGTTTGCGGACTTGTTCGCGACTGTCCAGTCGGGGAAGAGGAAATTGCGAGCAATCCCGGACGCGTACCCCGCTACGCAAAAACAGGTGACCGATGACCAACCCACCGTGAGGTAGCGGAAACGTAGGCGTGTCGCTCGAGACGAAGATCTTGGCGTCGCTACAAGCGAAGCGCTCGTGCATATCCATCTCGCGCAGCAACGAAATCGCCTCGGCTGTGCCGGCGGCCTCCCATCTGTGATCGTGATCTATGAGCGCGAGATAGAGGTACTTCATCAGATGGCTCTGATTGGCGTGTGTGAGTAGACATTCCCGATCGAGTCGTTGAGCACGACGTCGCCCGCTTGCACCCAGCAATGCGCTGAAAACGGATCGCCTGTGACGCCGAACACGAGCGTTGCATGTACAGCGTGCTTGGCCAGGAACTTCACCATGGAGATTGAGTCGAGTAGGCAGCACGTTTCGACCGGAACAAAAAGTCGCGCGTGCCTGAACGTCGCGGCAGCTTCCATCGCTTGCTGCTCGTCAGCCTGACACTGAGGAGCCCTGTGTTCGCGATAGGCGGCCATTGCACTAAGTGCGTTCTTAAGACCGCGCGTTTTCAACCACAACCATGTCGAAGCGACGATTGTGAACACGTCCAGCCGTATCGCGCTTCCTGACTTGGCCGAGGTACTGAGTTGCTCCATTGCGCTGCGTTGTGGATTTACGATCTCTGAAGCGGGAACATGGCTTCCGTTGTTTGTTAGGTTGGTGAGCACGTTGCAGTCGATCAGACTGTCGATGTTGGCGTCTTCGTGGCGTTCCAGATACGCGAGCAATGCTCGCTCCATCGGGCCTGTGAGACGAAAGTAACGGTCATTCTGTATATCGAGAAAGATCAGGCCAGCTTCGACCTCGCAGAAAGACAAATCATCGCGCAACCTATAGGACATGGCGCACTCCTCTGGGAGGAGAGGCGCACCTTTCGGTGCGCCGGTGGTAGTCACTCCGTGGAGATCCCTTCCTCGGTCGTCTGGCCGTGCAATTCCGTGCCGCTCCCTGCGCCCTTGGTTTCGATGCTGGCGACGCCGAGGTCGATGAGGTCCTGGTTCTTGGTCATGTTGTCGATGTTGTCTTTCATGTCTGTACTCCGAGGTGCTATGCGTCATGGGGGCCATGACGCGGCGATCCTCGGCGCATGCCTCAATAATTTCAAACTAATTATTTCGGAAGTTACTAAACAATTATTTAGTAATTATTGGATAATTTTTGATAGCTGCGCTCGCCTTGGGGGAGCACTCTCAGCTCACACGTCGCCGTGTCAGCGCTCAGTCTGCCGTGTGTAGTGCCGTGCTTTCGAGCAGCATGACGATGTTCGGCACGAGCTGCTGGCGGCGCTGGAAATACCGGCCCAGCGCCGATTGCATCGCTTTCGCATCGCCTTGGCGCCAGCGTTGGGCCAACTTGCCGAGTTCCTCCGACGCATCGGAAATGAGACCTTGCTCGATCCGCCGTACCGACAGGAAGCGTTCGTCGGTGTGACGAACCGCCTCGTGCAGCCACTGGTTGCCGGTGGCGAGCGCCATCCGCTCGAACAGTTCCCGGGTCGCCATGGCGAGATCGCGCCGAAGGGAAGCGGTCGGTAGGCCATCGATTCCTGGCGGTTCGGGACCAAGCTCGCAGGCGATCCGCAGCAGCCATTCCATGCCGCTGTAGAGATCGTGCAGCGCGCGTTCGGTCAGGTGTGCGTGCGGCACGTGGAAGCCGCCGCGTATCGGTTCGACGAGCAGGCCTTCGCCGACGAGACGATTGAGCGCGTACAGGACCGGCGTTGGGCTCATCGAATACTGCTGGGCCAGCGCGTTCGGGTCGATGTGTTCGCCGGGCGCGTAGCGGCCGGACTGCAGGGACAGCCGCAACTCGTCGTGCAGCCGTGCGTACTTGGAGGTCCTGGCAGCCATGGGGAATACCATTCCAGCGCGCAGTTTCAGTCCTGCGGTTGGAAATGCGTCCGGATAGAATGAACCCAGCCGCGTGGTTCATGGCCGGCGACGGGATCCCATCGCTGAAGAATCATCGCAGCGGAGATTCCGTCGATAAAAAAATATCGCGGATCGTCCATTATTCCGCACGGGGTGGCGGCCGTCGCCTGTCAGATCTAGCAGTATTCACACGATTTCGAAAATCGCGACGCAGCGCGCACATTGATATCCACGTGGATCACGATTTTCCGCGCCGCTCGGCGCAGCGGTGATTAAACTGGCAGGCGGAATCCTGGCTGTACCTGTCCCGTATGGCGACGGAGGGGTGTCGGCACGCGCGGGGCGAGCATCTTGCGGACGTGGCATTCGGGTCTGGCCGAAGCCTCGACTGTGGAGGAATCGCCAATGCACCTGCGGCATCTGCGTTGCTTCCTGGCCGTTGCCGAGGAGCTCCATTTTGCGCGCGCGGCCGAGCGGCTGCACATGGAACAGTCGCCGCTGTCGCGTGCGATCAAGGAGCTGGAAGAGGAACTGGGCGTGCCGCTTTTTGCACGCACGACGCGCCGTACGCGGCTGACCCGGGCCGGCGCGTTGTTCCTCGACCACGTGCCGCGTGTTTTCGCAGCGCTGCAGCAGGCGCGCGACAGCATCAAGGCGGTCGCCAACGGCTATGAGGGGCAGTTGCGCATCGCGCTGTCCGACGGCGTGACGCCGCCGTGGCTGCCTGCCGTGCTCGCGCAGTCGCGGCAGGACGAGCCCGAGCTGGAGATCCGGTTGTTCGAGGTACCGCTGTCGCGACAGATCCAGGGGCTGCACGACGAGCTGTACGACGTCGGTTTCGCGCAATCCGACGACGTCGGCGACGGCGTGCTGGCCGAGCCGGTCTGGCGCGATCGCTTTGCGGTGGCGGTGCCGGCGAGCCATCCGCTGATCGCGCTCAAGCGCATTCCGCTGGATGAAGTGCTGCGCTATCCGCTGATACTGGGTGACCCGCAGGTGTGCGAAGGCTACGTGCGGCAGATCGCGCGCGTGTTGCGCGGCGTGGATCGCGAGCCGCTGGTCGTGGAGGAGGTCGCCTCGTTCGACTTGATGATGACGCTGGTCTCGGCCGGTTTCGCCCTGGGCTTGGCCGGCGAGTCGCAGATTGCCGCAAGCCGCGAGCAAGGCGTCGTGGCCCGTCCGTTGACCGGGCGCTCGCCGATGCTCACGACCTACCTGCTGTACCTGGATCGCGAGCCTTCCGAAGCCGTGGCCCGTTTCGTCGAGCGCGTCCGCGTCATCGAGGGTCTGCACGGCGTGCGGTCGGCCGGCGATGCCGTTACTGATCCCGAAACCTCGGAGGAGTTGCCATGAAGAAGATCATGCCGCTTTTGGTTGCCGCCGCGTTGGGTGCTTGCGGGCGCGCCGAACCGCCGCTGCCGACGGTGGACGAACTCGCCGCCGACCCGGTGCGGCTGGCGGCGCTGCGCGATCAGTGCCGACTCGATCATGCGAAGACCGGCGATGCGCTGTGCAACCGCGTCGCCGCGGCGACGACGAAGCGCTTTCTCCGCGACGGCAAGGTGCCTTACACGCCGCCGAAGGAGACGGCCAGGTTCTGATCGCGGCCTTCGAGAAGGATCTCTTGAATGTCTTTGTCGACGCGCCGCGGTGCGCGCCGGCAATGGCGGCGTTTTCCCGGGTTTCGCTCGGGTACGCATTGTGTCGTTTCGATCGACGTTTATCCCGATAACGGTCTTTGACCGGCGCTTTCCGGCTACCGAATCTCGGCCCCGCGGCACGCCCTGGTGCCGCGGGCATTCGGGAGGCGTTCGGTGGCTGGCGCGCACGGCACACAGGTGTTGTTCGGGCAGATCGGTGTCGTCCTCGGCATCGCGACGGCTGGCGTGTGGGGCGCCACGCAGTGGACGGCCGCCGCGCTGGGTCATCAGTCGCGCCTGGGCGATCCGTGGTTCGACGTCCTCGGCAGGCCCGTCTATCCGCCGTGGCGCCTGTTCGAATGGTGGTTCTTCTTCGACGCCTACGCGCCGCACGTCTTCGACGTCGCCGGCGCGATGGCGGGCGGCAGTAGCCTGCTCGCGGCGCTGGCCGCGATCGGCCTGTCGGTGTGGCGCTCGCGCCAGTCCCGGCGCGTCACGACCTACGGTTCGGCGCGCTGGGCCAGTGCCGAGGAGGTCGAGCGCTCCGGCCTGACCAGGCCGGCGGGCGTCTTTCTCGGCCGCATGGCCGGCCGCGCCATGCGCTACCTGCGCCATCGCGGGCCCGAGCACGTGATCGCGTTCGCGCCCACGCGCAGCGGCAAGGGCATTGGCCTGGTGATCCCGACGCTGCTGTCGTGGACCGCCTCGGTCGTGGTCCACGACATCAAGGGCGAGAACTGGACGCTGACCGCGGGCTGGCGATCGCGCTTCTCCCATGCGCTGCGCTTCGACCCGACCGATGCGCGGTCGGCGGCATACAACCCGCTGCTGGAGGTGCGGCGCGGCACGCATGAAGTGCGCGACGTGCAGAACATCGCCGACATCTTGGTCGATCCGGAAGGCGCGCTGGAGCGGCGCAACCATTGGGAGCGCACGAGTCATGCGCTGCTGGTCGGCGCGATCCTGCACGTGCTGTACGTGGGGCAGGACAGGACGCTGCGCGGCGTGGCCAACGTCCTGTCCGATCCGGCGCGTCCGTTCGAGGCGACGCTGCACCGGATGATGACGACGCGGCACCTGGGCGACGTGCCGCATCCGGTCGTCGCTTCGGCCGCGCGCGAAGTGCTCAACAAGAGCGACAACGAACGCTCGGGCGTGCTGTCCACGGCGATGTCGTTCCTCGGCCTGTATCGCGACCCGACCGTCGCCGAGGTCACCTCGCGCTGCGACTGGCGCATCGCCGATCTCATTTCCGCCGAGCATCCGGTGTCGCTGTACCTGGTGGTGCCGCCATCGGACATCAGCCGCACCAAGCCGCTGGTGCGGCTGATCCTCAACCAGATTGGGCGGCGCCTGACCGAATCGCTCGACGGCTCCGACGGCATCGCGCGCCGGCGCGAGCTGTTGCTGTTGCTCGACGAGTTCCCGGCGCTCGGGCGGCTCGACTTCTTCGAATCGACGCTGGCCTTCATGGCGGGCTACGGCTTGCGCGCCTACCTGATCGCGCAGTCGCTCAACCAGATCGACAAGGCGTACGGGCCCAACCACTCGATCCTGGACAACTGCCACGTGCGCATCACGTTCGCGACGAACGACGAGCGCACGGCCAGGCGCATTTCCGAGATGCTCGGCACGGCTACGCAGCAGCGCGCGCAGCGCAACTACGCCGGGCACCGGCTGGCGCCGTGGCTCGGCCACGTCATGGTGTCGAGCCAGGAGACGGCGCGGCCGCTGCTCACGCCGGGCGAGGTCATGCAACTGCCGTCCGACGAGGCGGTGGTCATGGTCTCCGGCCATGCGCCGATCCGGGCGAAGAAGCTGCGCTACTACGAGGACGCGAACTTTCAGCAGCGCCTGGCCCCACCGCCGTCGCTGGCGGCCGGGCGCTATGCCGATGCGCCGCCGCGGCAGCCGGACGACTGGAGCGAACTCCCGCAGCCCGGCGCACCGGCCGACGATGCGGCGACTGCGGGCGGGGATGCGGCCGCCGTCGACGACGGCGGCCTGCGCCGCGAACCGGAACTCGCGGAGGTCGCCGTATCCCTCTCCGAGCCGGATCCCGCGGCCAGCGACTTGTCGCTGCTCGACGACGACGAGCCGCCGGTCTTGCCCGATCGGCTCGATCCGCGCCTGCAGCGCGTCGCACGCCTGGCCAGCCTCGATCCCGACGACGGGCTGGCGCTATGAGCCGGGCCCGCCTCAACCTGTTCATCCAGCCCGATCACGCGCAGCGCCTGGCGGCACTCGCGGTGCGGGAAGGCCTGTCCAAGTCCGCCATCGTCGCCGCGGCGCTGGCGTCGTGGCTGTCGCCGCAGACGGGCGAGCAGCGCGACACCGTGATCGCGAAGCGGCTGGAGCGGCTGTCGCGCCAGTTCGAACGCATCGAGCGCGACCAGGCGATCCTGATCGAGACGCTCGCACTGTTCGTGCGCTATTTCCTGACCGTCAGCACGCCGGTTCCGGAAGCGCACTTGGAAGCGGCGCGGGCGCAGGGCAGGGCCCGCTTCGAGCAGTTCGTGGAGCAGCTCGGCCGGCATCTGCAGCGCGGGCGCAGCCTCGTGCGCGAGATGGAGGCCGCGCAGGTGGAAACCGCGTGCGGAAGTGAAACGGCCGAGCCGGTCGCAGCGCCGGAGCGTGCGGCATGAGCGCCGCGACGCCGCCGCCGCCCGAGACCCGCGCGCCTTCGGCGACGTCGCTCGACCGCCGCATCCGCATGTTGCGGACC
>Ga0182744_1003133_pt1 | contig 13064 bp, 12 predicted proteins | sample eDN3rd30CKraftMG_FD_128525 | JGI IMG/M metagenome (GOLD analysis project Ga0182744, IMG submission 128525) | Enriched Miracle-Growth compost microbial communities from Emeryville, California, USA - eDNA 3rd pass 30_C Kraft MG (version 2) (version 2) ...
TGTCGAACCCGGTCCTCAATGTCCGCAGCACGGCACCGAGCCCGGGGATCACTGCGCTGTGGTGGATCTGCCATGCCGGGTACAGCACGACACCGTCGCTAGTGGTGAACGCAAGCAGATCAAGCGCCGCTGTCGCGGCTGCGACCTGTTCCGGTGACCATCCGAGGACACGGCCGATCGACTCCTCCGTGTAACTGGGGCCCATCACTTCTGGCCACGGGTTCGGGGTCCCCGGAGGTTCGTCCGCGTCCGGGCGGCGTGTCATCGTCGGCTCCGATCGCTGCCGCGGTGACGGGAAACGGGCTGGAGGGCGGGTGGTGTGGTCATGGTAGGCGTCCGAGGTCGTCGATGGAGGTGGTCACTGCCGCGCCTCCCACGCCTTCTCCGCGACTTCGATGATCCGGGCTGCGTTGTCGACAAAGTCCACCGGGCGAGGTGCGGTGCCGTCGGGGTTGGTTCCGAGGTAAGTAGTCGGTCTCATCAGCCACAGGATGATGTCGTCATGATCCAGCTCGAACCGCCTCGCTAGTCGGAGCAGCGGCTTGACCCAAGGACGGACCTCCCGGCGTCTCTCGTCAAACTGGAAGCGCGGGTAGTAGGCGGAGTTTCGGCGCGTGGTGTGCAGGATCTCGGCCCTAGCCCCAAGCTCGAAGTCGAGCTTGAAGCTTTCACCGCCTTCCGGCCGGAGAAGGTCCAGTACCTCGGCGGGTGTGAGGAGTCCAAACTCTTCCTCCAGTCGGCGCCAGGCATCTTCGGTCGCCATCGTCGCCGCGGCGACGGCGGCCGTCACTTGCTTGGGTTGCTGCTTCACGGCAGCAGCCCCAGGTCCTCGATGAACTCGACGACTTTCGCCGGCTCACGTCCGGTCAGGAGCCACTGGATCGGGGAGAGGTCGTCGAGGTACTCATCGGGTGTGCGCAGGACGGCGTGCTTGTCGAGGTCGGTGTAGCCATTTGGGAACGAGTCAATGACCTCGCGGAGGCCCGGGACGACCTCGGCCAGCGGTCTGTCCGCGATCTGGTCGAGCTGTTGGCGATCCGCTTCATTACGGATTTCGGACCACACGAGCCAGTCTTCGGCGTCGCGGCGACCCTCTGCTGTGAACACACGCGCAGGAACACCGCCTTGGATCGCGAACGCCACCTCCTCGTCTGTCAGCGGCCGCGACGGGGGAGCGTCGTACACCTCCGCCCTCACGGCGCGGATCGCTTCGGTAAGGCGGCGCAACGCCGACTCCAACGACAGCGGCGCGTCGTTGTCGGAGATCGTGCCGGCGACCTCTTCGATCACACGCTCGGCCTCCCTCGTAGCGTCGCCGAGCTCGCGAGCGATCCGGCGATGCGCGGACGCGGGACGTGAACCTGGCGCGGCAGAAGGGTCAACGGAGTTGGACATTGCTCCATCCTTTCGCTGGCTCCCGACACGGTGACGGAACAGGTTCCGATTGGCCACTGGCTCGATGGGATGTGGCCGGGCACACCGAGGGCTGGCATCTTGCCCCTCGAACTAATGCGTATTATTCTCCGCAAATGGTCAACGGTCAACGGATCAGGGGACGGGGCATCGCCCCAACTACCTCGCACTACCGGCGAGACGGCGCCTGCGTCAGTCCGCGCGCGTCGCCGAGCCGAGCGGGGCGCTGTGCCTCTGAAGCGCGTCGCTGAGCCTCGCGTTCACGGGTTCGATTGACCGCTTCGGCAATCGGGATGTGCTGGCCGCTCAGCAGCCAAAGCTCCATGCGCGGCCCGATGTGGGCGTAAAGGCGTCCGAAGTCTTCGAACTGCATGACGATATGCCCGCTCAGGATCTGCTGCAGTCGGTTGTAGGACATGTCGATCGCGGCGGCGAGCGTCGTGATCTTTCGCGTCTGGGACCGTGGCATCCACGTCTCGAGTACGCCGAAGCAGATCCGATGCTGCAGTTCGGCCGCGGCCAGTTGGCTCCGCTCTCTGGTTGACCACGCGCTGTCTGGCTCGCGCCAATCGATCTGCGCCTTGCGACCGAAGTCGCGAGGGTGCACCGCGAAGTCGCGCGGGCGATATCGGGGATTCGACACACGGAAAGCCTAGCCAAAAGCACGAATGTTGGCCAAAAGCAGGAAAGAGTGCGCAATCGTGCGTCAAATCTCAATCGCGCCGTGCACAGGGCAGTCATGAGCACACGCAAGAACATCTCTCGTTCCCCGAGCGACCGTTACGACCGCATCGAGTGGTTCGACTCGCGGCGACGCGTGCACGCGGCGCGCGCCGTGGACGCTGCCAACGTCGATGCGGTTCGTCCGCAAGCTCCAGCTCGTGCCCCCGGGAAATGGCAGGGGCAGGAGGCGAAGCAGGGCCACTACTGGTGCGCGGGCACACAGCAACTCGTGTGGCACGAGTCGATGATGGAGTACACGTCGATGATGCTCTTTGACCACCTCTTCGACATGGTGGAAGTGGTCGCGCAGCCGATGATGCTGGCGTTCGCCGTGGGCCGTCACCACGTGCCGGACTACCTGATCGATACCGCCCACGGAGAGCGCATCGTCCTGGACGCGCATGACAAGGACGGGACGACCGAGGCCGACGCCGAACTGTTCGCGCTGACCCGTCGCCTGTGTGAACGCGTCGGCTGGCGGTATGAAGTCATCGACACCATCACCGACATCAAACGGTGGAACCTCGAGATGATGGCGCGTTACCGGCATCCGCGCTACGCACCCGACGACATCCTTCGCGCGCGAGTCCTCAAACTGGCGCGGAGCTACAAGACCTTCGGCGAACTGCGACGTGCGCTCGTGACGCCCCGGCCCGGCGAACACCTCCCGGCTGTCTTTCACCTCATGTGGAACCGCGCACTTCGATTCGACCTTGACCGCGCGTTCACCGACAACACCCGACTCCGCGTCGCCTGACATCAAATACACCCACTATGAACAACCAACACTCCATCACCCTCGGTCAGTCGCTCGAGCTCGACGACGGCTGCTACCGGTTCGTCGCGTATCAGAGCGGATTCTTCAAGCTCCGCAGCGAGACGACCGACGAGTGCGTCCTCTTTACTGCGATTGAACTGGCACGTCTGTCGCCGGCGTGGTCGCCGGTGAACGTCACCGACCTGTCCAGGCCACCCGTCGCCAGCAGCCTTGCGGCCGAACTCGAGGCGCTCAGCGCCGATGACCTGGCCCTGTGGCCGCACCTGCAGGAGCTTGTCGACGGTACGCCGGCGGTCGGTTCTGAGCCGCGGCCAGAGTATGACCCGCGTCTCCCGATGACCCGCCGGCGCGGCGCCAAGCTGCTGGAACTCGAGCGGCTGGGCATCCCGATGTCGGAGCGCACTCTGCAACGACGCGTGGCATCGTTCAAGGAGCACGGCGTTGCCGGTCTCCGCGACCGTCGGACCAGTCGAAACGAGCGCGCATTCCATCGAGTAGATGAAGACGTCGTCACCCTGTTGAAGCAGATTCTCGCCGGCTACACCGGTCGCACCGCCACGTCGTACGCCGCTATTCGAGCAGAACTCGCGGTTGCGCTCATGGACGCGTTTCCGGACGCCCGCGAGCGCCCGACGATGCCATCGGTCTCGTCGGTCGCGCGCTACGTCAAGATGCTCACCGGCGACCAGGACCCCACGCTCCCGGGCGCGCAACGGCAGACTGCAGGGCTGCGGCCCCAGCGGACTTTCCGCCAGCGACTTTCACTCGCGCCCGGCGACGAGTGTCAGATGGACACGACGGTGTTCGATGCCTTCGTCCGGATGCCCGACGGCCGCGTCGAGCGGCCCCATCTCACGACGCTCATCGATGCGCGCACGCGGTCGGTCATCGGCTTCAACTTCACCGACGGAGCGCCGTCCGGAGAAGACCACGCCGCTCTCCTGGCGAGGACCCTCGTGCCGCAACCGCTTCGTCCCTGGAACTCGCTGTATGCCGAACTCGACCTTCCCGAGATGCCCTGGGCGCCCTATGTCGACGGGGAAGAACACCGACACGATACTCACCGCCCGTACATCTTCCCTCGTCGCATCCTGATCGACAACGGACAGGACTACCGTTCGGGCACGCTCCACGCGGCATGCGGCCGATACGGCATCGACCTCACCGAAGCGCCGCCCAAGTCAGCAACCACCAAGGCAAAGGTAGAGCGCAACTTCGGCAGCACCTCCACGATGTTCGCGCGGCATCTGCCCGGATACGTCGGAGGCGACACGCAGCAAAAGGGTGAAGGCTCCGCAAAGGAAGACGTCCTCGAACTGCGAACGGTTGCCGAGCTGTTCGACCAATGGCTCGCCATCGTCTGGCAGAACCGGCAACACGAGGGTCTGGTCGACCCGCTGGAGCCGAGTACTGCGCACACGCCGAACACTATGTACGCGGCCTCACTCGAGCTGACCGGTCACTTCATGATTCCGCTTGGCGAGGACGATTACATCGAGCTCATGCGGCGCACGGAACGCACCGTGCAGTCCGACGGCATCGAGCTCAACGGGCGCCGGTACGACAGCCCGTACCTCGCTCCCATGCGCCTGCAGAAGGACGCGAACGGAGACTCCGTGAAGGTCCACGTCCACTTCGACAAGAGCGACCCGAGCCAGGTCTGGGTGCGCTCCTCAGACGACGGCGGGTGGATCACTTGTGAATGGACTGCAGACGCCGGACTCGCACGTCCGAACGAACGCCGGATGCTCGCGAACGCGGCAGCACTCGCCGATAAGAACAAGAGCCTTACAAACGACGACGCCCACCTCGTGACAGTTCGTCTCCGGCAAGACGCGCAAGCCACCGAGAAGCAGCGCCGAGCCGAAGAGCGCGAAGCCAAGAAAGCGAAGAAGAAGAAGGCGAAGAGCGGTCAGCATGCAGACCTTGCCGACATCCAGACCATCCGACCACGAAACGAACGACTTGCCGACTACCTCAACTTCGAAGAGCTCGGCTCCCTCTGACCCCCCATGGAGACACCATCATGAACATCCACGAACCTAACGTCAGCGACGGTCACTTCGACCGGGCCGCTCACCTCATCCCGCTGCTTGAGACCTTCGTCTCGCCGGAAGTTCCGACGACAACGCTCGAGACGTACAAAGCCCTGGAGCCGCGCGCTCGCAAGGTGTTCGACGACGCAAGATACGCGCGACTCACCGGAGCGGTCGCGGGCGGAATCGTCGTGAAGACACCCACGCTCAACGAACTGCTCCTCGAGATTCGCCGCGCAGCGAGGCTCGCGACCCGACCCATCGGGCGCACAAGCGTGATCCTCAGCGGGCCACCGGCTACGGGCAAGACCACTGCTTCCTTCTACGCAATGGTCGAGGGATTCACCCGGCACGCGCACCGTTACCCCGAGTGGAAGAGCCTCGGACACGTTCCCGTCGTCTACGTCGAGGTTCCATCGGACTGCACCGCCAAGAACCTCATGGGACGCTTCCTGCGTTACCTGGGGTTGCCCTACTCGTCCCGCACGACCCTTGAGGAACGAACTCAGATGGTGACTGACCATCTCGTTCACAAGCGCACCTCCCTCGTCGTCATCGATGAAATGCAGAACCTCGCACGTGACAGCCAGGGACATTCGGCCGCGCAACAAGCCATCAAGAATCTGATGAACGCCGTCCCGGCCGTCCCGCTCTACGCCGGCTGGAACCTCGACCGAACCCTGCTCGCCGGAGACAGCCTCGGCGCGCAGTTCGCGTCACGCTCCACACTGGTGCGCCTCGACAAGCTCGGTAGTCGCACCGCCAAGGAACGCGCACTTTGGGGCGGCGTCATCAATGTGTTCGAAGAGAAGCTCGGTCTCCTCAACCAGGAGCCCCGGTCACTCCTGATGGAGGCCGACTACCTCTGGGAACGCACGCGCGGCTCGCTCGGCGCGCTGTCCAGACTTCTCACCACGGTCGCCCTCGACCTCATCGAGGACGGCGACCCCGACGCCGAATTCATCACCCGAGAACATCTGGAGAGCGTCAACCTCGACATGGCCTCCGCTCTCGACGAGTTCCGCGCCCGCGAACTCGAAGGATCGGCACAGAAGGCGACCGCTAATGCTGCATGACATGACGATCGCGCTTCCCGTCAAGGTCCGCCCCGCCCCGTTCGAGTCTCTCGAGAGTCTTGAGGCGCGGCTCCGCGACGCGAACCACTACACCAAGCGAGCGTGGAACACGTTCGTCAACCCTTCCCTCCGGGCGGACCCTTCGCTCACGCGCGTCGAGCTGGTCACCTCCCTCGGGGGACTCCGGCCGGGACACTTCGACGGCACCGGCGCGGTGCTCGCCCACGCCAACGGTGAGACCTGCGACCGATGCGTCACGGGAATCACCGTTCGATTCGCCTGCACCCGCTGCACTCGCAGCGCCACCGCGAAGGAAGTGGTTCACGATGGCCCGCGTGTATGCCGCAAGCACATGCGCTGGGTTGGGCCGGGAACCGATCCCGCCGACCAGTACACCGTCGGTGTCGATGTGCTGCGAGCCGACCGTGCCTATCAGCGGTTGCGTCGTAGCGGGCGCGCTGACGCTCACCGCCTGGCCGAGGTGCTTGCCTGTGTCGACGCGTGGACCGACGCGAACAACGAGCCTCTCGATGCTGGGCGCCGGTTCGTCGTTGCCGTGGCACTGCTGCGCGAGTTCACGGCACCGGCGACGGTGACGGGCGAGGCCCTGCCCGAGGACGGCTACGCCGCGCTCGCCTCCATCATCTCCAGCGTCGCCGCCGACGAGAACCTGAACGTCTTGGTTGACGGGCTGTGGCTGCTCCTCGGCTCCGCTCGGCATGCCGAGGAAGATGCACCACATGTGCTTCGTCCAGCGCTTGCCGTCTCTGGCGGGGGAGATGGTCTGGCGACTGCTGTGCTCTCGAGCAGCTTCTACCCTCGGGTTCGCCACCTTCAGCTCACGCAGCTGGCGGGCTCGCCTGCGGCCGGTACTCGTTTCGAACTCGCCGTTCGCCTGAGCGACCAGAACACGTATGTCTGCCCGAACGGACACCGGTACGAGTCGCAAGGACAGGTGCTGAGGGCGTCGAAGGCGAGCGGCGGCTGCGGGTACTGCGCGCGAAAGAAGGCCACTCCGGAAACATCGCTCGCGGCTTCGCACCCGGAAATCGCCGCCGAATGGCACCCGACCCTCAATGGAGACGTCACGCCAGCCGGCGTGCTCTCGGGGACTGGAGACGAGTACGCATGGCTGTGCGCTGCACAGGGGCACACCTATTACACGACCCCGAACTCGCGAACGAGCAAGGGAAGCGGATGCGGGTACTGCGCGAACGTGCTCGTCGACGAGAGCAACTGCCTTCGCACCACCCACACCCAGCTTGCGGCGGAGTGGAACACCGAGAAGAACGGCGACGTCACCCCCGACAACGTCGTGGCCGGGTCCGAAGAGCGAGTCTGGTGGATCTGTGAGGAAGGGCACGAGTTCCATACGACTGTGGCCGCGCGAACTCGCGGCGCTGGTTGCCACGTGTGCACACACCAGCTGGCGCACCCGACAACCTGCCTCGCGGCGACACATCCCGAAATCGCCGCGAAGTGGGACTACGAACGCAACGGAGACGTCACGCCCGAGACGGTCTTCGCCGGCTCCCTCCAGAAGGTGTCGTGGCGGTGCGACAACGGCTGTAGTTACGACGCCGCCATCGTGAGCAAGGTGAAGGGCATCGGATGCCGCTACTGCTCCAACCGTGGTGTCAATGAGAAGAACTGCATGCGGGCGACTAACCCCGCGCTGGCGGCGCAGCTGCACCCAACGAAGAACGGGAAGCGCACGGCCGACAACATCGTCGCCGGAACGAGCCACTACCTCTGGTGGCTGTGTCCTGAGGGGCACGACTGGAAGGCCACCGGCGACAACCGACTCCGGCAGGACGCCGGGTGCCCGTACTGCGGGAACAGGAAGGTGTGGGCGGGGTTGAATGACATGGCGTCGGTGCGCCCTGACCTGGCCGCGGAGTTCGACGTGACAAAGAACGGCAACTTCACTCCGGAGACCATCGTCTTCGACACCTGGCGGCCGCTCTGGTGGAAGTGCGCCAACGGCCACGAGTGGCGGGCGACTGGCGAGTCTCGAGCGACGAAGGGGAGGGGATGCCGGAAGTGCCCCGAGTGAGACGGGTCGGGCGGGCAGGCGCGGCGCCGGGACCCTGAGCCGCCGTTGGTAAAGTTATCAACCCCGCGGAGGGCTGATAACTTTACCGACTTTCCACAGGGTCGCTAATGTTAGCGCCACGTCTTGCGTCCGTCACCGCGGCGGCACATGGAGCTCACGAAGGCATGTTTGCGCCCACTACGGACGCACTGATTGAACAGGCCATCGCCAGGTCCCCGTCGGAGACTCACCTCTCCGGCGACGCTTCGCCGTGCGCCGACACTTCGCGGGCAGTGCGCCACGAAGACTGCTATTGACTGCGCTCCGGTGTGTGCCGCGGGGCGATTAGGTCTTCGTATCGGCTCGCGAAGGACTGCGAGTTTGGCCCTCGTACCATGGTCGTGGACGTCGGCGCAATCGGCGCGATTGGCGCGACACGGGACGGTCCCCGTCGAAGAAGGGACGCGGATGCCGTGAGTACGGAACGGCGCCCGCCTACCCTCACCACGCGATTCAGCGACGTCGGTCCGCCGGGGCGACGTTGCGCTACGCGGACTCCAGTAGGTCGTTCGATACGGTGACTTCAGATCATCGCGACGATGCGGGGTGCCGGGGAGTTGAGCATGAGTTCTGGGATTGGTTGGAGCACTGATGACGAGGCTGGGCTCGCATCGGAGGTCTTCGTTGACGACGCGGACCGGTCGCCACTCGACGACGGTTATGCCTTGGTGGGGGCGGTGCACCACCTCACTTCCGCGGCCCGTATCGCGTCCAAGTCCGACTTGTTGCTTGCCGCCGCCTGCCATGCTCTCAAAGGCGGCCCCAAGACTTTGGACGAGGTAGTTATCGTCGTCGAGCGCGTATGGCCTGGCGCAAAGGTTGATTCGGACTCTGTCGGTGCCGCGCTCGAAATGGGCGTCGAGCTGCGGCAGGTGCAAAAGAGTGAGGGACTCGAACACGTCGCGCTGTGGGAGCTTACTGCCGACGGCTTGAGAGACATCCATGACCAGGAAAAGTGGGTAGCTCACATTCGCAGTACCGCAGTAGATGACCTCCGTCGTATGGCACGATCGGGGCTCGCGACGGAAGTCTCCTCGCAAAAGGCAGAACTTTGGCTCGACGTGGTTGTCCGGGCGCTCATCGTTGGCATTACGTCGACACAGGACGCGCATCTCGGCCGAGTCCGCCATCTCGTTGGCAAGCGTCTCGCCCCGCAGGGGATCGATCAGATGAAGGTACTGCGAGAACTCGAGTCTGTCCCTTCAGACCCAGCGACGATTGAGTTCCTCAAGACCGTGGCGCTCTCGGCACTTGACCCACTCGAACCGTTTGCCAGCGAGCTAGTGCACAGCATCACCACGGGTTGTGTGTTGCACTCCTATGTCGCCGGGAGAGATTCGGCCGCCCTCATTGACCAAGTTGGATTGCCAGTGAACCAGCGCGCCGTCCTCGATACGCCAGTCCTACTCGACTTGATTGGTCCTAATCGTGTGAGCCGGGCCGTCGAGCATTCGATTCGAACGGCGGTTGCGTCCGGCTGGGATGTCGTTGTTGCGCGCCACACCATCGAGGAGCTACAGATCCTGGTCGAACATGAGGTACCCGACCTCGTACGGAGATTCCAGAATGCCCACAACCACGGTGTTCGTGAGGAGTGGGTTGCGTCGCTCGCTGCAGATCAGCTTCCGGCCTATTGGGTCGAAGCGCACCGCGAAGGCAAGTATCGAAAGGCAGACGACATGGTCCAAGCAGCGGCGACCGTCGAGTCGTTGCTTGAGGACCTGAATGTACATGTCCGATATCACTTCAACGAAAACGATGGTCCAAAGGTCGCGCAGTTTGCGACCGCTCTTCGCGACGATTTGGTCGGGGCGCGCCCGCGAACCGAGACCGTCGTAGAGCGCGACGCGGACACCATGACGATGGTGTGGCGCCGTCGGAAGCGAGAACCCCGCGGGAGCAAATGGCCTGGCGGCTGGGTGATCACTCCGGACCGGCACATGAAGCAGGCTTACGCGCGAGTTGAGCGACGCGACACCATTCCCGTGACCCTGACGCTGTCGCAATGGTCGACGTTGTGCTCGGTCGTTGTGCCTCCTGCCGATGTATTGGCGCTAGCGGACGCTGCGGCGACACAGTTGGTTGAAGAAGCGATGTGGCTCTTGCCTTCCAGGTTCCCGAGCGAAACCGCGTTCGAGCTGGCCCGCCAACTCTCACCTGAGCGTGGCGGTTCTCTCACTGACCTCCGCGTTGCGCAACTGACCCTCGACGGCGAATTGGAGCGCGGAGCCGGTCGCACTCCCATTTCGATGGCGGCGGAGGTGCTCGCGCTTCGCGCTTCGCGAGTCAACGCGCTTGCCGACCAAGTGGTCGCAGACGCCAAGCTGAAGGAACAGTCCGCGCGCCTCGCTGTACAAACTGCCACTGTGCGCGTTAGCGAAACAGAGAAGCGCCTCGCGAAGGAACAGGAAGCTCTGCGGCAGACCAAGCTAAGTCAAGCTGAGCTAGCGGCAAGAATAGATTGGCGCGAGCGCCAGCTGAAACGGGTAGTCATATCCTTCGGTGTTGCCTTGGTAGGGATGGGCGCCGGATTCTTCGTGTTCTTCCACTCGCCTGACTTCCTCCCGCGTGCTGCCGCAGTTGCGGGGTTCGTGGCGCTCGCCTACGCGTTGATTGTGTGGTGCAGGAAAGAAACATCTCGAATCGTGTGGGCGTTCATAGGCGCGATCATTCAAATCCTCGGCGTGGCCTCGTCCGCAATCGGTCTTCTAGCTGATCTGGGGGCTTTGACGCGACAATGACAGTGCTCCACTAGACGCGAGGCAACCGGTAGGCACTCAGCAGCTTTGTGACTGGGATGGCGACGCGACGCTGCGCCTAAGTGACAGCTGGGAGTGGGAGCAAGAGGAGTTCCACTACGAGTGTCGCTACTCGTGATGCGTTCTATGGCGACTGGCTTCTTCTGGTGGGGGTGCGCAGGCCTGTAGGGTACGCCGCGTGTAAAGAGATTAGGTGCGCGCGAATGCAACGGGCCGCGCGAGGCCATGAGTAAAGGGACACGAGTCAACGGCGTGTGAAAGCAAGAGACCTTACAGCGCGGCACTGGCTTTCACCCGTTCCCTGCCTGCCGATCACCCCAATTTCTCGCTCGCGTGGACCACTCGGTCCACGCGGTAGGCAGCACCAGCTGCGGTGCTCGCTTTCGGCCGAACGTTACATACTCGGGAGTAATCCGACCTCCGTCCGCGGCGGGGTACCAGAGGTCATGCTCTATTAGCATGCCCGCGCGGCGAACTCGCAGTAACAGCCGAACGAGGCGTTCGACATGGTGCGCTTCACTATCGATCTTGGTGTCGTCGCGGAGAGATCATCTGAAGGTATCGCTCTTCCCATCCGAACGAGCACCTCCGATGCTGATACTTGCGTGTACAAGCAGGTCCCGCTCCTGGAGAAGAAGCCGAGCCGCGTGACTCCAGGCAAGCAGGTTCTTGCGCTCGACGTCGGACCACGGCGGTGTTCCGAGGTCACCAACTCGCGCGTCGAGCTTTCCCAGGGCGCGCTTTGCCGAGATCGCCTGGGGGTCTTTGACTCGATAGATCCGAGCTATGCCGTATGCGCACGATTCAACTCCGGCGGCCACGATAACCAGATCTCCCAGCGCCATGCGGAGCTCATCCGGGACGTGCCGGTCGATCCAGCTCAACTCTCGCATAGCCGCTAGTGTGGCCTAGTATTCCACTTCGCGCGATTGCACAGGGCGCTGGAGGCGGAGCGCTGACGGATACGGTCGCGGGCCGCAGTCGCTGAATAATGAGGCCTGCGGGACTACGGCGTGCTCCGATCAAAAGCGAACTGCCGGCCCACCGAGGCCACTAGCATAAGCGCATGCTCGCCAGTCTGCTGCCCGGACTGAGGGACCTGCGCGTGCCCCTCTCGTCCGGCTTGATCTGGTTGTTTGTCGCTTGGCTAATCGTTTACCCCACTATCCCGCAGCGCGCCGAGGCTAATGGTCTCGTTTCAAAGATCTATGAGGTGTTCGACGCCTTCGGACCCGCTCTGCTTGCCACCGTCGTGAGCTTCATCGGCTACGTCTTGGGTATCCTCGTCGCCCGTCCGACTATCGCGATCTCGCGGGCGCTGGTCCGGCTGGCGAGGGCGATCGTTGGTACCCCAGTCGCCCCGAAGTATCCACAGCCCGTCAAACTCTCTGCCTCGTCCGAGGAACAGGCATTTCAGCTTGCGACCTCCGTGGCGCGACAGTTCTCGGTGCTCGCTGCGTCACGAGACCCGGACTCGCCTCGCGGAAGGTGGAATCAAAATGAGGCTCAGAGGATTCAAGACAGGTTCCTCGCTGTCGAAGATGGCTTTGCTCCCACGACTCTGATGCGAAGGATGGGTTCGGACGTGCCGTTAGTTGCCACTAGATTGCTCGCCGATAACCGTGAGCTCTTCGACCGGTATGACCGTGCGGACGCTGAGAGCGCATTTCGCTACTGCGTCGCGCCTCCACTCTTCGTCGCAGTGTTGTTGCTCGCATGGCGAACCGACGTAGACGCATGGGGGTGGGTTGTCGCCATCGGTGTGGGGGCACTCGTGGCGATGCTGCTGTTGGCTGACGGCGCCCGAAAGGAGATGGAGAGCAACGACGCGATCTATCAGGCGGTCTTCGCGGGCAGCGTCCATTTCCCCTCGATCGAAGCCGCACAGCGGAATCTCGACGCGTTGAGAGAGCGCGAACGTCGACTCGGCGGGAAGTGAAGCCGCATGGTTCACACTGTGCCAACTACTGTGACGCAACCAGCCCGTGTGCGAACTCGCCTGCTTCAGTCATTCCTTGAGCCAACTGTGTCGATTCCGTGCCAACTATCGTGACGCCGCACACCTTGTGCGGCGTCACAGCGGTTGGCACAAACGCACCTTGAAGTTGGCACCCGTCAAACAAGTCGGCACAGATTACGCAGTTGGCACATGAGATCACTGGGCTCGCGTCGACCGGTTCCACA
>Ga0182744_1003134_pt1 | contig 13062 bp, 12 predicted proteins | sample eDN3rd30CKraftMG_FD_128525 | JGI IMG/M metagenome (GOLD analysis project Ga0182744, IMG submission 128525) | Enriched Miracle-Growth compost microbial communities from Emeryville, California, USA - eDNA 3rd pass 30_C Kraft MG (version 2) (version 2) ...
ATTCGCGGCTGCGGACACCCTTCCGCTTCGACCACCGCGAACCAAGCCCTCTGGCCCCCCAGCTGGAGGGCTTGTGCGTTGCGGAGGCCTCCAAAGATTATTTGCCCCGAATATTGCACTGAGGCCGCCCGACTGGTAGCTCAACGCTGTTGTCCAGGGCGTCGAGATTCACGTCGGACCGAGCCGAAAATGGCGGTTATCGAGAACCGGAGCGCAGCGTACTCGGGTACGTGAGCACCGGAAGCGCAGAGAACCGGTATTTGCAGGCCGGTATCACGTGAATATCGACACCCTGGGCGGGCCGGATTAGCTCAGCGGTAGAGCAGCGGTTTTGTAAACCGAAGGTCGGGGGTTCAATCCCCTCATCCGGCACCAATCTGCCCCAACCATGATGACGTTCCGCGAAATCGTCTTCCTGGTTCGAGGCTGGATGAACGTCTGTTCCGCCCGCCGTTACGCGCTCAGCCGCATACTGACCGGAGATGCTGGCTTGAACACCCATCCGGACAAATCGGCGGGAAAGCCGAATGTCGTCACGTCACCCGCCGACGACCACAGGCACGTCCCCGCGGCCAGGGCGGCCGCTGCCTGTCGCGGCGAATCATAAAGACCCAATATGTCTCCGTCGAAAACGAGCCGGTAAAGAGCATCGCCGCGACTCTCGAAAACAGGTTCGATGGTCGCGGGTCCGGCGGTGGTTTCACAAGTCCAGGTTCCGATCAACGCGCCCCTCCTTATCGGGCTATCCACTTTGCTGCCTGATGGATCACTTGCTTTGTCGAGGCACCTCACCGCCACATGCCACGCATTTTCGCGCCGACATCGACACGCACCTGCTTCACGTCCGGCCGCCCCGATACGGCACCTGCCGGAACGCCCGGCCAAACGACGGACTGAAAATGCTTCAGCAAGGCCGCCGGGATGAACCGCGTGCGCGAGGCATAGACATGGCGGTCGCCGCGCGGGTTCTGGCCGTGCGTGAAAAAGCGCTGCGGCGTGACGAGGTGCAGCCTGTCCCTGGCCCGCGTCATGGCGACGTAAAGCAGCCTGCGCTCTTCCTCGATATCATCCTTTGTGCCGACGCCGAGATCGGCCGGCATACAGCCGTCGACGACATTCAGGACAAAGACCGATTTCCACTCCTGGCCCTTGGCCGAGTGAATGGTCGAGAGGATGAGATAATCCTCATCGAGCGTCGGGACGCCGGCCTGGTCGCTGGTCGCATCGGGCGGATCGAGCGTCAATTCGGTGAGAAATCTTTCGCGCGAGGGATAGCCCGAGGCGATCTGTTCGAGTTGCAGAAGATCGGCCTGCCGTGTGATCGCGTCTTCATGGATGCGATCGAGATGCGGTTCATACCATTGCCGCGCCAGAGTGATCTCCGCGGGCCAGCCGGCCTGCCCTGCGCCCAGGTCCTGCATGGTGCGAACGAAGCCCAACCAGTCCTCGCCCGCACGCGGCGGCGTGGGTATATGCGACAGGCAGGCGATCGGGTCGGCCTGCTCCGCCATGACATCGAGCACGCGCTGGGCCGAGGATGGCCCCACGCCAGGCAGGATCTGCATGAGCCGGAATCCGGCCACCCGGTCGCGCGGATTTTGCGCAAACCGCAGAGCCGCCAGCATGTCCTTGATATGCGCGCTGTCGAGAAACTTGAGGCCGCCGAATTTTACGAACGGAATGTTCCTGCGCGTCAATTCCACCTCGAGCGGTCCGCTGTGGCTCGATGTCCGAAACAGCACCGCCTGCTGCTTGAGCAGATCGCCGCCCTCGCGGTTCTCCAATATGCGTTCGACGATGTAGTTCGCCTGTTCGGCTTCGTCGCGCACCAGGACTAGTTGCGGGCGCTCCGCCGATTCGCGTTCGGTCCACAGGTTCTTGGTGAAGCGCTCGGACGCCAGATCGATGACGCTGTTGGCAGCGGCAAGGATGGGCTTCGTCGAGCGATAATTCCGGTCGAGCGTAATGATGTCGGCAGGCGGACTGAAGGCGCCGGGAAAATCCAGAATATTGCGGACGGTCGCCGCCCGGAACGAATAGATCGCCTGCGCATCGTCGCCGACGACCGTCAATCCACGTCCTTCGGGCTTCAGCGCCAGCAGGATCGACGATTGCAGCCGGTTCGTGTCCTGATATTCATCGACCAGGACGTGGTCGAACTTGTCGCCGATGTCCTTTGCCAGTTCCGCATTGCTGACAGCCTGCGCCCAATAGAGCAACAGGTCATCATAGTCCAAAACGTTCTGCGCCTGTTTGGCGTCGACATATGCGGCAAACAGCTCGCGCAACTGCGCCTGCCAGGCCGCACACCATGGAAACGATCGCAACAGGACTTCGTCGAGCGGCTGCCCGGCGTTGACGGCGCGCGAATAGATCGCCAGGCACGTGCCCTTGGTCGGAAACCGGCTCTCGGTTTTCGAGAAACCGAGCTGATGCCGGGCGAGGTTCATCAGGTCAGCGGAATCCTCGCGATCATGGATCGTGAAATCCGGATGCAGCCCGATCTGTTCGGCATATTCGCGCAGCAATCGCGCGCCGATGCCGTGGAACGTCCCGGCCCAGGTCAGGGCATCCGTCATGACGGCAGCGTCTTTGCCCAGAACCTTGGCGCATATTCGCTCCACCCGGCGCGCCATTTCGGCCGATGCCCGCCGCGAGAACGTCATCAGCAGGATGCGGCGCGGATCGGCGCCGTTGACGATGAGATGGGCCACCCTGTGCGCGAGCGTATTGGTCTTGCCTGACCCAGCGCCTGCAATCACCAGCAGCGGCTTCGCCGGACCGGCATTTTGCCCGCTCACGCCATGTTCGACGGCCCGGCGCTGTTCGAGATTGAGAGCCTCCAGATAGTTAGAGCTGGAATTAAGCGCGGAATGGAAGGCTGCCATGGATCACGAATCAAGAGGGCGAATCAGGTGCCCACGAACATGACCATGTTTCCTGTTTTGTTCCAACATCCTGTCCTATGCAGTAGATGGATGGACGACATTGGGGGGAAAACGCCATCAGGCGAGAGAAAATCCGGGCATCGGCGCCGAAGGTTGGAGCGGTGCCGGAAATTTATCCAGCACCGCAACACGCAACGATCTGGATCATGATCACAGGCCGAAGCCTGATTCGATCACAGCAGATAAGCAGTTACACCGAGCACGGCGACAAAACCGAGCATCGCGGACAGGAAACGCGTTACATAAATGACGTCATCGCGGGCAAGAATGGCCTTTGCCACGCCCGGGGCCTTCACGAGGACGGCCGGGGCCGATGCGTCCACGCCAACCAATCGCGGCCGAGAACTAGCAGATACCGAACCGGATATTGCCATCGAGTCGCTCCTGGAATGCGGCCCGCCCCTTCCGAGAGCGCAGAACGAGGCGGGCCAGGGTCGTAAAGATAGTCGTGGAAGCGGGGGAGCTTCAAGCGATCAACGCCGCATTCCTGCTAAAGTTCCGCCAGAATCCAACAAATATTAAGAATTGTGAACGGCGGTTGAACGGGTGGTTCAAAGGCCGTTCAGACGCCATGGCTCAAATTCCTGCAACGGTCACAAGGAGTTGGACCGGTGAATAGGAGTTGGCCATGCGCTTAGTTCATTTCGCGAAGTATTCCCTGCTGGCGGCCGGCGTCGCGCTTGGCGGGCTGACCGGCGGAATTGCCACGGCTGGCTCGGCAGCGGCTCAAGGCTGGGGCGGCCCGGGTGGCGGGTGGCACGACGGCCGTGGCGGCTTCCGCGACCATCGCGGCGGCTGGGATCGCGGCCGCGACTGGCGGCCGCGCCGCCCGCCGGGCTTTGGCTTCGGCCCGCCGCGCGGTCCGCGTTGCACGATCCAGTATCGCGTCGTGCCCAGCCCCTACGGTCCGGTGCGCCGCCCGGTCCGGGTCTGCTTCTGACAGTCGATCTGGTGACAATGGACCGCGCGGATCATCTCCGCGCGGTTTTTCGTTGCCCCGAACATGTCTCCCGGATATATTACTGGAAATATCCGGAAGCCTCCCGTGGATAATTCGCAAAAACGTGCAATTCGGAACTATCGGTCCCGCCTTAGCGAGCGAGGCCTGTCGCGCTTCGAAGTGCTTGGCCGCGACGCCGACCGTGATCTGATCCGCTCCCTGGCCCGCCGCATGGCCGAAGACGGACCTGAGGCATCTCGGCTACGGGCTGCCATCAATCAGAGCATTGCTGGCGAACCGCCGAAGAAAGGCGGCATCCTGGCTGCACTTCGCCGCTCCCCCCTGGTCGGCGCTGACCTCGACCTGACTCGCGCTCGCGAGGAAGGCCGTAAGGTCGATCTTTGATGCGTTATCTGCTCGACACCAACATCCTCAGCAATCTCGTCAAACCGAAGCCGTCAGAATCGCTGTTGGCATGGATGGATGAGCAGTTCGACACTGACCTTTTCATCGCATCGCTGACCGTCGCCGAGATTCGTCGCGGTATTCTCGAAAAGCCTGACGGCAAGCGCCGCGATCAGCTTGAAAGCTGGTTTACCGGACCGGAAGGTCCGCAGGCGCTTTTTGCAGGCCGGATCCTCGCCTTCGACGAGAAAGCAAGTCTGGTCTGGGCGCGGCTGATGGCCGATGGAAAAGCCAAAGGCCGGCCACGCAGCGGCCTCGATGCCATCATCGCCGCCGTCGCTGAAGCCAACGATTGCGTGGTCGTCACCGACAATGAAAAGGATTTCGAAGGTGTCAAAATCATAAATCCTGTTCGAGGCGCGGATTGAATGTACATTCTCAAGCCAGGTGTCAAAAACGACCCCGAGCGAAGATGGAGCCTTCCTGACCGCATCTTCTTCGGTCATGGTGCTTGCCATATTCTCGCTGGCGTATTTTTAGAACACCCGCCACTTTCCGGATTTTATGCTGAACGGATCATTCCGGGCGGTGGCATTGCCGGCAATCATATTTATGTGACGGACGGCAATGTCGCCTTTGACTACCACGGCTATTCCGCCCGACTGAGACTTCTCGAACACCATACGACGGGTTGGTCACGCCGCTATAACGGCGGATGGAACTGCGCCATAGAGAAGGTAGGTTTTGATTTGTTGGATACGTCCGATCTGAACCTGCGCAAGATGTTGGGTCCTGATCAATATCACCAGGATCCCATTCAACGCGCACGACGCTTCATACAACGCGTCGACCATCGCGGCGCTGCGACGAAAGCGGCAAAGACGATTCCTGTCTGTCACGCTCCGCCGATCAATATGCCGACCAGGAGCACGATGACGCCGCCGAGCACGACCTGAAACACGGCCTGCAGGAACGCCGTGTCCATGTATCGCGCCCGGATCCAGGCGATCACCCAGAGTTCGATGAAGACGATCACGCTGGCGATCGCGGTGGCGACCCAGAATGCGTTCGGCCACGTATCCGGCACCAGATAGGGCAAGGTGTGGCCGAGCCCGCCGAGCGTCGTCATCAGCCCGCAGATGCCGCCGCGCAGCCATGGCGAACCGCGGCCTGTCATCGAGCCATCGTCCGACAGCGCCTCGGCGAATCCCATGCTGATGCCAGCACCGATGGACGCGGCCAGACCGACGAGAAACGTCTGCCAATTGCTGTGTGTCGCAAAGGCGGCGGCAAACAGCGGCGCCAGCGTCGAGACGGAGCCGTCCATCAATCCGGCAAGGCCCGGCTGCACATATTGCAGCACGAAAAGACGATGCTGGGTCCTGCCCTCCTCGTCGCGGACGTCTTCGGTCAGATAGGCCTGCTCGAGTTTCGCGGCGGTATGCCCATGTTCCTTTTCGACCTCCGCCAGATCGCCCAGCAATTTGCGGATGTTCACATCCGTCGTTTGCTCCGCGGCCTTTGAGTAGAAACGGACCGCCTGAAACTCCATCGCCTCGGCTTCCTTGCGCACCACATCGAGCGGCAGGTTCTTGGTGAACCAGGCCGGCCGGCGCTTCAGGAACCCCTTCACGTCCTCGCGGCGGATCGGCGGCAGATTGGGGCCGAACCGCTCCTCGTACATCTGCAGAAGCTGGTGGCGGTGGCGCGTCTCCTCCTCCGCCATTTCGACGAACACTTTCGCCGTCGCCGGGTAGCGTTCGGCCATGTCCTCCGCGAAAGTCATATAGATGCGGCTGTCTTCTTCTTCCGACGAGATTGCAACCGCCAGGATTTCCCGTTCGGATAGGTCCGAGAAGGCTTTCAAAATGTCGCTCCAGCCATGTAGCACTCTTAAATTAGAATAATTCTAATATCTATTTTATCCTGCTTTGCCAATGAGGGGCTTGCGATTCCTTGGATTTTCGTGCGCATCAAGTGTACGGGCATTTTAAGCAAAGTGGATGCCGGTCCGCTGGAAGAAAATGCCTCATTTGAAACAAGGCAGGGATTCGACGTCTCTGGCTCGTCTCCGCCCTCATTTCCGGACCGCCTGCCATGGACTGGGTTACACGTCTGAATCCCTTACGAAATCGCCTGTTCCATATCTACTTCCGGTTTTTCCGCCCGGTCACCCTCGGCGTCAGGGGCGTCGTAATCGACGACCAGAACCGCGTCCTGCTGGTGCGTCATTCCTACCTGCCGGGCTGGCACATTCCCGGCGGCGGTGTCGAAAAGGACGAAACCGCCGCTTTGTCGCTGTCCCGCGAATTGCGCGAAGAAGGCAATATCGAAGTCACCGGACCAATAGTCTTGCACGGCATTTTCTTCAACAAGCGGGCCTCGCGCCGCGATCACGTGCTGGTCTACGTGGTCCGCGATTTCATTTTTCACGGCCCTCGCGCACCGGACTTCGAAATCGTCGAAACGGGCTTCTTTGCCCTGGATGCGCTGCCGCCGGCGACGGTACGCAGCACGAGGGAGCGGCTGGACGAGATTTTCGCCGGCAAAGCCCCGACGGAAATCTTTTGAGCCGCCCAACGCTCCTTGCCTCACACCCCAATCCTGCTATTTGAGCGCCATGTCAGACGCCCCTCATGCAAGCCCCACGATTTCGGATCTGCAGACACCGGATTTGCAGTCTTTAGGCCTACGGCCGCTGCGAGCGTCCGATCTGCCGTTCATCGAAAGGCTCGACGAGCGCGTCTTCGGACCCGGCCGGTTCACCCGCACCGCCTATCGCCTGCGCGAAGGCATCGCGCCCGATTTCAATCTCTCCTTCGTCGCCCACGTCGGCACCCTGCTCATCGGCGCCAATATGATGACGCCGGCGAAATGCGGCGATGCCGACCTGCTGCTGCTCGGCCCGCTGACCGTCGAGCCGGCATTCCGCTCGCGCGGCATCGGCGAGGCACTGGCGCTGAAATCTCTTGAAGCCGCCCGTGACGCCGGCCATGGCGTCGTCGTCCTCGTCGGCGACCTGCCCTATTATGATCGCCTCGGCTTCAAGCCGGCGCCGATGGGCAGGATCACTTTGCCCGGCCCCGTCGATCCGTCCCGCCTGCTCTATGCCGAGTTGAAGCCGGGCGCTTTCGCCGCCCTCCAGGGCAAAATCGGCCGCGCTTTCTGACTCTCGATCATCGAGAGCCTTTCTCCGAGCCACCTGATGGCACGAAGAAAGTTTTCCCTTGATCCTTCGAAGCCGGAAAATCAACATTTCCGGACCAGAGCATCGTGCGAAAAGTGGGCACCTGTCTTTCGCGAAAACGATGCGATATCAAAAAAAGCTAAATATCGGGCGATTTTGAAAGAACGCACGATACTTTAGTCAGGGAGGGATCATGACTTCAGGGAGCGAAGCCCTGCCGGTATCCGTGCGCGTTTGCGACGCGGCGCGGCCGGACTCCGGCGCAGCGAGTAGCATCGTAACCGATATTGGGCGACGCGCTCGACGATCATGCCATCAAGCTTACGGCGCTTCCTGAAAATCCAGCCAACCGAGCGAAAGCAGCAACCATGGCCGACAACCTTCCGAATATTGTCTTCATTCTCGCCGACGACCTCGGCTACGCCGATGTCAGTTGCAACGGGCGTCGCGATTATCTGACACCGAATATCGACAGGCTCGCCTCTGAAGGCGTCCGCTTCACCCAGGCCTGCGCCAATTCACCCGTCTGTTCGGCAACGCGCACGGCGCTGATGACCGGCCGCTATCAATATCGGCTGCCCGTCGGCCTCGAAGAACCGATCAACGCGGACAGTCCCACGACGGCCGGTTTGCCGCCCGAGCATCCAAGCCTGCCCTCGCTGTTGCACGAAGCCGGCTATGCAACAGCCCTCGTCGGCAAATGGCATCTTGGCGCGCCGCCGAACTACGGGCCGCTCAAGAGCGGCTATGATCTGTTCTATGGCATGATGCATGGCGCCGCCGACTATTTCGACCATACCGGCCAGAACGCGATTTATGAGAACGAGAGAACGGTCGAGGCCTATGGCTACAAGACCAACCTCTTCGGCGACCGCGCCATCCGGTTCATACGCGAGACAGCGGGCACGAAGCCCTTCTTCCTGAGCCTGCATTTCAATGCGCCGCACTGGCCCTGGGAAGGGCCAGGCGACGCCGAGGCGGCCAGGCGCGTGAAGAACCTCCGCCATTACGACGGCGGGTCGCTGAAGACCTATATGGAGATGGTCCAGTCGATGGACCTCAACGTCGGGCGCGTTCTGGAAGAACTCGATGCCTGCGGCGCAGCCGAAAACACCATCGTCGTCTTTACCAGCGACAACGGCGGCGAACGCTTTTCCGACATGTGGCCCTTCTCCGGAGAAAAGGGAGAGCTTCTCGAAGGCGGCCTGCGCATTCCGACATTTCTGCGCTGGCCCCGCGCCGTGCGCGCCGATCAGGTCTCGACGCAGGTCATGATGTCGATGGACTGGATGCCGACCCTGCTGGCTGCAGCAGGTCTGACGCCGGACTATGACTTCGACGGCATGAATCTCTTGCCGCATCTGGCAGCGGGAGAGCCACCCGTGCCGCGCAAGCTCTACTGGCGCTACAAGGCGGCAAGGCAGCGCGCCGTGCGGGACGGCGACTGGAAATATCTGAGCATCGCCGGCCACGAATTCCTGTTCGATCTGGCGACGGACGAGCGCGAGCGGGCCAATCTGCGCGAGCATCACAAGGATATCTTCGAACGGCTGAAAGCCGATTTCGCGACTTGGAACGAAAGCATGCTGCCGGAACGCCAGCGCCCGACCTACCATGTGACAACCGGCAACAACCGGGCCGATCGCTACGGGTTCCGCCCGGGAGAGCGGGCGGACGAATAAATACAAACATAAGGAGGAAACAAAAATGAAAGCACTTCGGCGCGCTGCGATCGCGCTCTGCATCGCTTGCCTTGCAGCCGCGCAGGCCCGGTCGGAAGACGTCTATCGTGACAAAACCGTTCGCGTTGTGATTCCGACCTCGGTCGGAGGCTCCTATGGCGTTTTCGGCCAATTGGTGTCACGTCATCTTGGCCGCTTCATCCCCGGCCAACCGGCCATGGTCATGACCGCCATGCCCGGCGCCGGCGGCCTTGTGGCTCTCAATCATATGGCCAACATCGCGCCGCATGACGGGACTGTCATCAGCGTGATCCAGGTTACGCTGGTTCTGGACAGTCTGTTCAACAAGGGCGCCAAGTTCGATGCCCGCGATTTCAAATGGATCGGCCGCATGGACAGCCTGGCCTTCGTCGGGCTGGCCTCGCGCCGCTCCGGCATCAAGAGCCTCGCCGATGCCCGCAAGCGCGAAGTGGTTGCCGGCTCGCCGGGGCTCAACAACGTACCCGCTCAAACACCGCTGCTGCTCAACCGCCTCGCCGGAACCAGGTTCAAGCTGATCAGCGGTTATAGTGGTATCGGCCAGGCCTTCCTGGCGGTCGAGCGCGGCGAGGTCGACTTCGCGGTGTCGTCCCTGGCAGGCATCTCATCCATTTTGTCGGAGCAGGTGAAGAACGGCGACCTCGTGCCGATCGTGGCGCAAGCGACGAAGCGCATTCCAGCCTATCCCGATGTGCCCGTCCTCGGCGAATTCGCCAACACCGAAGTCGAAAAGGCCTTCCTGAAGGTCTTCTCGTTGACCGCCGATATCGGCCGCGCGCTCGCGGCGACGCCGGGCGTGCCGGAAGACCGGATGAATATCCTGCGTGAGGCCTTCCAGAAGATGATCGCCGATGGCGGGTTCCGGGCCGATGCCGCCAAAATCGGCCTCGATCTCAATCCGATGAAGGCAGATGAACTCGCGGGCCTTGTTCGCGATGCCATGAACATGTCGCCGGATCTGCGCGATCAAGTGCGTAAGTTCTACGAGGATGTGCTCGAAGGATCAAAATAGGCGATCGCCCTAGAGCTTCGGTTATGATGAATCAGAACCGAAGCTCTAGTGTTTTGTTTTGACGCGTTTTCTTCACGCGAACCGGCCACCACTTCGCTCGAAAACGCGCTAGGCATCGCGCGTTTCCAGGGAAACGCGCGATAAGCTACGGCGCGCTGCGCTTCCTGCTTTCCCACAGCCAGCCGGCGAGCACGCTGCCGAGCAGCGCCAGCAGGCCCAGAAAACCCACCGCCAGCGGCGCGACGCCGATGCCGGTGACGACGCTCGCGCCGGTACGCCGGATCCCCACATAATCGGAACCGCCATAGAGCGGGCTTTCACGCATCGCGGCGAAGCGCGGCAGTGAAATACTGTCTCCCGGACCGGAGGAGATACGCCGCACCGTGCCGCCCGTCGCCTCCACCAACGCTTTCAGCTTGTCGGGCGTCGACACCACTTCACGAAATTCCAGCGGATTTTCCGTACCGACATTGACGAGCGCGGTCAGGTCACCTTCGGTGAGCTTGTAGAGCCCGAGTTCGCCGACCCGCACCTGCGCCCGCGACAGGCCGGGTTCGGCGCCTTTCAGGGTGACGATCTGCGAATTGCCCGACGGCGACGTCACCGTGACCGGCCCGATCTCCGACTTGAGGCTTTGCCGCTCGATGGAAATTTCGCGGCCGCGCGCCGTCGCACGCAGTGCTTCTTCCTCGAGTTCCGGCTCCTTCATCAGCCAATGAGCAAGACGGCGCAGCAATTCGAGATAGGGGCCACCATTCTGATAATTGCGCGCCCACAGCCAGATCTGATCGCTCAGCATCAGGCCGACGCGGCCCTTCTCCTCACGCGACAGCAGCAGCAAGGGCTTGTCGTCCGCCCCGGACAGGACTGCCGCTCCACGCAATGATTCCGCATTCACCTGGCGGTACCACTCGCTCCACGCCGGCGGGTTCTGATCGGCGCCGGGCAGACCGCGCGTGACAGGATGCTTCTTGCCGATGTCGGTCACATGGGCACGGAAGGCGCGCTCGATGATGTCGCCGCTCGGACGTGCCGGCGCGATCTTGCCGAGCGGCGAATAGAACAATCCATCGCGGCCGGAATAATCCGGCCCGGCCGCGATCAGCAGGGCCCCGCCCTCGCGCACATAGCGCACGATGTTTTCGAAATAGACCGGCGGCAGCACCGTCTGGTTGGAATAGCGGTCGAAGATGATGAGATCGAACTCGCGGATCTTGCGGCCGAACAGATCGGCCGTCGGGAACGCGATCAGCGACAGTTCGGAAATCGGCGTGCCGTCGAGGCCTGATTTTTCCGGCGGACGCAGAATAGTGAAATGCACCAGATCCACATTGGCGTCGGACTTGAGCAGATTGCGCCAGGTGCGCTCGCCCGCATGCGGCTCGCCCGAAACGAGCAGCACTTTCAGCTTGTCGCGCACGCCTTCGATGATGACGACGGCCTTGTTGTTGAGCGGCGTCAATTCGTCCGGCAAGGCCGGCACTTCCAGTTCGACCACATTAGGCCCGCCGTGATCGACACGCACGTTGACGCGCACCAGCGCGCCGGCGCGTGCTCGCGTGCGCGAGATCTCCGCGCCGTCACGCCGGACCACCAGTTCGATCGGTTCGCCGCGATCGGCGGTATCGAGCACACGCACGGCAACTGTCTGATCCTTGCCGACCAGACCGAAGCGGGGCGCCTCGACGAGTTCGATGCGCCGGTCGCGTTCTCCCTCGTGTCCGGTGATCAGCGCATGCACCGGCGCCTTGAAGCCGAGCAGATCGGGCTGCGCCGGAATATCGTGGACGACGCCATCGGTGACAAGAAACGCGCCGCCGATCCGCTCCGGCGGCACGTCGGCCAACGCGCCCGACAGCGCCGAGAACAACCGCGTGCCGTCGGCCTCCGCCGCATCGCCGCCGGCTTCCACAACCCGCGTCTCGACATTGCCGAGCGCGGCGAGAGATTTCTCGATCTCCGCCCGCGCCTTGTCTGTCTGCGCGCCGCGATCGCCGATCGTCTGGCTGGCGCTGCGGTCGAGCACGACGGCGACCACATCCTTCAGCGGCTGGCGGTCTTCGCGCACCAGCGAGGGATCGGCGAGAGCGAACAGAACGAGCGCCAGGCCCAGCGCCCGCAGCCACGTGCCCTTGCGTCCGGACCAGAAGCCGAGCGCCACGACAAGCACGGCGCCGATGGCGAGCAGGACCAGAGCAAGCGTCGGCAGCAGCGGCGACCATGCGATGTTGAACTGGGTCATCCGCTAATGTCCCAACCGTTCCAGCAGATCGCGCACATGCACCTGATCGGATTTGTAATTGCCGGTCAGCGTGTACATCACCAGGTTGACGCCGCCGCGCAGCGCCATTTCGCGCTGGCGGTTGGTGCCGGGGATGAGCGGATAAAGCGGCTCGCCGTTGCTATCGGCAGCCCACGCCGCGGCAAGATCGTTCGATGTGATGATGATGGGCGACACGCTGTCGCTGGCACGCGCCGGGCGCTGCGCCGGGTCTTCGGTCGCCGGCGGCAAGGCCTCGATCCAGGTCTGGCCGACGACGGTGCGGCCGACGAAATTGTTGAGCAGATAAAACGTCTTCGTCACCACATGATCGCGCGGCACGACTTCGAGTTCGGGCACGTCGACGCCGGCCAGCAGGCGCCGCAGCCACTGAGTCTCCGGCGTCGGCACATCGCCCGGACGGTTCGTCATCGCATCGCGCGTGTCAAAGACGATCGTGCCGCCCTGCTTCATGAAATTGGAAATGCGCGCCACCGTATCGGACGAGGGCTGCGGGCGCGACGCGACGATCGGCCAGTAGATCAGAGGGTAGAACACGAGTTCGTCCTTCGACGGATCGACCCCCATC
>Ga0182744_1003135_pt1 | contig 13062 bp, 8 predicted proteins | sample eDN3rd30CKraftMG_FD_128525 | JGI IMG/M metagenome (GOLD analysis project Ga0182744, IMG submission 128525) | Enriched Miracle-Growth compost microbial communities from Emeryville, California, USA - eDNA 3rd pass 30_C Kraft MG (version 2) (version 2) ...
ATTGCCAGCCGCCGATCGCGAAAATGTGGGCTGCTTCCTTCATGTCGGTTGGAATGGCGCTGGCGCCGGCGATGACGTTGAACAGAATGTACCATTGCGTGCCGAGCACCATTAGCGGCGACAGCCAGATGTTGGGATCGAGACGAAGGGCAACGATGGCAGTCACCGCGAAGGGAAACAGCACATTGGCCGGGAAGGCCGCAAGAAACTGCGCCAGCGGCTGTAGCCGCTCCGCCCAGGCCGGGCGCAGGCCGATCCAGACGCCGATGGGCACCCAGATGAAGCTGGCAAGGGCAATCAGAACCATGACCCGCGTCAAAGTGGCGAGGCCGAGGGCGAATGCGGTCAGCACGTCGCCCCAGGAGAGCGAGCGGGCGATAAAACTCTGCAGCACCCACGCGGCCCACAGGCAGGCGATGGCCACAGCCGCCAGCCAAAGGGCGTTCAGCGCCCGATCGGCCATGCCGCCGGCGCGGACCTGCGGGGCTGGCGGCAGCTTCGGCCAATTGAAAGCGGGAAGGCTGCGGACGGGCCAGGCCGCAGCGGCGAACAAACGCCGCAACAGCCGCGTGCGGCGGATGAGATCATAGAGCCACGAGCCGGGGCGCGCCTGCGACGCGGTCTGCTCGAAGCGGAATTTGTCCGCCCAGGCGACGATCGGCCGGAACACGAGTTGATCGTACAACACGATGACCACTGCCATGGCGAGGACCGCAAGCCCGACAGCCTTGAAGTCTTCGTTGGCGATGGCGATCGACAGCCACGAGCCGATGCCAGGCAGGGTGACCGTCGTATCCCCGACGGTGATGGCCTCGGAGGCGACGACGAAGAACCAGCCGCCCGACATCGACATCATCGTGTTCCAGACCAGGCCCGGCATGGCGAACGGCAATTCCAGGCGCACGAAGCGCCGCCAGGGCGAAAAGCCGAACTGGCGCGCCACCTCGTCCAGATCGGCAGGGATCGTGCGCAGCGACTGATAGAAGCTGAACGTCATGTTCCAGGCCTGGCTGGTGAAAATGGCGAAGATCGCCGCGCATTCCACGCCTAGTTCCCGCCCCGGAAACAGCCCCATGAAAAACGTCACCGTGAAGGTCAGGAAGCCGAGAACCGGCACCGACTGCAGGATGTCGAGCGCCGGCACGATGACAAGTTCGGCCTTGCGGCTCTTGGCGGCGAGCGTGGCGACCACGAAGGTGAACACCAACGAGGCGGCGAGCGCGGCAAACATGCGCAAGGTCGTCAGCAAGGCATATTCCGGCAGGCGGGCCGGATCGAGCACGACAGGCTGGGATTGCAGATGCGCGAGCGGCTGCCCCATCTGTTCGGCGCCCTGCACAACCAGCACGGCCGCGGCGGCAAGCAACAGGAATGCTATAATATCCGCCCAGGACAGCGAGCCCCCCCTACGCACGAAGTGCGAAAGCGGCCGAGCATCCTTGGCATCTTCAAAAAAGAAGACCATGGCTCACCTCATTTCGGCCGCGTCGGCCGCCACGAGGGAGCCTGAAAACCTAGGCCCGCCGGTGCGTCCTGCGCGGCGCGTTAGATCGACTACTGTCGCTTGGCATCGGGTTTAAGTTTCCTTGGAGGGCCAGTCCTGCTGCAAAGCAGCATGGCCGGACGGGGCTTCATTGATACCGCCGGCCGGTCCTGTCAACCCCGGACAAAAACACGCCCGAATTACCGCCAACTCGGTCGGAACGCGACCGGATATTAAGCGCCCTGCCGGCTGATCGTCGTCGAACTGCGCAACATTGGCACCGGACCCGGCACGGCCGTCCAGCTCGTCACCTAGGTCGCCGGCCTGTGAGCGGAATAAGTCGGACGCACGACATCATCATTCCCATTGAAGTCGCAACCGCTGCGCTGCCGAATCGCAAGTCGTTCGGAGCGTTTCTCTGCACGGACTTCCGTTGGTGAGGCTACAATTAGCGATCTTGAAGTCAGGTGCCAGAAGAACATTCGACACCACAATCTGGCGTTGCCTGAAATCCGATCGGCGCGAACTCAATGGCGCTGAATTCGCATCTGCGATAGGGTCATAAAATTCTGAACTCTTGTTAGGCGTCAGATGCGCATATTGGTTTTAGAGGATAGCGTCGATCTTGCTCGCTTGGTGACAGAGGGACTGAAAACGGCCGGCTATCTGGCCGATCACGTTTCAACAGTTGCCGACGGCCGTCACGCATTAACCCTGGGCCACTATGCTCTGGTGATCTTGGACCTCGGCCTGCCGGACGCCGACGGTCTGACCTTGCTTCGAGAGTTGCGGCAGGCGAAGGATTCCATCCCTGTTCTCGTCCTCACCGCCCGGCTCAGCGTCGCCGACCGGGTTGAGGGGTTGCGTGCAGGCGCCGACGATTATCTGGCCAAGCCTTTTGCATTCGAGGAGTTGCTGGCGCGGATTGAAGCTCTTCTCCGCCGGCCCCGACAGATAGCCGGCGCGACGCTGTCGATAGCGAATCTCTCGCTCGATACGCGCAATCGTCAAGCCTACGTCGATGACAAGCCGATCACGCTCCACCTCAGAGAAATCTTTGTCCTCGAAATTCTTCTGCGGCGCAAGGGACGTGTCGTGCCCAAGAACGTCTTCGAAGAACAGTTGTTCGGCCTGTCGGGAGACGGGTCCCCCAATGCGGTGGAGGTCTATGTCTACCGACTGCGCAAGCAGCTGAGTGACCATGGCGCGAAAATTAAGGTCCAAACCGTGCGGGGCGTTGGCTATTTTATCTCGGAAGAAGGCAGCTGAATGCGCTTCTCTTCAATTATCGGGCGAATACTATGGCTGCACATCATTGTCGTCGGCAGCGTCTCCGTGCTGATGCCTCTGGCCCTCTATCAGCTGTTGGCTTCGGAGACAGATCATATCCACAGGCGGTTCATCGCCGATCAGGCAGATCAGCTTGTTCAGTATCTTAAAATAGACGGCGATAAAACATGGCTTCTCAATCTACCTGAAAGCATGCAGAGCCTCTATTCGGTAGCCTACGGACGCTATCGCTACGCTGTATTGGACGAGAAGGGTACCGTTCTATTTTCATCGCGGCCGGACAATTCTGCGATCTTCGCCGATGCAACGCTGCCCTCCATCGCGACATTCTTTGACCGACCCGTTGCCGGCGCTTCCGTATCGGGCGCTCGCATTCCCAAAGAAGTTGCCGGACATCGGCTGTGGATTGACGTTGCGGAAGATCTTTCGCATCGGGACGTCATTATCGACGACATAGTCGGCAGTTTTCTGCGTAGCGTCGCCTGGGTAACCCTGCCTTTGCTTCTGCTTCTTCTGGGCTTCGATATCGCCATTGTTCGCCTGGCGTTCAAACCAATTCTGAAGGTCTCGGACGAAGCCGAGAATATCAGCCCGGCAAGGCCGGGAATCCGCCTGTCGACATCTCTTATTCCCAAGGAAATAGTGCCGCTGGTGACTGCGGTTAACAATGCACTGGATCGATTGGAAGCTGGGTTCCAAATGCAGCGGGAGTTTGCCGCCGACGCCGCGCATGAACTACGCACACCGCTGGCAATCCTGCGTACACGCATCGATACATTGGCCGACAAACAAGTGTCGATGCAACTGCGCGACGATGTGACCCGAATGACGCGCACCGTGAATCAGCTTCTCGAAATGGCGGAGTCCGAGACCTATATCGTCGCTCCCGACGAAAGAACCGATCTGCACAGCGTCTGCGTCGATGTCGTCGCGTTTCTTGCGCCCCTGGTTTTCGAACAGAACAAATTCATTTCCGTAACCGGGGTGGAAACGGCTGTCTGGGTCAATGGCAATCCTGAAATGATCGCTCGCGCCGTCCGCAATCTGGTCGAGAATGCGATCAAATATTCGCCGGCAGCCGGAGAGATCGAAGTTGCAATCGACAGTGATGGGACGGTGCGCGTCATCGATGAGGGGCCGGGAATTGGCGAGGACGAGCGACAATTGCTGTTTCACCGCTTCTGGCGCCGAGATCGGCGCGGACCCAACAGCGTCGGACTGGGTCTTTCGATCGTTCAGCGCATCATGGAAGCCCACGCGGGCTTAGTCGAGGTACGCAATCACGCGACGCGGACGACAGAATTTGTTCTGAAATTTCGGCTGTCCCACCAGGAGGGGCGAGACCCTGCACCCCAAGCCGATTCCAATGCGGAATAGACACACTGGGTGGCGATAAACACGCTCGTCGTGAAGCCCGGGCCACGCAACGGCGCTGCCGCTACAACTTGCCCCGATCGCGTTTCATTGCAACGAAGCTGACTTGAATCTGACAGAAGACTGACAGCAGGCTGACCATCGCTATTCAATAACCCTCCTGAAAAACTCCAAGGAGGATTTAATCAAGACTATTGCGGATAACTCGCAATACGTCGTGTTGACGCAAGCGAAAGATTAGGCGATAGGCCTCGCCAGTCTATCGCAGCAGCCGAAGCCGAGCCGAAGGAGCTCGACCGCATGAACAATCCAGCACCAGGCCAAGCCGATATTCCCCGCACTGCCAACAGGCTCAGCAGCGGCGCGAAGGCGGCGGTGCTGGTCGTCGTGCTGATCGGAGCCGCCGGATGGTATTGGCGGCCTCTGGCGAATTCGGCGTCTCCGGTCGTCAATGTGAGGCCGCCGGCGGTTGCAAAGTCCGGCCTCATCCTCACGCCCGAACAATTGGCGACGGTCCGCATCGAGACCGTCAGCGAGGAGGCCTTTGCGCCGGAAACGACCACCGAAGGCAAGATCTCGGTGGACGAGGAGCGCGTAACGCCGGTGTTCTCGCAATTCGCGGGGCGGGTGACGAAGATTTTCGGCAAGCCGGGTCAGACCGTCGAACAGGGCGCCCCGCTGTTCAATCTGGAAGCCGTCGATGTCGTGCAAAGCGAGAACGACCTGATGGCCGCCATCAGCAACCTTAACAAGGTGCGCTCGCAACTGCGTCTCTCACAGAACGTCGAAAAGCGCCTGCGCGATCTCGCCGCGGCCAATGCCATCGCGACGCGCGATTATCAGCAGGCGCAGAACGATCTCACCGCGGCGCAGAATGACGTGCGTGCCGCCGAAATCGGACTGGAAGCCGTGCGCAATCGTCTGCGCATCATCGGCAAGAGCGATGCCGAAATCGCTAGCTTCGAACAGACGGGCAAGATCAGCGCGGAAACGACCGTGTTCTCGCCGATTGCCGGCATGATCATCCAGCGCAAGGTCGGCCCCGGCCAGTTCCTCTCGACGGGCATGTCCGATCCGGCCTTCACGCTCGGCGATCTGTCGCGGGTCTGGCTTGTCGCCAGCGTGCGCGAATCCGATGTCGGCAATGTCTTCGTCGGCCAGAAACTCGAATTCCGTGTCGTTGCCTATCCCGACCGCATCTTCACCGGCGAGATCGCGCTGCTCGGTTCGTCCATCGATCCGACGAGCCGGCGGATTCCCGTGCGCGCCAACATCGACAACCACGAAGGCCTGCTGCGCCCGGAAATGTTCACCAGCGTCCGGCTGATCGGCAGGAGCGAAGGCAAATCGGCAAGCGTGCCGCGCGAGGCCCTGATCTACGAAGGCGAGAAGACCCGTGTCTGGGTCATGGGCAGCGACGACAAACTCGAGTTGCGGGCGGTTCGCCCCGGTCTCGTCAGCGGAAGCCACATTCAGATTGTCAGCGGATTGAAGCCGGGCGAGCGGATCGTCACCAGAGGCGCGCTGTTCATCGACAGGGCGGCAACGCTCGGCGGCAGTTAGCAAACAGCAGTACGCAAGCGCAGGGCTGAAGGCGCAAGGATTCAGGGCAAGGTTTAATGGATGGCATAGTTTCCTTCGCCTTGCGCCAGCGTGTCGTCATGCTCTTGATGCTCGCAGGCATGATGATCTGCGGGTTGATCGCCTTCAAGCTGCTCAACATCGAAGCCTATCCGGACCCGACACCGCCTTCGGTCGAAGTCGTCACCCAGGTAGCGGGCCTGTCGGCGGAAGAAGTCGAACGTTACATCACCATCCCGATCGAAGTCGCCACCGCCGGCCTGCCGAACCTGAAGACCGTTCGCAGTATTTCGCTGTACGGGCTTTCCTCGGTGAAGCTGCAATTCACCTTCGACTTCACCTACCGCGAAGCCGAACAGCAGGTTCTCAACCGGCTGGCACAGGTGCAGTCCTTGCCGAACGGCGCGCAGCCGGGCATCTCGCCGGTCAGCCCGATCGGCGAGATCTACCGTTACAGGCTCGTCGGTCCGCCCGGCTACAGCGTCATGGATCTGAAGACGCTCAACGACTGGGTGCTGAAACGCCGCTTCCGCGCCGTACCCGGCGTGATCGACGTCACGAGCTGGGGCGGCAAGACCAAGACCTATGAGATCAAGGTCGATCTCGACCGCCTTGTCGCCTATGGCCTCACCCTCCCCCAGGTCATCCAAAGCCTCAATAACTCCAACCTCAACGTCGGCGGCAATACGGTCAATATCGGCAGCCAGTCGGCGGTCGTGCGCGGCGTCGGCCTCATCCGCAGTGTCGACGACATCGAATCGACCATGCTGACGCAGGTCAACGGTTCGCCTGTTCTGGTGCGCGATATCGCGACGGTCGAGATCGGCTTTCAACCGCGTCTCGGCATCGCCGGCATTCTCGACGCCGACGACATCGTTCAGGGCATTGTGCTGATGCGGCGCGGCGAGCGCAGCATGCCGGTGCTCAGCGCCGTGCATGCGGAAGTCGAGCGCATCGCCCGCGAGGGCATTCTGCCGCCGGGTGTCAAGATCGAGCGCATCTACGATCGCGAAGAGCTCATCAAAACCACGACAAACACCGTTCTGCACAACATGGTCGTGGGCATTCTGCTCATTGTGCTTATCCAATGGCTGTTTCTCGGCGATCTGCGCAGTGCGCTGATCATCGCGACGACGATTCCGTTCGCTCTGTTCTTTGCCATCGGCCTCATGGTCGTGCGCGGCGAATCCGCGAACCTGTTATCGGTCGGCGCGATCGACTTCGGTCTCATCGTCGATGCGACGGTCATCATGGTCGAGGCGATCTACCGACGGCTGGCACATGGGCCCGCCGGCGAAGAAGGCGATCCGGCCGATACGATGACCTATCATCACGGCCTGACGGGGAAACTGAAGCAGATCGCGGCGGCAGCCGCTGGCGTCAACCGGTCGATCTTCTTTGCCGCCTGCATCATCGTCGCGGCCTTCCTGCCGCTATTCACCATGAGCGGCGTCGAAGGCCATATCTTTGGGCCGATGGCGCAGACCTATGCCTATGCACTGGCCGGCGGCCTGCTGGCGACATTCACCATCACCCCGGCGCTCTGCGCCTTCATCCTGCCCGACCATGTCGAGGAACGGGAAACATTTCTGGTTCGCGCGATTTCCCAAGCCTATGAACCGGCGCTCGAAGTCGTGCTGCGCTTTAGGAAGCTGGCGATCGTCGTGGCCGCCGCGATTGTCGTCACCACATTCGTCGTCGTGCGCCTGTTGGGCCTCGAATTCCTGCCCAAGCTCGAAGAAGGCAACATGTGGATCCGCGCCACTTTGCCGACGACGATCTCGCTCGAAGAGGGCAACGAATACGTCAACCGGATGCGCAAGATCATTGCCGAATTGCCTGAGTTTCAGACCGTGCTCTCGCAACATGGCCGGCCCGATGACGGCACCGATGCGACCGGCTTCTTCAATGCCGAATTCTTCGCGCCGTTGCGGCCGGTGTCGCAGTGGCGGCCGGGCGTCACCAAGGATTCCCTAACCGACGAAGTGCTCTCCAAACTGCAGGCGAAATTCCCCGGCGTCGAGTTCAACTTCTCGCAATATCTGCAGGACAATGTGGCGGAAGCCGTGTCGGGCGTGAAAGGCGAGAACTCGATCAAGATCTACGGCAGCGACCTCGACACGCTCGCCGACCTGGCACAGAAGATCAAAGCGACGATCAGCAAGGTTCCCGGCATCGAGGATCTCGCGGTCTTTGTTTCGCTTGGCCAGCCGACCGTACAGATCGAAGTCGACCGCGCCAAGGCGGCGCGGTACGGGCTTTCGCCCGGCGACATCAACACCACGGTGCGCATCGCGATCGGCGGCGATTCAGCCGGCGAACTGTTCGAACAGGGCGGCGACCGGCATTTTCCGATCGTCATCCGTCTGGCGCCGCGGTTCCGCCAGAGCATCGAGGCGATCAACAATCTGCGCATCGGCGTGACGACGCCTTCCGGCAGCGTGACGCAGATTCCGCTGAGCGAAGTCGCCAAAGTCTCACTGACCACCGGCGCCGCCTACATCTACCGCGAGCAGCAGACGCGCTACCTGCCGGTCAAATTCAGCGTGCGTGACCGCGATCTCGGCAGCACGATTCTCGAAGCCCAGCAGCGCATCGCCAAGGAAGTTGCGCTGCCGCCGGGCTATCGGCTCGAATGGGTCGGAGAGTTCGGCAATCTACAGGATGCGATCGCGCGGCTGACCCTGGTGGTGCCGATCAGCATCGCGCTGATGGCGCTGCTGCTGTTCTTCAATTTCGGTTCGATCGCCGATACCGTGCTGGCGCTCACCGTCATTCCGCTGGCGCTCGTCGGCGGCGTCGTGGCGCTGGCAGCAACGGGCACGCCGTTCAGCGTCTCCGCCGCCATCGGTTTCATCGCCCTCTTCGGGATCGCGGTGATGGACGGCATCATCGTCATCACTCATTTCAACCACCTGATCGGGCTCGGCCACGAGCGGCTCGAGGCGATCCGCGAGACCTGCCACACGCAGATGCGCCCGGTCATCATGACCTGCATCGTCGCCGGCGTCGGCCTGCTGCCGGCGGCATGGTCGAGTGGCGTCGGATCGCAGGTACAGAAACCGCTCGCCATCGTGGTGGTCGGCGGCATGACGCTGGCGCCGGCGTTGATCCTTTTCATCCTGCCGGTGCTGATCCTAGTATTTTCGCCGCGCGGGCGCGCCCGCCGGCGCAGCGCCGCGGGAATAGCGCCTGCGCCAGATCCGGTCCAGGCCGGCTAAAGCTTGCGCCCGTGCAAAACCCCGCCTATTGGGGCTGCAGGCACGCAAACTCGCAGCATCAGCTCCATGGAATCGATTTGGCAGGCAATACAGGCAAAGATCCCCTCCTCGCAGCGATGAGCGATATCGCCCGTGAGGCGGGCGCGCTGGCGATGACCTATTTCGAGGCCGGTTCGGCGACCTCGGCCCGGATCGACTACAAGCACGGCGGATCGCCGGTCAGCGAGGCGGATCTCGCCGTAGACGTGCTGTTGCGCCAACGCCTTGCCCCGCTCGCCCCGGACGCCGGCTGGCTGTCGGAGGAAACCGCCGACAGTCCCGAACGGCTGCAGCGCGGCCAACTTTTCATCGTCGATCCGATCGACGGCACCAGGGCGTTCATCAAGGGCGACCCACGCTGGTCGATTTCCATCGCGCTGGTCGAATCAGGCCGTCCGCACCGGGCGGTCCTGCACCTGCCGGCATTGAATGAGACGTTCGAGGCGGCGGCAGGCACAGGAGCCACACTCAACGGCCGCAAACTGACCACGTCCGGCCGCGCCTCCCTGGCCGGCAGCCGGCTGGGCGGGCCGCTTGGCATTCTCGACGCCCTGGCGGGCGATACCCTTGAAATCGTTCGCGAACCGCGGGTTCCGTCGCTCGCCTACCGGATGGCCCGCGTGGCCGCTGGAGAGATCGACGGCGGCATTGCCTCGGCAGACGCCTGGGACTGGGACGTGGCGGCAGCCGACCTGATCGTCCGGGAAGCCGGCGGCGCCTTCACCGGGCTGGACGGACAGACGCCGCTTTACAATGCCGAGCGCCCGCGCCACGGCATCCTGGCCGCGGCGCCTGCGGCCATGCACGGCGATCTGCTGGCGGCGCTGCGGAACGCGATCGCCAAGAAACAGCCGTAAAATACCAGAAAAAGAGAGCCGCCGGTTGCAGCGCGAAATGCCAAGCACATTTTTTGCAAGTATATATTTTGCAAGCCAAAGCGGCGCTTGTTTGCTATCTCACCCCACAACGAGTTGGATCAAATGACGGACACACCTGCCCACTCCCATACCCGTGAATCCAAGCAGCTTCTGCACCTGGTGTTCGGCGGCGAACTCGAAAGCCTCGACAGCACGAATTTTCGCGATCTCAACGCCCTCGATATCGTCGGCATCTTCCCGAACTATGCGAGCGCCGAAAAGGCCTGGCGCGCGAAGGCCCAGCAGACGGTAGACAACGCGCAGATGCGCTATTTCATCGTGCATATGCACCGGTTCCTCGACCCAGCTTGACGGGTTGCATCTGTTCCGCATAGCGGCCTAGACAGGCAGGGCATCAAGACTGGCAAGGTATGGCGATACTGAAAAAACTTGGCCGTTCCGGCCCGGTCCAGACCGTGGCTGCCTGGCTTGCCGCGAAATACCTGCGGCTTGTCGAATGCACGACCCGTTATCAGTTTGATCCGCCAGACCTGAAACAGCGCGCGCTGGCCGATGCGCCGGTGATCGCCGGGCTCTGGCATGGCCAGCACATCATGGCGCATTTCGCCTGGCCTCCGGGGATGAAAGTCGCCGCCCTGATTTCACGCAATGCCGATGCGGAGATCAATGCGAAACTGCTGCAACATCTCGGCGTCATCCCGATCCGCGGATCGGGCGGGACAGGATCCCAGAAAACGCGAAAGCGGGGCGGCGCGCTAGCGCTGCGCGAAATGCTGCGCATCCTGGGCGACGGGATTTCGCTCGTTCTCACCTCCGATGTCCCCAAGGTGTCGCGGGTGGCGGGCAAGGGGATCGTGACACTGGCCCGGCTGTCGGGGCGACCGATCTATCCGCTCGCCGTGGTCAATTCCCGGCGAATCGATTTCAACTCTTGGGACAGAGCCAGCATCGGCCTGCCCTTCTCGCGCGGTGCCGTTGTCGTCGGCACGCCTATCCACGTCGCGCCGGACGCCAGCGACGAAGCCATGGAAGCCGCCCGGCGGGAGCTGGAAGACGAGCTGAACCGCATCCACAGCAAAGCCTACGCCATGGTCGGCAGCCGCGACCCGGGCGAGCGCAATCCAGCCGTTTCCAACCATCAAACGACGGTTTCCGACGCGCAATCGCCACATGATTACGACAAGGAAACGGGATGAGATTTTCGTCCCTTTCCCTCCTCGGCGTCTATCGCGGCGCCACGATGGCGCTCATGCCGTTGACGCCGCTTCTGCTGGCGTGGCGGCAGCGTCAAGGCAAGGAAGACGGGCGCCGGCTCCCTGAACGCAGCGGCATCTCGAACGTGGCGCGCCCCAACGGGCGGCTGGCGTGGCTGCATGGCGCCAGCGTCGGCGAGGCGATGGCGCTGCTGCCGCTGGTGGCCAAATTGCGCCAGCAGGGCATCCAGGTCGTGGTGACGACCGGCACCGTCACCTCGGCGCGCATTCTCGAAGAGCGGCTGCCGCCCGGCGCGATCCATCAATTCGTGCCGCTCGATGTCGACCGTTTCGTCAAGCGCTTTCTCGATCACTGGCGGCCCGATCTCGCGCTGTTCGCCGAATCCGAACTGTGGCCGAACATGCTGCGCGAGATCGACGCCCGCCATATACCCATCGTCCTGGTCAATGCGCGCCTGTCGGCGCGCTCGTTCGACCGCTGGAAACGCCTGCCGGCAACGGCCGCCAGCCTGCTGTCGCAGATCGATCTCTGCCTGGCGCAATCGACCGCCGACGGCGCGCGGTTCTCCGATCTCGGCGCGCCGCGCGTCGTTGTCGCCGGCAACCTGAAATACGACGTATCGGCGCTGCCGGCGGATCCCGCCGAAGTGGCGCGCATGCAGGCGATGATCGGATCGCGGCCGATGTGGCTTGCGGCCTCGACCCATGACGGCGAGGAAAAGATCGCGCTCGCCGTCCATATCGAACTCAGCAGGAAGATCGCCAATCTCGTCACCGTGGTTGCGCCCCGCCACGCGGAACGCGGCGCCCAGATCGCGGCGCTTGCGGCACAGAACGGCGTCACGCCGCTGTTGCGCTCGAAGGGCGACGCCATTCCGCCGGGCGCGCAATTCTATATCGCCGATACGATGGGCGAGATGGGGTTGCTCTACCGGCTGGCGAGCATCGTCTTCATCGGCAAATCGCTGGCAGGAGCCGGGGGACAAAATCCGATCGAGCCGGCCAAGCTCGGAACGGCGATCCTGCACGGACCGCATGTCGCCAATTTCGCCGAGGTCTATCAGGAACTCGACCGCTCGAACGGCGCCGTCAAGGTGGGCGATGCCGATACGCTGGCGCGCACGCTGCTGACCCTGCTTGCGGACGGCGCGCGGCTGCGCACAATGGTGCGCAACGCTGGCGAGACCGTCGAGCAACTCGGCGGCGCATCGGACAGGATCATGCTGGCCATCGAACCCTATCTGCTGCAATCGCAAATCGGGCAGCACTGATGCGTGCGCCGGCCTTCTGGTGGAAGGCACAGCCGGACGCGCGCGCGCAGGCTCTTTCGCCGCTGGGCATGGCGTTCAGCGCGGTGACGAGCCGGCGCATGCGGCGGCCCGGCGCGCGCGCCGGGGTTCCGGTGATCTGTGTCGGCAATTTCGTCGCCGGCGGGGCCGGCAAGACGCCGACCGCCATAGCCGTGGCCAACATCCTGATCCGGCTCGGTGAGCGCCCCTTCTTCCTGTCGCGCGGCTACGGCGCAACGGCGCACAGCGGTTCGCCCATCCGCGTCGACCCCGACAGGCATACATACCGCGATGTCGGCGACGAGCCCTTGCTGCTGGCGCGCGTGGCCCCCACCATCGTGGCCGCCGATCGGGTAGCCGCGGCGAAAGCAGCAGTTCGCGCGGGCGCCAGCGTCATCGTCATGGATGACGGCTTGCAGAATCCCTCGCTCGTCAAGAATCTCAGCCTTGCCGTCGTCGACGGCCCGACCGGTGTCGGCAATGGCTTGTGCATTCCCGCCGGGCCGTTGCGCGCGCCGCTTGAAGATCAACTGGCGCTCACCCATGCCGTGCTCATCATCGGCTCCGGTACGCCCGGCGATCTGGTCGCACAGACGGCGCGCGCGCGCGACCTTCCCGTCATCGAGGCCACTCTGGAGCCAACGGCGGCAAGCCGCGCCCGGCTGTCGCGGCAGAAGATCATCGCCTTCGCCG
>Ga0182744_1003138_pt1 | contig 13057 bp, 9 predicted proteins | sample eDN3rd30CKraftMG_FD_128525 | JGI IMG/M metagenome (GOLD analysis project Ga0182744, IMG submission 128525) | Enriched Miracle-Growth compost microbial communities from Emeryville, California, USA - eDNA 3rd pass 30_C Kraft MG (version 2) (version 2) ...
ACCGTTTCTAAAATATCAAATATAAGCAAAGATTTATCTGAGGGTAAATATCAATATTTAGAAAAGGAACAAGAACTGAATGAGTTAATATACGACTTATACGAACTGTCTTATTGGGAAAAGCAAAGGGTTAGAGATTATTTTCTTCCAAAATCAAGAATTGGAAGAAAGAGAGGAGCTTTAAATGCTTATAAAGATACAATAAAAGAGATAGTTGGGTTTTATTTCGAACAACCAATCACTATAGAAGAAACTTCAACAGACTTCAATTTGATTGTTGTAAAACTGTCCTTTGGCGATAGTTCCAATAATCCTCAAGTAGCTAAAGCTAAGAAGTATTTACTTAACGAAATTTTTGAGCAAAATCCTAATGCCAATTTTTTAGCAAGTCAAGAAAAGATTTTTGGAAAAAATTGTGTGTATATCATTAAAGAGGATATTAATAAAAACTGGACAGAAACAAAAGCCTTTGAAGATGGTCAAGATATTTTAAAACACCTAATACCTAATGAGAATGGATAGAGAGTACATTAGGATTAAGAAGCCAGCTTCATTACCATTTGATACTCGCCAACTAAAGGCTTTAGATGACGAGTTTTGGAAAAAGTGGATATTTTATCATTTGCTTGACTTTTATAAAAACTATGATAGTGTTGAATTAAAGTCAAAAATCGAAGAAGAAAAGAAAAAGCAATACCCAAGAACCGAAAGGGAAATCGCAAAATTTATACGCCTCAAATTAAAAGCAAACAGAGAATTTGGGTTAAATTTTTCTGTAAAGGGAGAGGAAACAAATGATGAGAATGTGGAAGGTAATTATGATATTACCATTCATAATACATATTGGAAAAATAAAGATTTTTTCTTTGAATGTAAAAATTTGGACAGTAGCCGAGATTTGATAAATAAATATGTATGCTGTAACACCTACAAAAAGGACAGTAATGGTCTGCATATTTTTGATGGCGGAGTTTTACGATACTTCAATGGTAAATATGCCCAAAATTCACCCTTTGGCGGAATGATTGGCTTTATATTGGGAGGGGATAATATTACGATTAAGAGTAACCTTGTGACAAAGTTGAAAGAAAAGCTACATACTGCCCCCGAAGGTGATTTGATAAAAATTACAGACAACTCTATCGAAGGAAATGATTTTACTTTTGATAGCCTACATAAACGTCTGAATAAAGAATTTACGATACATCATCTTTTATTTGATTTCTCAAAATAAGGGGATATTGAAAGCTGTTGTTTAATAGCTTTCAATATTTACCAACCGCTCCAAATTTTCCAAAAAATGTTTCGAGATTTGTTTGGTTTCGCTACTTAAGGAGATTCCACACAAAGGTTGTCTCCTTTTTTTATGCCAATAAAAATCTGGACCCAAACTGTTACTGTCTGGTCATTTAGCGTTCGATATTTGCGGCCAAAATCTTTAGGTTTTATACCCTTGGATTCAATGAGTTGCTGCACGCTGTTTACAAAGACCCTGAAAATGATGACGTAGACAGATACCACGAATTATTCGAGCAATACAATCAAACCTTCCACTCTTTACTCCATGAATTTGCCAAATTTAGAAAAGATGCCGACTCGTTTCATGGGCAATTGCCTTTGTATATCGAGAACAAAAAGGTAGCATCAGAACTTGAGCATGAACGGGGAGAAATAATAGAAAAGCTGTCCCGGCTATCGGCAGAAAGGCAACCTATTTCTGAAAAAGAAGAGCGAACAAAAAAGGATGCCGACCGGGCAGCATCCCTATTACACCTGCATACCCAACGCAAACCATCTTTTTTCTTTTTTCAAAAACTCTTTAACACAGATAGTTTCCGGAAATGGAACACCGAAGCAGAAGAAATACTGACAGGATTGAAGCATGTAAATGCTGAACTGGCGAAAGTCAGGAAAGAACTTGATGGAAACGATAAGGCTATCCAGTCTCTAAAATCAAGACAAAGGGAATGTAAAGCTACTTTATCCAGATTGGCGTCCTTTTTTGCCGAATACGAAAACTTAGCAACAAGATTAACTGAAAAATATGGGATAGCTACCAAAAACTTGTTTAATATCGACTTCTATCAAAGAGATCTGTCCGAGATCCATCTGCTCAATCCCTATCATTCACCGAAAATTGCTAAGTTAAGAAGTGATATATTCATCGCTGCTCTGCAATTGCACCGTGCAGCCATTCTTGTAAATGCCAAAAAGATCAGGAACAACCTGACAGCTTATTTTGAGATGACGGCCGGATGGGCCAAAGTAGATAAAACTATCGCACAAAACCTATGGGACACGTTTTTCCTTTGCGTACCTGTTGTATCCACCACCCTAGCATCAGCGAGCCGGCTTTTTCCCAACACGGGCAAACAGCAGATCGGCTGGCTGCTTATCGACGAGGCGGGACAGGCGACCCCACAGTCGGCGGCCGGATTGATACACCGTGCCAAACGATGCGTTATTGTCGGAGATCCGTTGCAAGTAGAGCCCGTGGTTACAATTCCGGAAAAATTGGTTTCAAAGCTCAGAAATGAGCATGCTGTCGAGGTGGATTGGTCGCCCTATAGAGTATCCGTACAGCAATTGGCAGACAGGGTATCTCGATGGGGAACATATATGGATGTTGGAGACCTCGATGAGAAGATATGGACAGGTTTCCCATTGAGAACCCATAGACGTTGTGACAATCCCATGTTTTCCATTGCCAATGAAATTGCCTATGGCAACCAAATGGTAAAAGCCATCAATGCCAACTCCAAAGAACCATTTATCGGAACATCGTGCTGGTTTGATATCAACACCGAACCTACGCTTATCAATAGGCATGTGGTGAAAGAAGAAATCGACTTTTTGATCCACAAGATTTCTGAATTGCGAGAAGTAGGTTACGCTGGTGATATTTACGTAATTTCCCCGTTCAAATCCATTGCTTCATATTGCAGTGATCGGTTGAAAAGTCAGAAGAAGGTGTCTTGCGGGACTATACACAAATTTCAAGGCAAAGAGGCCGATATTGTTTTTCTGGTGCTGGGGAGTAACCCCAAATCTGCAGGAGCGAGAAACTGGGCTTCCCAGAAGCCCAATATGTTGAATGTGGCATTGACCAGAGCCAAGAAGCGCTTCTATGTCATCGGCAATAAAAGGTTATGGGCATCCTGCCGTTATTTCAACACGATGGCTAAAGTACTGGAATAAGGTCTTAATAAAGATGAGGAAGAAGTTGGTCGTTTTACTATACTAAGGAGTATAATAATATTTTTCACATTTAATATCGACTTATAATCACTTATAAAGTTCGGCATGGTTTCAAAATCATCAATGATATTAGACTTTCTGACGCTTTCCCTACTGTTGTTTAAAATCTCACTATTAAAACTTTGGTTTGTTTCGTGTTTTACGCCTCTTTTCCATGATCTTGCACACGGTAGAATCTTCGTCAAGAATCTTTCCTAAAGCCTCTAAAAATTTCTGAAGGGTTTCAAAGAATCTCCCCGACGCGCGGTTATCGCCTAAAATCTTACCATATCGCAAGTATCAATAGTATCCCTCCGATGATTAAACATAGAATTGCTATTACCGTAGTTATGCGACTGATTGTTCTTACCTTCATAACCCGGCTATTTTGATGTATCATTGCTGCGCCAATGTGCCGTAATAAACCTCTCTATCGGCGGTACGGTAATTAACTTCCAGTTTACCGTTTATAAGCACTATAAATTCTTTGTCACCATTGCCCAGATCTATACGTGCGGCAAAATTGCCAATAGGCGTGTAATCTTCGGTACGGACGATTGAACCCAGGTTAAACCCCACATCTACCGTATTCCTATCCATAGCAAAGCTGTAGAAGAAATTTGGGTGAAGTACTGACATATCGATTTTATAGTAGGCACCCGTAAAAGCTTTTCCGGCCAGTTGATTCCGCTCAGACGGTTTTATCAATGAGGCATGGCCGTAATAAGGGTCAGGGCTCGATACCGAGTCGCCTTCAAAAACAAATCGGACAGAACCTATCCCGCCTTCTATATCTATGTAGTTGTCCGCTACGGTATATTGACTAATATCGCTACTACTGAGACCGTGAGTTTTAACTTTTTTTCCCGGTAGGAACTCATATAGGCTATTGAACAGTCCGCCACCTTTGAAATACAGGAAATATCCTTCCGGATTATTGATATCAAATGATTCTTCCGGTTTTTCTACGATCGGATCACTGTCTTTACTGCAAGAGCTGGACATGATCATACCCAGCAAAAGCAGGATAAGCAGACCGGATGTCAAAAGTTTCGTTTTCATCGTGTTATTATTTATACGTAATTTAATTCCGGTTGACCCGTCGACACATGCCTTCTTTAGAACTGAAAAGCTGTATGGACTCTGCCCGGTTGCATCTCATTAATAAAGCTTTCTAACACCATAGTGGGTTTCTTAGAACCTTTCCAATCGTTAATGATAGCGCCAAACACGGTTTCGTCATTGCCTTTCCATGCAATTCTGTCGCCCACAAAATAATATCCCAAAAAATCAGAAGGCCCGCAAGAGCCGTCATACTGCCAACCGGGGCCATTGTTATACACAAAATAGATAAACTCCGTTTTGTCTGTCTGGCTACAATGCGTTACTGTTTTCGTGTAGGAGAAAATCTTCATAACATTGTTCTCCGGGTCATTGTAAAAAACAGGGGCATTGGCCGTTTTATCTGATTGTGCATGTGTTATCGAAACGTCTGTTCCACTGGTAGCGTAGCCTGTCAATGCAACTCCACCATTATTTTTATCAAAATTAAAATTGAAAAATACGCCTTCGTTGTATTCAAATCTGAGGGTTTCATCGGTGAGCAATGTAACTTCGAATCCTCTGTGTACCCCTAAACCGTCAATGTAAGCCGTTATCTTGCCGTTATCTTCTGCGAAGTAAAGCACATAACATCGCTGGGCATCGGTTTCAAATACCACATAATAATCCAACAGATCTTTAGGAACAACTTCTGCTGACGGATTATCCCTGTCATTATCTTTGCTACAGGATATAAGGGCTATCGTTGCCAGCAAAAGCAGCGTGAACAGCCGGTGTGTCAAAAATTTCGTTTTCATGGTTAACCTTTTTTAGTATTATGCTGCAGGAATAAATTTCCACCTAAATTCTCTGCTCTCGTCCAGGGGAGCAAACGCATTTTCGTCTGTGCGTACATCAGTTCGCCCAAGACCGCCAGTGCAAAGAGCACAAGAACGGATAATAAATGTTTAATTTTCATCTTAATAAATTGTTCTTTAAGGTGATGAAGCTATCAGATTTATTCATCCCCCTGTGTGGTGTGAATAAATCATGATGGTTTCATAGCTTTTTACATTTATGGGTTTTATTGCTCCTCAAATGTTCCATAATGATTTCCCCCAACATCTTTTACTTTGTAGTTTACTTCCAACTTACCGTTTACGAGTACCATAAATTCTGTATCGCCATTATCCAGTTCTGACCGCGCGGCAACATTACCGATGGGCGTATAGTTTTGAATGCGTTGGGTGGTGCCGATAATAAACCCAGCATCTAACTTATACCCTTCAGCGGCAAAGCTGTAGAAGAAATTTGGGTGAAGTACAGACATATTGGCCAGGTAATAGGTTCCGCCAAAGATTTTACCGGCCAGCTGGTTGCTCTCTGGTACTTTGATTAGATTAATCTCTTTGTACTTATTATTAATATCCAGTATCGAGTCTCCGTCTAAAAGAAACTGAGTAAATCCTGTATTGATGATATTGCCTTCCTCTATCGTGTATGGGTAAAAGTCTTCGCCGAATACGCTGTAGCGCTTACATATTTTTCCAGACGTAAATTCCAACAGGTATATGCGGCGATAGGGATAAATAGAGTTAAAGTTTGAACTTTCATAATACAGGAAATATCCCGCGAGATTATTAATATCAAAGGTTTCTTCGGGTTGTATATCATCATCTTTACTGCAAGACGTCAACGCAGTCATGCCGAGAATAAGCAGGGTAAGCAGCCTGAATGTTAAACATTTTGTTTTCATGATAACCGAGTTTTATGTAGCAGAATAAATCTGTCACAAAGGTTAGCAGAAGTTCCTATCGCTACAACAAGAAATCGACCAACTGCATTTTAAATAGACGAAGGACGTCTTGCGTAAGGTCTTCATTTTAATTAACTTTGGGTAGTTAAACCCTTATCTCTCATGGCATACCGCTGTATTATCATAGATGACGATGAGATAGACAGGCTTACTGTGTGCGCTTTTGCGAGGAAGTATCCCTTTCTGGATATCGTTGGCATGTACGACTTTCCGGCTGCGGCACTAAAAGAAATAGAAGAGACCCGGCCTCAGGTGTTGCTGTTGGATGTCGATATGGGTGAGATCAGCGGCCTACAGCTTCGTAAGGAATTGATCGACACAGAAGCCTGTATTTTTATTACGTCTTATCCCGATTATGCCATTGAAAGTTTTGAGCTGGCGGCTTTGGATTTTCTGGTAAAACCGTTAAAAGCGGAGCGCTTCGCGGTATCCATGCAGCGACTCGAAGAATACCTGCAAATGCGCAAAAAATCAGACCTTCTGGATCACAGCCTTCACGGTGACACTATTTTTATCAAAGACGGGCACAAACAGATAAAAGTAAGAAGCGCTGATATTCTATATCTGGAGGCGTTGAAGGACTATACCATCGTTGTTGCCAGAACAGAACGGCATTGCGTGCTGGCTTCGCTCGGGAACCTTTTAAAGACTCCTTCCTTCGCGGGTTTCTTGCGTGTGCACCGCAGTTATGCCGTACAGCGGCATTTTATAGATAAAGTGATCTCATCGGAATTGTTCGTTGACGGAATTCCGATCCCTATCGGGCGTAGCTATAAAGAAGCCATCCGGAACCTGATACGTTAAATTATGGAAGCGGGAACTTTATTTAAGAAATTCCTATTCCTCTTGCCGATACTTTCGGTTATCTCTATCTTTGCTCAGACAAACCAGGCCTACGTTGATTCCCTGAAAACCATTCTCAGGACAACCGACAACGATTCTACGAAAGCCCAGATGTATATACGGATTGAAAACGCCCTGAGGCAATCAGATCCTGAACAGTCCTTCAAGTACCTCGAATCCGGGCTTAAGATTGTAAAAGAAATGAACTGGGGCAAGGGCTATGCCATATACTACAACGATATGGGAACCAATTATAATGACCGGAGCATCTACGACAAGGCATTGGAATATTACCAGAAATCACTGGACTATTCCGAGGACTACCCTACTGTCCGCATATTGACCTTATCCAACATTGCCATACTCTATGCCCATCAGGACAACGAGACCATGGCACGTATCTATAACGAAAAAGCATGGGCAATTTCCCGAAAAGAACACCTCAAGCCGCAGGAAGGTCTGTATTATACCAATGCTTCTTTTATTGAAAAAGATACCTTAAAAAAACAGTTACTGCTCAAAAAAGCCGTTGCCGTTTATGAAGAAGTACAGGATTCTTTGCATCTGGCTGTGGCCTACTACAATTTAGGGGAAGTTTCAGACAGTCATGAGGATCGGTTGTATTATTATGTAAAGGCCGGTACTATTTTTAACCGCGTCGCTCCTCGATACAGTGTAGCTGTTTCAAACATGATTGCCTTTGCGGAAGAACAGTTGCTTTTTGCGTTAAATGACAGCGTAAAAAATACCCTGAACATCACTGAAAGTAAGACCGTGCTTTTAGATAAAGCCGAGGCCAATATTATACAGGCGATTGAAATCGCCGAAGAAACGGGCAGCCTCCAGAATCTTATTTATTGCTACGGTGTACTGTCGCGGATAAAAAAAGAAAAGGGCGTGTTTGAAGAAGCACTGAAATATGCTGAAATGAACTTTGCCAAAACTGATTCGCTTTTTTCTCAAGAAAATAAGAACCGAATAGCGGCATTGGAAAGCCAGCGAGAGATCGATCAACGGGATAAACAATTGGCGATAAACGAACTTCAGCTGAGCAATGCGCGGCGTACGAGGATAGCACTGATCTGTGGGGCCGTACTGTTGTTTGTCATCGGAGGATTATTGTTTTACCAGAATATGCACCGTCGCAGGACCAACTCGGAATTGCTTACCTTGAATAATGAACTAGACGAAGCGAACAAGATAAAAACCAGGTTTTTCGGTATCTTAAGCCATGACCTGCGTGCTCCTGTAGCCAACCTCATTCATTTTCTGCATCTGCAAAAAGAGGCACCGGATCTGCTTGATGAAAAAGGTACAGCACTACGGCAACAAAAGCTGAGCGATTCGGCGGAGCACCTGCTGGAAACGATGGAGACCGTTCTGTTATGGAGCAAGGGCCAGATGGAGCATTTCGTTCCGCAAAAAAAATGGGTACAGGTAAGCACACTTTTTGGGTATCTGCACAATAATGTCCCTACCGATCCAGCAATAGTCATATCTTATGAAAATCCGGAAAATATTTCCCTTAAGACCGATGAAGACTATCTGAAAACAATCATGTACAACCTGACGGTAAATGCTCTGAAGGCCTTCAAAAACGCACCCAATCCGCAACTGGAATGGAAAGCTGTAAAAAAGGAGGACAAAGTACTGATTAGCATTACGGATAATGGCCCGGGTATCTCGGCTGAGCAGGTCGAACCGCTCTACAATAACCAAGCGGCTGTGGAAACAAAGTATGGATTGGGGTTTCATATTATCCGGGATCTTGCCACCGCAATTCAATGTAAGGTAATTTTAGATTCCAAGCAGTCCGGTGGAACAAGATTTATCTTGAGCCTTCCATGCATATAATGTATCCTTGATGAAACGCGAGAAGACATAGCAGGAATTGCATGGCAATTTATTGAGTACCCGCTTTAATAATTACAGGAAAGAAAGATTACTTGATAGGGGTTAACCATGATAAACTGTTTAGATTTCCTAATCAAAAAATAGTAAGCATTGATGGCGGGCATGTGTTATTAAATAATCTTTACGCAATCCAGGAAAAAAGAATCTTTTCATTCAAATATTATTAGGAATCGGAACGTATCCCGCCAAGCAATTCTAACGTGTAGGAGAATCTGCTAAACTTGTTTGATCAATTGCTAAAACGTTATAAAAGTCTAAAAAGGCCATTATGAGACAAATTGGCTAGAACTTGACACGACTATTCTAAATCGGATAAGAGTTTTGAGCTATTTTTACACCATCAATATTTTATCTTTTTATCTAACTAATAAATGAACAAATTCAACAAAGCAAATGTATGGGGCCTGCTTGTTTTTATGCTGGCAATCATCCAAACTCAAGCGCAAGATAGAAAAGCGCCAGCGTATCCACTCATTACACACAATCCTAATTTCAGTATCTGGTCAACTACTGATCAACTGAATGCATCTACTACCAAGCACTGGACAGATGCTGATCACTCGCTTTTAGGATTGATTCAAGTAGATGGCCATATCTACCGTTTTCTAGGTAAAGAAGAACCCAACTATAAAACAATACTGCACACATCTGACGAAAACCCTTATGTTGTACAGTATACCGAAAATGCACCAACAGGAGCGTGGGCATCTACTAGTTATGCCGCAAGCGACTGGAAATCGGGTTCTGCACCCATCGGTGATGATAAAAAGAATGTAAACACCCTTTGGAAATCAAATGATATTTGGGTAAGACGTACATTTAATGTGATAAACCCAGCCGATATCAACGAGCTCATATTGAAACTGAACCACGATGATAATATTGAGGTATTTTTGAACGGCAAACAGGTGTATGAAAAAACCGGTTGGACCCATAACTTTCAATACCTGCCTATTGATAAAGCCCATTTAAAAGCAGGACAGAATATCCTCGCTATCCATCTCGCTAATACTGCTGGTGGTCGGTTTCTTGATTTCGGCCTGGTAGACAAGTTGAAAGACAACGCGGCACCTATACAATTGGCCGAACAAAGCAATGTAGAGGTTACTGCTACACAAACTATCTACAACTTTACAGCTGGTAAAGTAGATTTGAAATTAACCTTTACTTCACCATTGCTTATGAATAATTTGGCATTGCTTTCGCGCCCAGTGTCTTATATTACTTACGAAGTAAAAGCGAATGATAACAAGAACCACTCCGTAAAGGTATTTCTAGCTGCATCATCAAACATCGCCGTCTATAGGCCATCACAAGAAGTAACTACGCAGAAATATGCTACGGCCGGGCTATCTGTCCTGAAAACGGGCACTGTAGAACAGCCCATCCTGCAAAAGGGGGCCGATGATATGCGCATCGATTGGGGGTATTTCTACGTAGCTGCACCTAAAACAAGTGGAGCCGTACAATTTGTTACTCCAATTGCCGCTGCTGCTGATGCTTTCAGAACGGGTAGCACCGCATCTACCGCTACGAAAGGTAAATCATTATCATTGAACACCGTGATTCCGTTTGGGACAGTGGGTAAAGCACCGGTAGAGCGTTTTGTTGAGTTGGGCTACGACGAAATTTATGCCATTCAGTACTTTAAAACCAACTTGAGACCTTGGTGGAACAACTCGGGCAAAGAAACGATGGATGGGCAATTGGATGCAGCAGCAGCTAATTATAAAACCGTTATGCAGCAATGCGAAACATTCAACAAACAGGTTTATGCCGATGCATTGAAATCAGGTGGTGCAGCATATGCACATCTATGTGTGTTGGCCTATCGCCAGAGTATTGCTGCACATACGTTGGTTAAGAGCCCCCAGAATGAAATATTGTGGCTGTCTAAAGAGAACAACAGTGGTGGTTTTATTAACACGGTCGATGTTACTTATCCATCTGCTCCGTTATATCTGATTTATAACCCTGAATTGTTACAAGGGATGTTGAACGGTATTTTCTATTTTAGTGAAAGCGGTAAATATCCACACCCTTGGGCCGCACATGACCTGGGTACCTATCCAAAAGCTAACGGCCAAACCTATGGTGAACCTATGCCGGTAGAAGAATCGGGCAACATGATCATACTAACTGCAGCCATTACCAAAGTACAGGGCAATGGCCATTATGCTAAAAAGCATTGGAAAACACTCACTACTTGGGTTGACTACTTGGTGAAAGACGGATTTGACCCTAAAACCCAGTTATGTACAGATGACTTTGCTGGTCATTTGGCACGTAATGCGAATCTGTCTGTTAAAGCCATTGTAGGTATTGCTTGCTATGCCGAGATTGCTGATGCGATTGGTGAAACTGAAACAGCTAAAAAATATCGTGCTATTGCCGAGAGCATGGTGCCTAAGTGGATGGAACTGGCCGACGCTGGTGACCATTATGCACTTACTTTCGATAATAAAAACACTTGGAGCCAGAAATATAACTTGGTTTGGGATAAGGTGTTGGATTTAAATCTGTTTCCACAGAAAGTATACGATACCGAGATTAAGTATTACCTCACTAAACAAAACAAATTCGGTATCCCGTTAGATAGCAGAAAGGCCTATACGAAGAACGATTGGATTTTGTGGACAGCAACTTTTGCACCCACACGTGCTGAATTTGAGGCGTTGATAAAACCCGTTTACAGACATGCGCTTGAAACCGAGTCGCGTGTTCCGCTGAATGATTTTTATGATTCAAATACCGGTATTCGCGAAAACTTTAAAGCTCGAAGCGTAATCGGTGGTTTCTACATGAAACTCTTGGCCGATAAGCTTTATACGAAATAAGTGGTTGTTGCGTTATTATAAAACACAAAAGTCTGCGAATCAACGCAGACTTTTGTGTTTTAGCTCTATTTTGAATTGTTTTGCTTTGCCGATCATTGAAAAGTTATGAAGAATAGAAAAAATATTGATATATGTTGGGGGAGTTGGATTTTCAATTTGGGCTGGTGCGTTTATTTCTGTTGTGAACTGTCATGTTTTCATAACGTTATTTTTAATGATTCATAATATGTCCAACAAAATTATCGAAAAAAGTATAAGCGTATGAGGCGTTAACGTGACAGTTTAGGGGTTCGTTTGCGACTTTATGTTGTTTTAATTCGTTTTGCTGTTGAGCAAGGGTTAATTGATTTAATTTTTTTATTTTTTCTATCTATTGAGGAATGGTTAGCAGAAATTTGGTACAATGATTGCTGCAAACAGAAATAGGTTTAGGTTGATTTGAGAAGTCCGGCAATCCCAAAAAGCCGGGCTTTTCGTTTTTATGGTCCCTCATTAACTCCGTTCAGTATTAAATTCGGGAAATTGCCCCCTTATTTGGCACATAGGCCATTTCTCGCTAATAACATCATTTAAACGAAAAGCTTTATTTGAGCTATTGGCTCCACGTGAGCAGTAGTGGTAAACTGTCTGTCTGGCAGAAAGCCGCCAGTCGTCAGTAACAAAAAACTGACACGCTCATATGGATATATGCAAAGACAATTTTTCAAGACAAGCGGAAGCTTATGCCAAATTTAGACCGACATACCCGAAGGAATTATTTGAGTTTTTAAAGAGTTTGACTGCAGCACAGAAACGGATAATGTGCTGTAGAATTAGCTAACAACTTGGAAATTATTTTTGAAGATTGGAAAATTGTCTGCTGAGTAAGCAGAACATACTTAAAGTAGCGTTCCTTTTAGCATAATAGCTGCAATACTGAAATAGATAACCAATCCGGTTACATCTACTAAAGTAGCCACGAAGGGAGCGGAAGAGGTGGCAGGATCTATCTTGAATTTTTTTAAAATAATCGGTATCATGGAACCGCTCAACGTACCCCACATTACTATACCTATTAGTGAAAAGAAAATCGTGATGGCTACGAGTAACCAATGCTCACCGTAGTCATACCAGTGGAGGTTTTGCCAAAGAGCAATTCTTATAAAACCAATGCTGCCCAATATAAAACCCAATAACAGGCCAGAGAGTATTTCTCTTCTTACAACATACCACCAATCTTTAAGCATAAGTTCTTTCAATGCCATTGCCCGGATAATCAATGTGGCAGCCTGTGATCCGCTGTTTCCTCCGCTGGAGATGATTAAGGGGATAAATAGTGCAAGCACTACAGCCTTTGATATTTCGCTGTCGAAGTATCCCATTGCTGTTG
>Ga0182744_1003142_pt1 | contig 13047 bp, 5 predicted proteins | sample eDN3rd30CKraftMG_FD_128525 | JGI IMG/M metagenome (GOLD analysis project Ga0182744, IMG submission 128525) | Enriched Miracle-Growth compost microbial communities from Emeryville, California, USA - eDNA 3rd pass 30_C Kraft MG (version 2) (version 2) ...
GACTCGACGTCGGCCTCGCCCAACGCGCTCACGGAGGTCGCGAACCACCAGAACGGGCTCAACGCCAACCTCGGGCTGGGCTGGTTCACGGCGGACGCGCTGTGGGACTTCGCCGACATGAGCGGTTACAACTCCACGGCGTCGCTGATGGGCGTCACGGACTACTACCGGATCCCGAAGTTCGACTACTACTTCTTCGCCTCGCAGCGCGACCCGGGCACCCTGGTGCAGGGCGAGGCCTACGGGCCGATGGTCTACATCGCCAACACGTGGTCGGCCGACTCGCCGACGTCGGTCACGGTGTTCAGCAACGCCGACCAGGTGCGGCTGTACAAGAACGGCACTCTCGTGGCGACGCGGTCGCCGGACACCGGCACCGACACGGCGAACCTGCCGCACCCGCCCTTCACCTTCGACGTGGGCTCCTACGCCGCCGGCGAGCTCAGGGCCGAGGCGCTGATCGACGGCCAGGTGGTCGCCACCACCACGCGCAAGACCGCCCAGACCGCCAGCAAGATCGACCTCGTTCCCGACACCGCCACGCCGCTGCAGGCGGACGGCTCGGACGCACGTCTCGTCCGCATCGACGTCGTGGACGCGAACGGCACGGTCGCGTACAAGAACACCAGCCAGGTCCAGGTCTCGGTGACCGGCCCGGGTGAGATCGTCGGCCCAACGACGCTCACCGTGAAGGGTGGCCAGCTCGCCGTGTGGGTGCGCGCGAAGCGGACGGCCGGCGAGATCACGCTCACCGCCAAGGGCGCGGGGCTGACCAGCGGGACCGCGACGCTCACGAGCGTCGCGGTCCCGGGGCTGCCCGCCCCGCAGTACGACGAGGACGCGGTCACCAAGGTCAACGTCGCGGCCGGCAAGACGGCGACGGCCTCGAGCTCCGCCACCGGCGCCGCTGCCTCGCTCGCGACCGACGGCGACGCGGCGACCTCGTGGACGGCCGGCGACCCGTCGACCGGCTCCTGGCTGCAGGTGGACCTCGGGGCGCGCTACGACCTCACGGGGTCCTCGTTGACCTTCCCGCAGCTCGCCGGCTACCAGTACCGGGTCGAGACCTCCGACGACGGCATCGTGTGGGACACCGCGTTCACCCACAGCGACACCGCGTCGGTGGGCGAGAGCGACGACTCCTGGGTCGGCACGGGGCGGTACGTCCGCGTGCTCTTCACGGGAGGCCTGGGCGGCAGCGCACCCTCCGTGGCCGAGCTCGCGCTCTACGGTGACCTCGCCGCGGCGCCGACACCGGTCGACGTCGTGCAGGAGAAGACCCGCGTGACCGCGAGCACGTCGGCCGCCGGGCACCCCGCGACCTCCGGCAACGACGGCAACCCCGCCGTGTACTGGCGGTCCGCCACCGGCGGCAAGACCTGGTGGTCGGTCGACCTCGGGGCGCGCTACGACCTGACGTCCTCGATCGTCACGTGGCTCGACGGCAGCCGCGCCTACCAGTACACGATCGAGGTCTCGAACGACGGCGTGAGCTATCGCACGGTCGCCGACCGCTCCACGAACGCCACCGCCGAGCAGGAGAGCTCCGACGCGTTCACGGCGACCGCCAGGTTCGTGCGGATCTCGGTGACCGGCGGCGGCACGGCCGCCGACCCCGTGGGCTTCTACAGCTTCAAGGCGCTCGGGGTGCCTACCGCGGACGTCGCGCTGCGGAAGTCCGCCACCGCCACGTCGTCGGCCTCGGGCAGCAGCGCCGCGCTCGCCAACGACACGGCGACGGGCACCTCGTGGGTCTCGGCAGACGGTGGCTCGCCGTCGTGGACGGCCGACCTCGGGGCGTCCTTCGCGGTCACCGGCGTCGACCTCGACCTGGCACCCGGATCGGCCACGGGCTACCTGCTCGAGGGCTCGGCCGACGGCACCACGTGGACGACGCTCGTCGACCGCCGGACGTCGGGCGGTCTGCTGACCACCGACGCGGTCTCGGGCACGGTGCGCCACCTGCGGGTGACGTTCCCCGACCTGGCCGCCGGGCAGCACGCCGCGATCACCGACCTGTCGGCGTACACCACCGCCGACGCGGTCACCGACGTCGTGCTCAAGACGGCGTTCCCGTCGGTGACGGCGACCGCGACGTACACCAACCAGAGCACCAACACGACCGACAAGATCGCCTACATCAACGACGGGACGATCTCGTACGCCACCTCCGGATCGACCAAGAACGTGTGGACCAACTGGGTCGCCACCCCGCGCGCGCAGGACACCATCACCTTCGGGCTCGGCCAGTCGCGTCAGGTCTCCTCGGCCAAGGTGTACGTGTACACGGACAGCGGCGCCGTCCCACCGACGAGCATCGTCACCGAGTACCTCGATCCCGCTGACAGCCAGTGGAAGGCCGTGACGAGCGTCTCGGCGTCCCCGGCGGTACCGGGGCAGGGCACGAACACGATCTCCTTCGCGCCGGTCACCACGACCAGCATCCGGTTCACGATGACCGCGGGCACCCTGTCGACGGGTGTCGTCAGCTGCATCGCGCTCACCGAGATCGAGGTCTACGGCCAGGTCGGTGTCGTGCCGGTGCGCGCCCAGAGCGTCGCCGTCGCACCCGCCTCCGCGGGCAGCGCCACCATCCCCGCCGCCGGCGGCACGCTCGCGCTCGCCGCGGCGATCTCGCCGAGCGAGGTCGCGGACGCCGGGGTCACCTGGTCGGCGACGAACGCCGACCCGAGCGACGCCGACCCGGTGGTGAGCGTGGACGCGCAGGGCGTCGTCACCGGGCTGCGCACCGGTGTCGCCCGGGTCACGGCCACGACCACGGACGGGTGGGGCACGAACGGCTCCGTCGAGGTCACGGTGGGCAACCCCGGGGCGGACGAGACAGCACCGGGGCTCACCGTGGACCTGCCGGCCGCGAACGCCGCGGGCTGGTACACCAGCGCCCCGGTGCTCACGGCGGGCGCGACGGACGCCGACAGCGGGGTCGCCTCGATCGAGTACCGGCTGGGCACCAGCGGCACCTGGGTCACGTACTCGGGACCGCTCACGCTCACCGACGCGACCACGGTCGTCGAGGTGCGCGCCACCGACGTGGCGGGCAACGTCTCCGACGTCGTCTCGCGGACCGTGAAGATCGACACCGCGGCACCCGTGGCGGCGCTCGCGCTGCCGGACGCGAACCTGTCCGGCTGGTTCACGACCACCCCCGCCCTCACCGCGTCGGCGACGGACGCCGGCTCCGGCGTGCAGTCCGTCGAGTACCGCCTCGGTTCCTCGGGCGCGTGGACGACGTACACGACGCCGGTCGCGCTGAGCGACGACGTGATGCTCGTCGAGGCGAGGGCGACCGATCAGGCGGGCAACGTCTCGGACCTCGTCTCGCGGACGGTCCGCACCGACACCGTGGCGCCCGTCGTCACCGGTGCCGTCGACGCCTCGCGCGTGCTGGCGGTCACGGCGACGGACCTGCACCTCACGTCGGTCCAGTACTCGCTGGACGGGCTCGCCTGGGCCGACTACACCGTCCCGGTGCAGCTCGGTGCGGGGGAGCAGACCGTGGGCCTGCGGGCCACCGACGAGGCGGGCAACGTGAGCGTGGCGTCGTCGGTGCACGTCGACGCGCTGCCGCCGTCGGCCACGGCCACGGCGCTGGCGTTCAACGGCGCCGGCACCACCGGCTCCGGGCTCGAGCTGTCGGCAGCCGTCGTCCCGGTGACGGCCGCGGGTGCCGTGGAGTTCCTCGACGGCGGGCAGACGATCGGCTCGGCGCCCGTGGTCGCGGGCACCGCCACCTGGACGGTCGCGAGCCTGGCGGAGGGCGCGCACAGCTACCAGGCGCGCTTCGTCCCGGCCGACGCCGGACGGTTCGCACCGTCGACGTCGACCCTCGTGCCGCTGACCTCGCAGAAGAACGCGGCGACGGTCACGGTGCGGGCCGCGGCGCACGCCTACGGCAAGGCCGGTTCGGCCACGGTGACCGTGCGGGCCGCGGGCTCCGCGGCGCTCGGGTCGGTCCAGGTCGCCGTGGCGGGCACCGTCCGGACGCTGACCCTCGTGGACGGGGCGGTGACGGTGCCCCTCCCTGCGACCGAGGGCACGGGCACGCAGCACGTCTACGCGCTGTACGCGGGCAACGCCACCACGAGCGCCGCTGTCGGGTCGGGTGCCTATGCGGTCGCCCGTGCGGCGACCAGGGCGACCCTCACGCTCTCGGCCAGGAAGGCGACGGTCAAGAAGACCCGGCTCCGTGCCGCGGTGCGGGTGACGGTGCCGGGCACGAGCGTCGTGGCAGCGGGGACCGTGACCGTCAGGGTGGGCAAGAAGACGGTCTCGACCGTCACGCTCACGGCGGCGAAGCGTGGGGTCGTGAAGGTGACGCTCCCGCGGTTGACCAAGAAGGGCACCGCCAAGGTCACGGTCACCTACTCCGGTGGTGCCAACCTCGCCGCGTCGACGTCGAAGGTCGTGAAGGTCAAGGTCGTCAAGGCGAAGAAGAGGTGATCGCGCGGGCCGCGGGCGGCTGACCGGCCGCCCGCGCGGACGCGGAGGGGGACCTCGCCGGGTGGCGAGGTCCCCCTCCGCGTCCTTCTCGTGCCCGGCCAGCGACCGAGAGCGCGGGCGTGGCCTAGTGCGCCACCACCGGCTCGGCGAGCAGGGTCTCGCCGGTGGTCGCCGGCTCGGTGGCGGTCGCGGCGACGGCACGGGCCGCGGTGTCGCGCTTGGTGCGGAACAGCAGCGCAGCGAGCACACCACCGACGACGAAGAAGGCGGCGCCGTACCAGTACGCCGTGGCGTAGCTGTGCACGGCGGCCTGGGCGGCGACCGAGGCCTTGTCCGCGGCGGTCACCGCATCCGGGAGGTGCGTCGTCACGTAGCTCGCGGCGGCGGTCGCGGCCAGGGTGTTCAGCAAGGCCGTGCCGATGGACCCGCCGACCTGCTGGCTCGTGTTGACCATGGCCGAGGCGACGCCGGCGTGACCGCGGTCGACGCCGAGCGTCGCCGTCTGGATCGAGGCGGGCATCATCGAGCCCATGCCGAGGCCGAGCACGAGCAGCGCGGGCAGGATGTTCGTCGCGTAGTGGCTGTCGGTCCCCAGCCGGGTCAGGATCAGCATGCCGGTGGCGCCGAGCGCCATGCCGAACGGCACCATGATCTTGGGTCCGAGGCGTGGCACCAGGATGTTCGTGGAGACCTGCGCGGCGAGCACCAGCATGCCGATCATCGGCAGGAACGACAGTCCCGTCTTGATCGGCGTGTAGCCGAGCGAGGTCTGCAGGTAGTACGTGACGAACAGGAAGATGCCGAACATCCCGGCCCCCGCGATGGTGACCGAGGCGTACGAAGCGCCGCGGTTGCGGTCGAGCACGATGTGCAGCGGAAGGAGCGCGTGCGGAGCACGACGCTGCCACAGGACGAAGGCGATCAGCAGCACGCCCGCCGCGACCAGGAACCCCCAGGTGAGGCCGGAGGCCCACCCGTCGCTCTCCGCGTTGGAGAAGCCGTAGACGAGCGAGAACAGTGCGGCGGAGACCAGGACCGTGCCGGGGACGTCGAGCCTCGGGCGAGGCCCCTGGCGCGGCACGTTCGTCACGAAGACGAGGGCGCCGACGACGGCGACGACGGCGATCACGACGTTGATGTAGAGGTTCCACCGCCAGTCGAGCTTCTCGGTGAGCACACCGCCGAGCAGCAGGCCGATGGCGCCGCCCGCGCCGGCGATCGCGCCGAAGACGCCGAAGGCGCGGGCGCGCTCCTTGGCGACGGTGAAGGTCGTGGTGAGGACCGCGAGGGCGGTCGGGGCGAGGAGGGCGCCGAAGGCGCCCTGGAGCGCTCGGGCGAAGACCAGCATGCCGAAGCTGCCCGCGGCCCCGCCGAGCGCGGAGGCCAGGGCGAAGCCGACGAGGCCGATGATGAAGGTGCGCTTGCGGCCCCAGAGGTCGGAGAGGCGGCCGCCGAGCAGGAGCAGGCTGCCGAAGGCGAGGGAGTAGGCCGTGACGATCCACTGGCGCTCGCCGTTGGTGAAGCCGAGGTCGCGCTGCGCGGCGGGCAGCGCGATGTTGACGACGGTGGAGTCCAGCACGACCATCAGCTGCGCGAGCGCGACGGTCGTGAGCGTCCACCAGCGGCGCTGGGTCGCGGCGGGAAGGGCCGCGGAGGGGGAGGTCTGTGACATGCTGGCCACTATATACGGATATGACGAGTTTCGGAACTGTTGAGTTTCGGATCGTGGCCGCGTACGATGGGGGTCCCACGGAAAGGGGGTCAGGCTGCGATGGCGCTCGCTGAACCCGCGGCACAGTCCACGACCGAGCCCGCACGTCTGGGTCGCAAGCGGGACCACTCTCGCGACGCCGAGATCCTGCGGTGCGCGCTCGATGTCCTCGCCGAGGAGGGCTACGACGGGATGACCATCGAGATGGTCGCCGCACGGGCCAAGGCCGGCAAGGCCACGCTGTACCGACGCTGGGCCTCCAAGAGCGAGCTCGTGATCGATGCCGTGGCCTGCATGAAGCGGACCGACGCCAAGGTCGAGAGCCTGCCCGACACCGGTTCGCTGCGCGGTGACCTCGTCGCCATGATCAAGCCGCACTCCATCGAGGAGAGCGAGAAGAAGATGCGGGTGATGGCGGGCCTCGCCTCCCTGCTGGACCGCGCCCCCGAGCTGGTCGACGCCGTCAACGCCGCGATCGTCGAGCCGCGCACCACCATCAACCGGCTGTTCTTCCAGCGGGCCATCGACCGTGGTGAGATCCCCCCGGACTGCGACGTCGACACGCTCGCCATGGTCGCCCCGTCGATGTCGGCGTACCGCGCGCTCGTCCTCAAGAAGCCCGTCGACCGACCCTTCCTCGTCTCCCTCGTCGACGGTGTCATCCTGCCGGCGGTCGGGCTGCGGGCGCCGGTGGGGGCGTAGCGCTCAGGCGCCGCTCACGGGACTCCTGCTCCTGCTCCGCCGCTGCCTTCGCGCGTCCGGCTGCCTCGCGCCCGGTCGAGCGCTGAGATCAGGTGTCGAGCGGTGATGCTCTGTCGCGCTCCAGCACAGAGCTTCGCGTCCGGACGAGGCATGCCCGCGTCCTGGCTCTTGGATGTCACTGCCTGCGGGGAGCGCACGAGCCGCGACCCGGATGAGGCCTGGATCGCGGCTCGTGACAAGAGTGCGCCCGAAGGGACTCGAACCCCCGACCTTCTGCTCCGGAGGCAGACGCTCTATCCACTGAGCTACGGGCGCGCACTGTGCTCGTCGTCGCCATCGAGGCCGACGTCGTGCACGGTGATCGAGACTACCAGCCGGAGCGCCGCGCGTGCACGCAGGACGGGTCTGCTCAGTCCGCCGCCCCCGCCGCGAGGTAGGCGTCGAGCGTGCGCGTGATCGCCTCGGTCGCAGCGGCGGGGTCGCCGTCCGCGATCGCCTCGACGAGGTCGTCGTGCGAGGTCGCGCTGAGCTCGGCCTGGGTGACGTTGGTGCGGATGGTCGCGCTGATGGCGTCGACGAGGCTCTCGTACAGGGCGAGCAGGAGCGCGTTGCGCCCGGTGGCCACGACGGCGCGGTGCAGCGCGAGATCGGTGCTCACCATCGCCTCGACGTCCCGTGAGGCGAAGGCACCTCGTCGGGCGGCCGACAGGAACCTCAGGGTCGCGACGTCGCGCGGGCTCCGGTGCGCCGCGGCGAGCCGTGCGGCCTCCACCTCGAGCGCGCGCCGCACCTCCAGCGCGTCCTGGTGGGCGGAGCGCTCGACGTGACGGCTCAGTGCGTGCCCCAGCTCGTCGTCGGAGATGACGTAGGTGCCCGACCCCTGCCTCTTGACGAGCAGGCCGGCATGGACGAGGGACTGCACGGCCTCGCGCACGGCGTTGCGGCCGACGCCGTGCAGCGTCGCCAGCTCGGGCTCCGTGGGGATGCGGGCGCCGACCGGCCAGGTGCCGTCGGTGATCCGCTCGCGCAGCGCGTCGGCCAGCGCACGAGGCCGCGAGGTCGCGATCGAGGGAGCACCTGGGGTCGGCGAGGTCTGTGGCCCATCGTTGCGCGTCACAACCTGGAGTCTCACAGTCCCGGTCACGCGTGTCCATACAGGGCCGGCGTGCTGTCCGGGGCGGACCGGCGGATCCCGTCCCCCGAGTAACATGGCCGGGTGACTCCCGAAGAACTTTCGCGCGCCGTCCGCGCTGCCCTTCTCGCGTGCGTCGCGAGCGGCTCGCTCGCCCTCGACGAGTCGGCGGTGCCCGACGACGTCCATCTCGAGCGACCGCGCCAGCGCGAGCACGGCGACTGGGCGACCAACATCGCCATGCGCCTGGCGAAGGGAGCCGGCACCAGCCCGCGCGCCCTCGCCGAGGTGCTCGCGGCGCAGCTCGGGCGGACCGCGGGCGTCGCGTCGGTCGACGTCGCCGGTCCCGGCTTCCTGAACATCACGCTCGACAAGGCCGCGGCCGGCGAGCTGACCCGTACCGTCGTCGAGTCCGGCGCCGAGTTCGGCCGCGGCACCTCGCTCGCGGGCGAGACGGTCAACCTCGAGTTCGTCTCGGCGAACCCGACCGGCCCCCTGCACATCGGGCACACCCGCTGGGCGGCGCTGGGCGACGCGATGGCGCGGATCATGCGCGCCGCGGGTGCCGAGGTCACCGCCGAGTACTACATCAACGACGCCGGCGCGCAGATGGACAAGTTCGGCGCGTCGATCCTCGCGCGGGCGGCCGGGACCGAGGTGCCCGAGGGTGGGTACAAGGGCGAGTACGTCGTCGAGCTGGCGGCCAAGGTCGTCGCCGCGCGCCCGGACCTCGTCGAGCTGCCGCACGACGACGCCGTCGCGGTGGCCCGCGAGCTCGGGTACTCGTTCCAGCTGGCCGAGATCCGTGAGGTGCTCGAGGCCTTCGGCGTCCACTTCGACGTGTGGTTCTCCGAGCGTGAGCTGCACGACGGCGGCGCCGTCGAGCAGGCCGTCGAGCGGCTGCGCGAGCAGGGGCACGTCTACGACTCGGACGGCGCCATCTGGCTGCGCACCACGGAGTTCGGGGACGACAAGGACCGCGTGCTGATCAAGGCGAACGGGGACGCGACCTACTTCGCCGCCGACGCCGCGTACTACCTGTCGAAGAAGGACCGCGGCTTCCCGCAGAAGATCTACCTGCTCGGTGCCGACCACCACGGCTACATCAACCGGCTCAAGGCGATCGTGGCCTGCGCCGGCGACGACCCGGAGCGCAACATCGAGGTGCTCATCGGCCAGCTCGTGAGCGTGGGGGGCGCCAAGCTGTCCAAGCGCGCGGGCAACATCATCGAGCTGCGCGACCTCGTCGAGTGGATCGGCGCGGACGCCGTGCGCTACTCGCTCGCGCGATACCCCGCGGACACGCCGCTGTCGCTGAACGGCGAGGACCTGCGCAAGAAGTCCAACGACAACCCGGTCTTCTACGTGCAGTACGCCCACGCCCGCACGGCCTCGGTGGGCCGCAACGCCGCCGACCTGGGAGTGCGTCGCGAGGACGGCTTCGACCCGTCGGTGCTCGACCACGACTCGGAGTCCGTGCTGCTGGCCTCGCTCGGAGACTTCCCGCGCGTCGTCGCGCAGGCGGCGCAGCTGCGCGAGCCGCACCGCGTCGCCCGGTACCTCGAGGAGCTCGCCGGGCAGTACCACAAGTGGTACGACCAGCGTCGCGTCACCCCGCAGGGGGACGAAGAGGTCACGGACGTGCACCGCACCCGGCTATGGCTCAACGACGCCGTCCGCCAGGTCCTGGCGAACGGGCTCGACCTGCTCGGCGTGAGCGCACCGGAGCGGATGTGATCGCCCTCGACCGCGCCGTGTGGCCGGCGAACGCCACCTTGAGCGAGACGGGCACGCTGTCGATCGCCGGGATCTCGGCACCCGAGCTCGCCGCCGAGTTCGGCACGCCCGCCTTCGTCCTCGACGAGGACGACTTCCGGGCACGCGCACGCATGTTCCGGGACGCCTTCGAGTCCGCCTTCGCCGAGATCGGCTCCGCGGCCGAGGTCTACTACGCCGGCAAGTCGTTCCTGTGCACCGCGGTCGCCCGCTGGGTGATCGAGGAGGGGCTGCGGCTCGACACCTGCAGCGGCGGAGAGCTTGCGGTGGCCGCCCGCGCGGGCATCGACGGTCCGCGGCTCGGCCTGCACGGCAACAACAAGTCCGACGCCGAGATCGCTCGCGCGATCGAGATGGGCGTGGGGCGCATCGTCCTCGACTCTCTCGCCGAGGTCGAGCGCGTGGCCGATGCCGGAGCCGCCGCGGGTCGCCGTGTCCCGGTCATGGTGCGGGTGACGACCGGCGTGCACGCGGGCGGGCACGAGTACATCTCGACCGCTCACGAGGACCAGAAGTTCGGCCTGTCGATCGCCGACGGCAGCGCGATGACGACGTTGCGCGCGGTGCTCGCGCGCCCGGAGCTCGAGCTGCTGGGCGTCCACACCCACATCGGCTCGCAGATCCAGGACGCGGCCGCTTTCGAGGTCTCGGCACGCAAGCTGCTCGCGCTGCGGGCCCAGCTGTACGCGGCGACCGGGACGCTGCTGCCCGAGCTCGACCTCGGGGGCGGCTTCGGCATCGCCTACACGGCGCAGGACTCGCCGCTCGACGTCGGCGCTCTCGCCCGTGCGCTCGCGGACGTGGTGGAGCAGGTGAGCGGCGAGCTCGGGCTGGCCGTGCCGCGCATCTCCATCGAGCCGGGGCGCTCCATCGCCGGGCCGAGCACGGTGACGCTCTACTCGGTGGGTGTCGTGAAGCCGGTGACCGTGGGGGAGGGTGACGTCAAGGTCCGCACCTACGTCTCGGTCGACGGTGGGATGAGCGACAACATCCGCCCCGCGCTCTACGGCGCCGAGTACACGGCGCGGCTCGCGAACCGCTCGAGCGCGAAGGTGAAGATCAGGTCGCGCGTCGTCGGCAAGCACTGCGAGAGCGGTGACATCGTCATCCCCGACATCGACCTCCCGGCGGACGTCGTGCCCGGAGACCTCCTCGCCGTGCCGGCGACCGGGGCGTACGGACGCTCGATGGCCTCGAACTACAACCTCGTGGCGCGCCCGCCCGTCATCGCGGTCAAGAAGGGCGTCGCCCGCGTGATCGTCCGCCGCGAGACCGAGGACGACCTGCTGAGCACCGACGTCGGCTGACCGAGCGCCGTGCCGCGGTGCGCGGTCGTGCGGCTCTAGAAGAGCGCGCCTACGCATCGTCGAGCACTTGTTGCAAGTTTATCGAGAGCGCCAAGCGCGAACCAGCCCCGTGGACAACCACCCAGGCGAAACACGAACACACCGAAGGACACCAAAACAGGCCGTGGCCCCCGACGCAGACCGCGCCCCGGACGCCTCGGCTCGCGCCTGGAGGGCCCGCCCGGCCGACGGGCTGCGCAAGGGGCCTTCACAATCGGCCCCCGCGCCGCGACCAGTCGGCCCGGCCTGCGAGCACACTGCCTCCACGCCTCTCCGACCCCTCCCGCCCGGCAGCCAGCGCAGCCTTTCATGACGCCACGTAATTACGGCACGTCAGAATGACGTAATTGTGAGATTGCTCACCGAAACTGAGGTTAGCCTCACCTAAATATTCTCCTAGTATGAGGTCCAAGCGGTCGATCTCTTGACCGTCCCATGACCAACGACCCGCCCGTGCGGGACCTGGAGGAAATACTCGTGAGACCTGTCCGGATGCGACGACGCACGACGAGCCTGATGGCCGTGGCCGCCCTCACTGTGCTGGCGGCGACCGCGGTGCCAGCACAAGCCGCCGAGCAGGTCGGGACGACGATCTCCGGCGCGACACTGAGCTGGGGACTGAGCGGCGAGGCGGGCGGCGGTGCGTACTTCGGTGGTTGCAACTTCCTGAGCGCCGGGGCCGCGGGCAGCACGGGCTCGTCGCGGGTGTGGGCGGAGGCGGACGGCTTCTACTCCGCGGAGCAGGGGGATGTCCGGATCGAGAAGCCTACGGCTGACGGCGGCTGGGTCGAGCCGACCTGGGCGACGAAGTGCCAGGGCCCCACGGGCGCGGCGGTGAGCGCCGGCAGCACGACGAGCCTCACAGGCAACCGTGTCGTCCTCTCGAACGGCGTGGGCTCGACGAGCTCCGCCACCGGCACGGGCACCGTCAGCTGGACCGGATCCTTCACGATCGTCTTCTACGGCGGCATGACCTACTGGACGGCCTCCGACCCCACGCTCACCGTCGACTCGAGCGGCAACGGCACCCTCACCGCCACCGCCTCCGGCTATGCCGCCTCGATGGACGACACCAGCGTGTGGGAGCCGATCACCCCGACCTCGATCACGCTCGCGAACCTGAAGGGCGTCGAGCTCGATGCCGACGGCTTCACGGCGACCCCGGAGTACCTGGGCGTCTCGGTGACGACCACGGGCACGCCGCAGTCCTCGAAGACCACCGCCAACGAGGCCTACTGGGGGTCGTTCCCCCAGTCGTTCGTGACGTTCCAGGAGCGCACCGGTCAGTCTTCCTACTGGTACAGCTCGGGCGGAGCGCGTGACGCCGCGAAGCCCACCACCCCGCTCACGGTCGAGTACACCGCCGAGCCGCGCTACCAGCTCGAGCCCACAGTGACCGCCTCGGTCGCGGGCACCGCGACCGGTGCCGTCGTCACCGTCGAGGGCTCGGAGTTCACTGCCGTCACGCAGGAGGGCGACGCCGGGGTCTACGTCGGCATCGCACCCGCGGGCGGGCTGCCGGACGTCTCGACGCAGGCCGCGGCCAGCAACTTCCTCACGGCCGACTGGGTCACCCCGGCTCGTCTCGCCGACGGCACGTTCACCTCGACGCTCACCGTGGACGCGACCAAGGTCGACCGCACCAAGAGCTACGCGGTCTACACCTGGCAGGCGCACGGCCACTCCAACACCACCCAGGACACCGAGACCGCCATCGACCTGGTCGCCGCGCTCCCGGCGGTCGTCGCACCCCAGCCGGTCCCGGCCCCGACGTTCACCGCGAACCTGGCACCGAAGAAGTCCGTCGTCGTCGGCGGCTCGGTCGCCCTCTCGGCTGCTGCCTCGGGCACGGGCGTCACCTACCAGTGGCAGACCGCGGCCAAGGGCTCGTCGACCTTCACGAACGTCGCCGGCGCCAC
>Ga0182744_1003147_pt1 | contig 13040 bp, 10 predicted proteins | sample eDN3rd30CKraftMG_FD_128525 | JGI IMG/M metagenome (GOLD analysis project Ga0182744, IMG submission 128525) | Enriched Miracle-Growth compost microbial communities from Emeryville, California, USA - eDNA 3rd pass 30_C Kraft MG (version 2) (version 2) ...
CGCCGAAGAAGCGCCGCAAGGCGGCACCCCATCCCGTCGAGGAAGACGCAGAAGCCGGCGAAGGCGACGACGAGCGCGAGCGCGCCGCCATTTCGCTCGGCCGCCTGGTGCATGGCTTCCTCGCCGCGAAAGCCTGGGTGATGCGCCTCGTGCTGCCGCGCCCGGCGACGAAGAAAGTGGCGGCCATGCCGGCCGCGCGCCGCGGCGCCCGGGTCGAGCCGCGTTTCGACACCGCGGCGCCGGTCCATGCCGCGCCCGAGGACGAGGAAGCCTTCGAAGACGAGGAGGAAGCAGCGGACGAGGAGGAGGCGGAGGACGAGGCGCCCGCCCCGGTCGCGCGCGCCCCGCGCAAGGCCGCCGCGCCCAAGGCCACCGCCCGCAAGGGCGGCTTCACGCTGCCGGCGCTCAACCTCCTGGCGCAGCCCAAGGCCGCCTCGACCAAGCTTTCCGAGGAGCAGCTACAGGCCAATTCCGCCGCGCTCGAGCACGTCCTGCAGGATTTCGGCGTGCGCGGCGAGATCATCAACGCGCGGCCCGGCCCGGTCGTCACGCTCTACGAGCTCGAGCCCGCGCCGGGCATCAAGTCCTCGCGCGTCATCGGCCTTGCCGACGACATCGCGCGCTCGATGAGCGCGATCTCGGCTCGCGTCGCCGTGGTCCCCGGCCGCAACGCCATCGGCATCGAGCTGCCGAACCCGACCCGCGACAAGGTGCTGCTGCGCGAGATCCTCAGCGCGGTGGACGAGCACGGTTCGACCTGCAAGCTGCCGCTCTGCCTCGGCAAGAACATCGGCGGCGAATCGATCATCGTCGATCTCGCCCGCATGCCTCACCTGCTGATCGCCGGCACCACCGGCTCGGGCAAGTCGGTCGCCATCAACACCATGATCCTGTCGCTGGTCTACCGGCTGCGGCCCGACCAGTGCCGGCTCATCATGGTCGACCCCAAGATGCTCGAACTGTCCGTCTATGACGGCATCCCGCACCTGCTGACGCCCGTCGTCACCGATCCGAAGAAAGCGGTGGTCGCGCTCAAATGGGCGGTGCGCGAGATGGAGGACCGCTACAAGAAGATGTCGAAGCTCGGCGTGCGCAACATCGACGGCTACAACATGCGCGTCGCCGAGGCCAAGGACAAGGGCGAGACGCTCACCCGCACGGTCCACACCGGCTACGACCGCGAGACCGGCGAGGCGATCTACGAGAAGGAGGAGTTCGAGTTCGAGACGCTGCCCTACATCGTCGTCATCGTCGACGAGATGGCCGACCTGATGATGGTCGCGGGCAAGGACATCGAAGGCACGGTGCAGCGCCTCGCGCAGATGGCGCGAGCCGCCGGCATCCATGTCGTGCTGGCGACGCAGCGCCCGTCGGTCGACGTCATCACCGGCACGATCAAGGCGAACTTCCCGACCCGCATCTCCTTCCAGGTCACCTCGAAGATCGACAGCCGCACGATCCTCGGCGAGCAGGGCGCCGAGCAGCTCCTCGGCCAGGGCGACATGCTCTACATGGCCGGCGGGGGCCGCATCAGCCGCGTCCACGGACCGTTCGTGTCCGACGACGAGGTGGAGAAGGTCGTGCGCCATCTCAAGTCGCAGGGCCAGCCGCAGTACCTCGAGGAAGTCACCCGCGCCGACGACGAGGACGAGGACGGCAACCCGGTGTTCGACGGTACGGGCATGGGGCAGGCGGGCGACGCCACCGATCTCTACCAGCAGGCGGTGCAGATCGTGCTGCGCGACCAGAAGGCTTCGACGAGTTACATCCAGCGCCGGCTGCAAATCGGCTACAACCGCGCCGCCTCGATCATGGAGCGGATGGAGCAGGAGGGCGTCGTCGGCCAAGCCAACCACGCCGGCAAGCGCGAAATCCTGATTGGCGAGGAAGGCCAGCCGCGTTACTAAGCGAAAGCGCCGCCGCGAATCGGGCCGTGAAAACGCCCGATTGACCTGATTGACGGAGGACGGCCTTGACGGTTTACGGCGCCGGCGGCGCGCACCGGCGTTTCACGGCGACTTCGGAGATCCAAGCGATGCGCTTTGCGGCTGCACTTGTTTTCGCCGGAGCGCTGCTCGTTGCCGGAACGCTCGCCGGTAGCCTCGCCGCGTCGGCGCAGACCCCGCCGATGCCGATCACGCCGCCCAAGGGCACACCGGGCGGCCGCGCGGCGCCGCCGGGTCCGCCGCCGTTTTCCGCCGGCAGCTTCACCGCCAAGGCGACCCAGCCCGGCGGTTTCGACGCCAGCCAGCGCGCGCTGGTGGACAAGGTGAGCGCCTATCTCTCCGGCATGCAGACGCTCGTCGGCGACTTCGTGCAGGTCGGGCCCGACGGCACCCGCACCGAAGGCCAGTTCTACATGCAGAAGCCGGGCAAGATCCGCTTCTCCTACAACAAGCCGAGCGTGACCGAGGTGATCGCCGACGGCTCCTCCGTCGTGGTGCGCGACACCCGCCTTGCCACCCAGGACCTCTATCCGCTGTCGCAGACGCCGCTGCGCTTCCTGCTCGCCGACCGCATCGACCTGCTCAACGATACCAACGTGGTGTCGGTCTCCGCCGACGACGTGTTCGTCACCGTCACCATCGAGGAGAAGCAGCAGATGATCGGCACTAGCCGGCTGATGCTGATGTTCGGCGCCAAGGACCTGCAGCTGCGCCAGTGGACCGTGACCGATCCGCAGGGCTTCGACACCACCGTCGCGGTCTACAACCTCGACACCACCAAGAAGCCCGATCCGGGCCTGTTCCGCATCAACTACGGCAACCCCAACGGCAATCTGCTGACGCCGCACTGACGCCGCCGCCGGCACGCAAGTCCGCGTAAAGGTAATCTCAGTCCCGCCGCCGCGCCGCCTGCGCCGTCGCCAGCAGCGCGCGCTCGACGATCGCCTCCGACAGGTCGGGCCGCTTGCGCGCATCGAGCACCGCATCGGCGAACTGCGATAGCGCGCGCGCGAGCCGCGCCGAGGACCAGGCGCGCAGCGCCGCCTCGACCAGCGGCTTGCGCTTGAAGTGCAGCGGCGGACGGAAGCCGAACACCGCGCTGTCGAGCGTCGCGCCGCCTTCCATCGCGAGCTTGGCGCGGTGGAGCGCGAACGCCTGCCGCAGCGCCGCGCCGGCGATCACGTCCGCCCGCGTGCCGGCGTCGCGCGCCTTGGCAAGCTGCGTCTCCACGTCCGGGGCGCGGCCGGCGAAGGCGGCGTCGATGACGGCATCGAGGCCGAGCGCGGAGGCATCCGCCACGACGGCGAGCACGTCCTCGACATCGACGCCCGGCCGGCCGTGCGCATAGAGCGCGAGCTTGCGGATCTCGCCGCGCGAGGCGAGGCGGTCGCCGCCGACGAGCGATACCAGCATGTCGCGCGCTTCCGCCGTGATCGCCAGCCCGGCTTCGCGCATCTCGTCGTCGACGAGGCGGGCGAGATCGCGCTCGCCGTCGGCGTAGCAGGGCAGCACGGCGATCTCCTTCGCCTTCTCGCACAGCACGCGCAGCGGCGCGTTCTTCGCCAGATCGCCGGCGGCGATCACCACCATGCAGTCCCTCGCCGGCGGCGCGGCGGCGAGCATCTCGACGGCAGGCGCGATGCTGCGCGCGCCGGCCTTCACCAGCACCGCGCGGCGGCCGCCGAACAGCGGCACGGTGTGGGCCTCCTCGACGAGGCGCGAGGGGGTCTCCGCCAGCGTGTCGCCCTCGAGCCGCACCAGCGAGAACGGGTCGTCCGGATCGTCCACCGATTTCGCGACGATGGCGTCGGCGCGCTCGCGCACCAGCCCCGCGTCGGGGCCGTAGATCATCGCGATCGTCTGCCGCGTGCCCGGCCTGGCCACGAAGGCTTCGATGTCGGCGCCCTTGAGTACGGTCATGACGGGAATGTAGCAGATGAGCGCCGCGGATGCCTCACCGGCCGGCGGCCGGCGCGGCGGCATCCGCCACCTCGACCGTGATATGCGAAAGGCCGGGGATGTCCGCCAGCCGGGCCTTGTAGGCATTGGGCGGCTGTGGTTGCCCGCTCGTCAGCGACACCACCACGCCGTTGTGGCCCGGACCGAGGCGCCAGACGTGCAGATCGGTCACGTGCGCGCCCGCCGCCTCGAGCCGCGTCTGCACCGCCGCGCACAGCGCCGCATCGGGCACCATGTCGAGCAGCACGGCGCCGGTGCCGCGGACGAGCCCGACCGACCACTGCGCGACGATGAGCGCGCCGACGACGCCCATCACCGGATCGAGCCAGGCGATGCCATAGAGCGCGCCTGCCCCGAGCGCCACGATGGCGAACACCGAGGTCAGCGCATCCGCCAGCACGTGCACATAGGCGGCGCGGATGTTGTGGTCGCGGGTGTCGTGCGCATGCGCGCCGTGATCGTCCTGCGCGTCGCGGCCGCCGCCCGCGCGGCCATGGGAATGCCCGTGATGGCTCGCGTCGAACAGGATCGCCGCCGTGACGAGATTGACGATGAGCCCGACGACCGCGACCCACATCGCCTCGCCGAACTGGATCGTTATGGGCGCGACGAGCCGCACGACCGATTCATAGCCGATGATCAGCGCGACCACCCCGAGCAGGATCGCGCTCGCGAAGGCGGCGAGATCGCCGAGCTTGCCGGTGCCGAACGAGAAACGCGGATCGTGCGCGTGACGCCGCGCGAAGCGGTAGGCGAGCGCCGCGATCGCCAGCGCCGACGCGTGCGTGGACATGTGCCAGCCGTCCGCCACCAGCGCCATCGAGCCGAAGGCGTAGCCGGCAACGATCTCGACGACCATCATCACGGCGGTGAGGACGACGACGATCCATGTCCGCCGCTCGTGGCGGGCGTGCTGCGCGCCGAGGAAGACGTGCGCCTCCGGCGCGTTGACGCGCGCGGCGTCATGATGATGGGCGTGAGCGGAATGATCGTGCATCGCAGCGCTCCGTTGCGCGAATCCAGCGCTGAAGATGGCCATCCGCGCGCTCAAATGCACGCGCTAACGTGACGGCAGAATGGAAATTCTATAATCAGGTGAAAGGGTTATGATATAACATTGGCGTTATTCATCCCTCCCCATGCGTCAACCTGAGGAGCGCACGAAGCGCGCGTCCCGCAGTACCGACCGTCCTGTATTTAAAAGACAATGCCGCCAAGCGGTATCTTTAGCCGCCCGTTTCAAGACGCCGCTTCGCGGCTCCTCAGAGGCCGGCTGGAAATGCAATCAATGAAATCAGGCGGCTTTCAACTTCACTTGTCATGGCCGGGCTTGTCCCGGCATCCCGATCAGGGAGGCACGATGTCCTCCCAAGCGGGATCGCCGGGACAAGCCCGGCGATGATGGAGAAAGATCCGTCTTCTTTGACAGGCAAGGTGCTGGAAAATATCGGGTGCAGTTCCGGTCAGGCTCTCGGGATGAGAGTGAGCCCCCTCAGCCCGGCCGCTTCGGAATGTTCAGTCCGCGCTGTACCGCCGGACGCGCGAGGCCGCGCTCGAGCCACGCCGCGACGTGCTTGTAGGTGTCGAAGGCAACGAGGTCCTTCGCTTCGTAGAAGCCGATCAGGTTGCGCACCCAGCCGAGCGTCGCCACGTCGGCGATCGTGTACTCGTCCATGATCCAGTCGCGCGCCTTGCCGCCCTCCCCGGCGAGCCGCGCATCGAGCACGCCGAGCAGGCGCTTCGCCTCGGCGACGTAGCGGTCGCGCGGGCGCTTGTCCTCGTAGTCCTTGCCGGCGAACTTGTTGAAGAAGCCGACCTGGCCGAACATCGGCCCGACGCCGCCCATCTGCCAGTGCACCCAGCACAGCGTCTCCCATTGCTTCGCCGGGTCCGCAGGCATCAGCTTCTTCGTCTTGTCGGCGAGATAGTGCAGGATCGCGCCGGACTCGAACAGGCCGAGCGGCTTGCCGCCGGGGCCGTCGGGATCGATGATCGCGGGAATTTTTCCGTTCGGATTGAGCGAGAGAAATTCCGGCGTCTTCTGGTCATCCTTGCCGAAGTCGACGGTGTGCGGCTCGTACGGCAGCCCGATCTCCTCCAGCATGATCGACACCTTCACGCCGTTCGGCGTCGGCAGCGAATAGAGCTGCAGGCGATCGGGATGCTGTGCCGGCCAGCGGCGGGTGATGAGGAAGGAGGAGAGGTTGGACTGCATAGATTCTCCAATTGCGATGTTGTGTATAGGATATCCAAATTCACGCCGCGCTCAACATCACATCGACATGAATGGCATCGAACGGAAATTCGATCTTGCCATCGTCGGTCTTGCGCAGAATTCCCGCATTGAGCAGCGCGCGCACGTCGCCGTGCACGGCCTTTACGTCGCGGCCGACGCGTCGTGCGGTTTCGCGGATGGCCAGCGGCCCCGCGCCCGTCATGGCGCGTACGATTTCCCAGCGCTTGTTGGTCAGCAGGCGAAACAACAGCTCGGCCGACGTGAAGCTGATGCGCGCACCCTGCTTGTGGCCGGACAGCGCGGCGCGCGCGCGTTGCTTCACATCATCGGGATCGGCGATTTGTAGCGTGACCGTTTTCATCGCTTGCTCCATTCATCCACGTCGGCCCAGAAATCCGCGAGCAACTGATCGACATCCGTGAAAGCGTAGGGTTCTTCGCGATTGCCACGGTGACGGTGATCGCCCTTGCCGGCTTCGTTGTCGTAGCGAAGCACGCACTCGCCACGCACCACGTAGGCCAGCCGGTATTTGATCTCGTGCGACGAACCGCGCGGCGGTTTCGGCACCCGCCAGGCCACCATTTCCACGAACGAATGCTCATCGAGGATATAGCGCTCGTCGATCAGCAATTCGGCTTTCATGTTGGAGCAGACTACAACACGACAGGGATGTTGTCAAAAACTCCAACGCCCATGCCGGCGCGGGGACGCCCGTTGACCCCTCGGTCCTTTCGTGGCCTAGTCCGGCGCGATCCAAGGCCCTGAAAACCAAGCTGAATCATGCCTGTTGAACGCTATAACGCCCGCGCGGCCGAGACCCGCTGGCAGAAAATCTGGGACGAGCGCGGGATCTTCGCGACCACGAACGACGACAAGCGCCCGAAGTACTACGTCCTCGAGATGTTCCCCTATCCGTCGGGGCGCATCCACATGGGCCATGTGCGCAACTACACCATGGGTGACGTGGTGGCGCGCTACCGGCGGGCGCGTGGCTTCGCCGTGCTGCATCCGATGGGCTGGGACGCCTTCGGCATGCCGGCGGAGAACGCCGCGATGGAGCGCAAGGTCCACCCCAAGGCGTGGACCTACGACAACATCGCCGCGATGAAGAAGCAGCTCAAGTCGATGGGCCTGTCGCTCGACTGGGCGCGCGAGGTCGCGACCTGCGACCCGGCTTATTACAAGCACCAGCAGAAGATGTTCCTCGACTTCGTCAAGGCCGGCCTGGTCGAGCGCAAGCAGTCGAAGGTCAACTGGGACCCGGTCGATCACACCGTGCTCGCCAACGAGCAGGTGATCGAGGGGCGCGGCTGGAGAAGCGGCGCCCTCGTCGAGCAGCGCGAGCTCACCCAGTGGTTCTTCAAGATCACCCGCTATTCGCAGGAACTGCTCGACGCGCTCGACACGCTCGAGCGCTGGCCGGAGAAGGTCCGGCTGATGCAGAAGAACTGGATCGGGCGGAGCGAGGGCCTGCTCGTGCGCTTCGCGCTCGACGCCGCGACCACACCCGCCGGCGAAAGCGAACTCGAGGTTTTCACCACGCGGCCGGACACGCTGTTCGGCGCGAAGTTCCTCGCCATCGCGCCGGACCATCCGCTGGCGACCGCCGCGGCGGCGCGGAACCAGAAGCTCGCAGCCTTCATCGCGGAGTGCAAGCATCGCGGCACCTCGCAGGCGGAGATCGACACGGCGGAGAAGCTAGGTTTCGACACCGGCATCAAGGCCGCGCATCCGTTCGATCCGAACTGGAAGCTGCCGGTCTATGTCGCGAACTTCATTCTGATGGACTACGGCACCGGCGCGATCTTCGGCTGTCCGGCGCACGACCAGCGCGACCTCGATTTCGTCAATAAGTACGGGCTCGGCAACACGCCCGTCGTGCTGCCGCCGGGCGCGGACCCGAAGACTTTCGCCGTCACCGACATCGCCTACGACGGCGACGGCACGCTGTTCAATTCCCGCAACGCCTTAATCGACCTCAACGGCCTGACCATCGCGCAGGCCAAGGAGGAAGTGGCGAAGCGGCTGGAGAATACGTTCCTGCCGGTTTCATCTCATGCCGGTGGTGCGATGGATCGCGCCACAACGTCCTCTCCCCCGCAAGGGAAGAAGGAGCAAGCCGCGCGCGCCGGCGGTCAAGCAGCCGCCACCAGCAACGCGCCGGTCGCGCGGCGCCAGGTCAACTTCCGCCTGCGTGACTGGGGTATCTCGCGCCAGCGCTACTGGGGCTGCCCGATCCCGATGATCCATTGCGACGCCTGCGGTGTCGTGCCGGTGCCGGAGAAGGATTTGCCGGTGACGCTGCCGGAGGACGTGACCTTCGACAAGCCGGGCAATCCGCTCGATCGCCATCCGACCTGGAAGCACGTCGCCTGTCCGCAGTGCGGCAAGCCGGCGCGCCGCGAGACCGACACGATGGATACGTTCGTCGATTCCTCGTGGTACTTCGCGCGCTTCACCGATCCGTGGATCGACGCGCCGACCGACACGCCGGTGGCGAACCGCTGGCTGCCGGTCGACCAATATATCGGCGGCATCGAGCACGCGATCCTGCACCTGCTCTACTCGCGCTTCTTCACCCGCGCGATGAAGGCGACCGGCCACGTCTCGCTCGACGAGCCGTTCGCCGGCCTGTTCACGCAGGGCATGGTCGTCCACGAAACCTACAAGACGAAGGACGGCGCCTGGGCCGCGCCGGCGGAAATCCGCATCGAGGGCGCCGACGACGACCGCAAGGCGTATCTCCTCGCCAGCGGCGAGGAAGTGACCATCGGTCCGATCGAGAAGATGTCGAAGTCGAAGCGCAACACGGTCGATCCCGACGATATCATGGAAACCTACGGCGCCGACACCGCGCGCTGGTTCATGCTGTCGGACTCTCCGCCGGAGCGTGACGTCAACTGGACCGAGGACCGCGTGCAGGGCGCCGGCCGCTTCGTGCAGCGCCTGTGGCGCATCGCCAACGATGCCGCCGAGATCGCGAAGGCCGCGCCGCGCGAGAAGCCGGCGGCGTTCTCCGCGGAAGCGCTGAAGGTGCGCAAGGCGGCGCACGGCGCGCTCGCCAAGGTGACCGGCGAGATCGAGAAGCTGCACTTCAACGTCTGCGTCGCGCACATCTACGAGTTCGCCAACGCGCTCGGCGAGGCGCTGGGCGGGAAGCCGCCCGCTCCGGACCTCGCGTGGGCGATCCGCGAGGCCGCGGATATCCTGGTCCGGCTGTTCCACCCAATGATGCCGCATCTCGCCGAGGAATGCTGGGCCGTGCTCGGCCACGACGACCTGGTCGCCCAGGCGGCGTGGCCGGAAGCCGAGGCGGCCCTGCTGGTCGAAAGCGACATCACGCTGCCGATCCAGATCAACGGCAAGAAGCGCGCCGACATCACCGTGGCGCGGGACGCCGCCGCCGCCGAGATCGAGAAAGCGGTACTGGCGCTGCCCGCCGTCGCCAAGGCGCTGGAGGGCCGGCAGCCCAAAAAAGTCATTGTCGTACCCCACAGGATCGTCAATGTGGTGGCATGATCGGTGACGGCATGATCGGGCCGGGCACGGGGGCAGGCATGGGGGATTGGCGATGACCGCGAACAACCAGCGCTTCCTGCGTCCGCTCGCGGCGCTGGCCGTGGCGCTCGCGCTCGGCGGCTGCTTCCAGCCGCTCTACGGCAGCCGCCCGGAAACCGGCGCTGCGGCCTCGACCCAGGACGCGCTTGCCGGTGTCGACGTGGCACAGATCCCCGCGACCAACGGCACCGCCGAAGCACGCATCGCGGTCGAAACCCGCAACAACCTGCTGTTCGCGCTCTCCAGCGGCCAGCCGCCGGGCGCTCCGACCCATCAGTTGCGCATCCGCCTGACCTCGACGCGGCTCCAGGTGATCGTCGACGTCAACACCGCCCGCCCGGACGTCGAGAACTACGGCCTCAACGCCACCTACGATCTCGTCGACATGAAGACCGGCAAGGTCGTGCTGAAGGACCAGACGTTCTCGCGCGTGTCCTACGACATTCCCGGCCAGATGCAGCGCTTCGCGCGCGAGCGCGGCCTGCGCGACGCCGAGAACCGCGCCGCCAAGACCATCGCGGAAAGCATCCGCAACCGCCTCGCATCGTATTTCGTCGCCGGGACCTGATCGCGTCGCCGGCGACCCAAGCCGCCGTTGCGCCGGTCCGGACGCCGCCCTTCCGTGCCGCCGCGAAAACGAAAACCCGGCCGGGAAGGAGGGGGCCGGCCGGGCTATCGTTACGCGAGACAGATACTGGAACGCGATGCGCTCAGTCCGTTTTGGGACGGGCTGGCGTCATTTATGAGTTGGAAACCTTAGCGGCCGGTTAGGGAGCATGGTTAGCGGCTGGTAAATTCGCCGTGGCGGGCGGGAACCGGGCCTTCTCTCCCGCATTCATCCAAAAGACACCTCGGGGGCGGCGAGAGGTCGAAATGCCCCAAGGTTCAACCGGCCAGGGTCCGGCCGCGCTCGCGCCATCCGCCGACCCGCACACCATCGACATCGCCCGCCTGATCGAGGAACGGCGCAACCGCGCGTTCCTGATCCGGCTCGTTGTGCTGTCTTTCTTCATCATCCTGTTCGACGGCTACGACATCGGCGCCGCCGCCTTCGCCGGTCCCTATCTCGTCAAGGACTGGGGGATCGCCAACATGGCGGAGCTCGGACCGGTGTTCAGCGCCAGCCTGTTCGGCATCCTGTTCGGCTCGCCGCTGTTCGGCTGGATCGGCGACCGCTACGGCCGCAAGATCGCGATCATCGGTTCGTGCCTCGCCTTCGGCGTCTTCACGCTCGCTGCGGTGCTGACGACCTCCGTGCCGCAGCTCATCTTCGTGCGCTTTCTCGCCGGCGTCGGCATCGGCGGCCTGCCGCCGACCCTCATCGCGCTCGTCGCCGAATATGCGCCGCAGCGCTTCCGCGCCACCGCGATCATCGTCATGTTCTCCGGCATCACGCTCGGCGGCGCGCTGCCCGGACCGATCGCGTCCTGGCTCGCGCCGACCTACGGCTGGGAGATCCTGTTCTACATCGGCGGCATCCTGCCGATCATCGTCGCCTGCACGCTCGCGGTGGCGCTGCCGGAGTCGCTGAAGTTCCTCGTCGTCAATGGCCGGCCGCGCGAACGCATCGCCGCGCTGGTGAAGAAGCTCGCGCCCGACGTGCGCATCGACGCTGCGACCCGCTTCGTGCTGCCGGAAGAGAAATCCTACGGCGCGTTCCGCCTGCGGCTCCTCTTCATCGACGGGCTGGCGCCGCTCACCCTGCTGCTGTGGCTGCTTTTCATCTGCAACCAGATGGCTTTCTACTTCACCAATAGCTGGATGCCGACCATCCTCACCACCGCGCATGTGGCGACCAGCCGCGCCGCGCTGGCGACGTCGCTGTTCCAGGTCGGCGGCACGGTGGGCGGCCTCGTACTGACACGCCCGCTCGATTTATACGGCATGAAGCCAGTGGCACTCCTGTTCCTCGCCTCGCTGCCGGTGGTCGGCTCGCTCGGCTTCACCACCGGCAACGAGCCGCTGCTGATGACCATGGCGTTCCTCGCCGGATTCTGCCTGCTCGGGCTGCAGTTCGGGCTCAACGCGGTGTCCGGCCTGATCTATCCGACAGCCTTCCGCGCCAACGGCTCGGGCTGGGCTTTCGCGGTCGGCCGCGCCGGCTCGGTGTCGGGGCCGCTCATCGGCGGCCTGCTCATCGCCATGAAGGTCGAGCTAACGACGATCTTCCTGCTGTTGCTGATCCCGCTCGGCATCGGCACCATCGCCTGCGTCGCGATGGCAGGGTTCTACCGCAACCGCATCCAGACGGCCGATGTGCCGCGGGCGGAAGTGCCGGCCTGACGCGGCGGAAAGCGGGTGGCGCATCTCCCGCGCCGGCGCGAAGATGCGGCATGACAAAATCCATACCAGCGGCGCGGGCCGCGCCGCCGGCAGATTGGCGCGACAGCACGGGCAACGTGGCGGCCCGCGTCGCCGCGCTGGACTGGACGGCGATCGCCGCCGCCCTCGATGCGCAGGGCTGCGCCGTCGTCGGCCCGCTGCTCGAGCAGGCGCAATGCGCCGCGCTCGCCGCGCGCTATTCGCATGATGAAGGCTTTCGCAGCCGCGTGGTGATGGCGCGCCACGGCTTCGGCCGCGGCGAATACAAGTATTTCTCCTATCCGTTGCCCGATATCGTCGCCACGTTGCGCGACGCGCTCTATCCGCCGCTCGCGCAGATCGCCAACCGCTGGAACGCGGCGATGGGGATCGACGTGCGCTATCCTGAACGCCACGCGGATTATATCGCGCGCTGTCACCAGGCGGGACAGGGCAGGCCGACGCCGCTGCTGCTGCAATACGGCGCCGGCGACTACAACTGCCTGCACCAGGACGTCTACGGCGAGCTGGTGTTCCCGCTCCAGGTCACGGTGCTGCTCTCGCGGCCGGGCACGGATTTCTCCGGCGGCGAGTTCGTGCTGACGGAGCAACGCCCGCGCATGCAGTCGCGGGCCGAGGTGGTGCCGCTCGCGCAGGGCGAGACGGCGATTTTCCCGGTGCGTCATCGGCCGGTGCAGGGCACGCGCGGCATCTACCGGGTCAACATGCGCCATGGCGTCAGCCGCATCCGCGACGGGCGCCGACACACGCTCGGCGTCATCTTCCACGACGCGAAGTGAGCGGCCGCCGCGGAAGCAGCGGTCACAAGCCCGCGGCCGGACGGTGCGAAGCGCCGTCCGGGCCGGCAAGACTTCACGTCACAGCCTGGGCCGGGCCGCGATGGCGGCGGTACAGGGGCTAGGGTCCGTACTCAATAGAGGTTTCAGGGCGAGGCGAGTTGTGATTCAAGGCTTCCGATTCGATGGAGGCTTTGATGAAGAAGCAACTCTATTGGCTTTCCGATGCCGAATGGAAGCGGA
>Ga0182744_1003148_pt1 | contig 13038 bp, 9 predicted proteins | sample eDN3rd30CKraftMG_FD_128525 | JGI IMG/M metagenome (GOLD analysis project Ga0182744, IMG submission 128525) | Enriched Miracle-Growth compost microbial communities from Emeryville, California, USA - eDNA 3rd pass 30_C Kraft MG (version 2) (version 2) ...
ACCGGCCTTGAAGCGCTTTGGGTTTCTACATATAGGGCCGGCTCCTGCCCCGATTTAGGAGCCGCGGAAGCGGCCGTTGCATCCGGCGGCAATTTTTTAGCGGTATCCCGGGCCGTAGGTCGTCCAAGGCTAATTATTTTTTTTTCCCGGTAAGCTACCGGACCGTCAATCTGCTTTTTTTTTACCAACTTACCTCCTTCATCCATGGACAGCTCAATGGCTTGCTGCAAAAAATTCAGTTTAATCAGCGCCATTTCTACATGTAGCCTTTTATTGCGAGCCATTTTATAATCAATCTCGGCCTGATTTAAGATATTCAGGCTGCTGACCAGAAAGGAAGGGCCAACTTTGCCCGCCATTTCTTTATATTTCGGCTGCATGGCATCCACCACGTCCAGTAAGGCCAGTGCTTTAGGCTGCTGACACACCAGCAGGTTGCGGATAAATCCGGCAAAACCATTGAGGACCAAATCTCCTTCAAATCCCTTTTTATTGATCTGGTCATATAATAGCAAGGCGCTGCCCATGTCCTGCGCTACCAGGCTGTCCAGCAATTGAAAATAATATTCATCGTCCAGTATATTAAGGTGTTCCAGGGTATTCTGATAGGTCACCTCTCCATTGGTAAAACTGACGATCTTATCCAGGATACTCAATGAATCACGCATGCAGCCGTCACTTTTTTGGGCGATCAGCTGCAGGGCAGCTTTTTCCGCTTCAATGTGCTCTTTGGTGGCAATTTCCTGTAAATGGCCTACCGTATCCTGGTTGGTAATTCTTTTAAAATCAAAGATCTGGCAGCGGGACAGAATCGTGGGAAGTATCTTATGCTTTTCCGTCGTCGCTAAAATAAAAATCGCATATGCCGGCGGCTCTTCCAGGGTCTTTAAAAAGGCATTAAACGCGCTGGAGCTCAGCATATGGACCTCATCCACAATATAGACTTTGTATTTTCCTGCCTGAGGGGCAAACCGGACCTGATCGACCAGGGCTCGGATGTCATCCACGGAGTTATTGCTGGCCGCATCCAGTTCATGAATATTCAGCGATGTACCTTCATTAAACCGCTTACAGGAAGGGCACTGGTCGCAGGCCTCCCCATTAGGTTGCAGCTGTTCGCAATTAATGGTCTTGGCCAGTATACGTGCACAGGTGGTCTTGCCCACGCCTCTTGGTCCACAAAACAAAAAGGCATGCGCGAGTTGTGCATTTTTAATGGCATTTTTAAGCGTGGTGGTGATATGTCCCTGGCCCACAACCGTATCAAAGGTCTGCGGGCGGTATTTCCTGGCTGATACTACAAAGTTATCCATATGTGATGCAAGATAATCAATTCACCTGTTCGTGGGTACAACTTTGGCCTTTGGACCGGCCAATGTGGATAAATTGTGACCAGTTTCCAAAATATAGCAGGTATAGAAAAACACCCTTCAACAAAGCGTTTACCCGGTTTCAGTCCCCCAAAAATTTAAAGCGGGCATTTAGGGATTTTGGGGCTATTTTTGTCTGCAGTAAAAAGCGAAAGCAACCCAATTATTTTCTCAATTAAACATATATATTGTCATGCTACCGAAAATTAATCCCACAACCACCCAGGCCTGGATCCTGCTGAAAAAACATTATCAGGAACAGATGAGCCAGACGCAGATGAAAAACCTGTTTGCAAGTGATCAGGACCGTTTTAAGCAATTCTCCCTTCAACTAAACGATATTCTGTTTGATTACTCCAAGAACATCATCACCCAAAAGACCATTAACCTTTTGCTGGCCCTTGCCGAAGAATGCCAGTTAAAAACCGCTATTGAAGCCATGTTCAGCGGCGATAAAATCAATGAAACCGAAAACAGGTCCGTTTTGCACACGGCGCTCAGGAATTTTTCCGGCCAGCCTGTATACAGCGATGGCAAGGATGTAATGGGCGATGTACACCGCGTTTTAGAACAGATGCAGGCCTTTGCAGAAAAAATTCATAATGGTCAATGGACGGGTTATAGTGGCAAAAAGATCAAATACATTGTCAATATCGGCATTGGCGGCAGCGATCTGGGACCCGTTATGGTCACCGAAGCCCTGAAACCCTACTGGGTGGAAGGCATCCAGCCTTATTTTGTCAGCAATGTAGATGGCACACAGATCGCAGAGACCCTCAAAAAAGTCACCCCCGAAGAAACCTTATTTTTAATCGCCTCCAAAACCTTTACTACGCAGGAAACCATGACCAATGCCCATACGGCAAGAAGCTGGTTCTTACAATCTGCCGGCGATGAGGCGCATGTAGCCAAGCATTTTGTAGCGCTCTCTACTAATGAAAGTGAAGTTAAAAAATTCGGTATCGATCCGGCCAATATGTTTGAGTTCTGGGACTGGGTCGGTGGCCGTTATTCCCTGTGGAGCGCCATCGGTTTGTCCATTGTCCTGAGCGTGGGCTACGACAATTTTGAACAGTTATTAAAAGGTGCCTATAAAACCGACCAGCATTTTAAAACAGCAGCCTTTAAGGAAAACATTCCGGTCATCATGGCCCTAATAGGCCTTTGGTACACCAATTTTTTCGGCACCCAGACGGAAGCCATATTACCTTACGATCAGTACCTGCACCGTTTTAGCGCTTATTTTCAACAGGGCAATATGGAAAGCAATGGTAAGAGTGTAGACAGAAAAGGCGATGAAGTGTCCTACAGTACAGGGCCGGTCATCTGGGGCGAACCCGGAACCAATGGCCAGCACGCCTTTTATCAGCTCATCCATCAGGGAACAGTGATCATACCGGCAGATTTTATCGCACCAGCCATCAGCCATAACCCTATCGGAGACCACCACGCTAAATTGCTCAGTAATTTCTTTGCCCAGACAGAAGCTTTAATGAATGGCAAATCAGAGCAAACCGTCATAGAAGAATTAAAAGCACAAGGCAAAACAGCAGAAGAAATCAAAAAAATAGCCCCTTTCAAAGTATTTGAAGGCAATAGGCCAACCAACTCCATCTTACTGAAAGAAATCACCCCGGAAAGCCTGGGTAGCCTGGTCGCTCTATATGAACATAAGATCTTCGTTCAGGGCGTCATCTGGAATATTTTCAGCTTTGATCAGTGGGGTGTTGAACTGGGCAAACAGCTGGCCGGCAAGATTCTGCCTGAACTAAAAGGCGACGAACCGGTGACGAGCCATGACAGTTCCACCAATGGGCTGATCAACGCCTACAAGGCACTGCGCTAGTTATCTTAGAATATAAAAAAGCCCCGGCATATAACCCAGTTAATGCCGGGGCTTTTTGTATGATTCAGGCCTTGGAGACCATAGACCTTCCTATCCAGACAGGAAAACAAAAGCATTGCTGCCTGCCTTTACAAAGGCTTTCACGCAACCTGCAAAAGCAGCTGGAAATGCCTTTGAGAACTGAGAAATGCCGTATTTGAAAAACCGGTCCATTGACCGGTTTTCCGTACTGGCATAAAATCTTTCTAATTTCGTTTTTGCGCTTTAGCTCTCTACGGTAAAAGAAAGTTTCAAAATTACCCTGTACTCGGTAATCTTATTATCCGCAACAACCGCACTTTGTTCTTTCACGTACACAGAGCGGATTCCTTTGAGCGTTTTTGAGGCTTCTGTGACGGCCTGTGCTGCTGCATCTTCCCAGCCGGTCGTGGAACTGGCCATTACTTCAATTACTTTCAATACTGCCATGATATTTTTCTTTTAAGGTTAAAATAAACTACAATTTAACCCAAAAAGTCCAATTATCCTAATTCCCAGTCTATCAATTGTCCGGCCCACGGCTCCCGGTAAGGAGCTGTGACACGGATATAATTATCCGTATACCCTTCCATCATGCCATTTTTTTTATGCTCCTCGAAAAGGACCGTACGCCGCGTCCCTTTTTGTCGCTCAATAAAATACTGCATTTTTTTATACGAAAGATTCCTGAGGATCTTATTGCGCTGATGGCGTTCCGCAACGGGCACAACCCCATCAATATCCAGCGCCGGTGTGCCAGGCCTTTCGGAGTAGGTAAAAACATGCAGATAACTGACATCCAGCTGATGGATAAAATCAAAAGTTTCCTTAAACTCCTTATCTGTTTCAGAAGGGAAGCCTACAATAACGTCTACGCCGATCCCGCAATCGGGCATCAGGTTTTTGATCATTTCAACCCTTTCCAAGTAAAGCTCTCTTTGGTAGCGGCGGCGCATGAGACCGAGGATCTTATTAGAGCCACTTTGCAGCGGAATATGGAAATGGGGCATAAAATGTTTGCTGCCCGCAACAAACCGGATGATATCCCGGGTGAGCAAATTAGGTTCAATGGAAGATATCCTGTATCGCTCTATCCCTTCCAGTTCATCAACTTGGCGGATCAGGTCATAGAAGGCTTCCTCGGACTTTTTCATTCCATCGGGGCCTTTACCAAAATCGCCCAGGTTCACACCGGTTAAGACGATTTCTTTTACATTTCCTGTATCAGCGATTTTGCGTATATTTTCCAATACGCTTTCAATATTACCGGAACGGCTTTTGCCGCGGGCCTTGGGGATGGTGCAAAAAGAACAGGTATAATCGCAGCCGTCCTGTACTTTCAGAAAAGTTCGGGTTCTGTCACTGATCGAGTAGGCGCCGTTAAATCCGCTAACCTCGTCGATATCGCAACTGGAGATCCTGGCCGAGTCTCCTTTGGTCAATTCTTTTAAATGGTCTGCAATATTAAATTTTTCTGCCGCCCCCAGTACCAGGTCCACACCGGGGATTTCAGCGATCTCTTTGGGCTTGAGCTGTGCATAACAGCCCGTGATTACCACCAGGCTCTCCGGTGACTTGCGGCCGATACGCCTGACCAGCTGCCGGCATTCCTTGTCTGCATTATCCGTCACCGAACAAGTATTGATCACATATACATCAGCCAGTTCGTCAAAATTTTTTTTCGCAAAACCGTCCGCCTCCAGCATTCTGGATAGCGTTGATGTTTCAGAGTAATTAAGCTTACAGCCCAGCGTATGAAAAGCGACAGATTTTTGAGTATCCATAATCGGTAAATACAATTTAAACAGTTAATGTGCAAAATCCTGCTCATAACTTCCTTTAATCCTTTCAATGGGTGGATTATAATACCCATATTTCAGTTGCGGGAATTCTTCATGGATCTGCTCCATGAGCTGTTTAATACCCATGACCTCCGGTGAGTCCGCAATGCCCTGGTGGGATAAATACCAGTCGGGATCGATATTAAAGTTCCGCCATTGAATCATATTAAGATCGGTTTCCCGGATCAGCCGCCGTAAGGCTTCGTATTCCGCCTCACTGTCGGTCATGCCCGGAAAAACAAAATAATTGATGCTGGTCCATCCACCAAAGCTTTTAACCACCTTCAGGCTTTCCACAATATCCGAAAACTGGTAATTATTGGGCATATAATATTTGGTATAGACAGATTCCTGCGCAGAATTCATGGAAACCCGGATACTGTTGAGCCCCACTTCACAGAGCCGGCGGACGCTTTGGGGGTTGGACCCGTTGGTATTGATATTAATACTGCCCTTATCCGTGTGTTTACGGATCTCTATAATGGCCTCCCTGATCGTCTCCCACATAAGCAGCGGTTCTCCTTCACATCCTTGTCCAAAGCTGACAATAGGGTAAGGTGCACTAAGCATATGAGGAACCGTAAATTCCACGATCTCCTCTGCCTTTGGCTTAAAAGTCAGACGATCCTGCGTAGAAACGATGGATTCACTTTCCGGCTGAAAAGAGATACAGCCCAGACAATTGGCATTACAGGCAGGTGATACCGGCACCGGGCACTCCCATCTGCCCAGCGACAGATTACGTGCGGCCGGACAGTGATAAGTATTACAGCAATTGTCCATCAGGTGCCTGACCAACCGGTTATCCGGATAGTTTTTAAGCATATCCAGAGCCCCGGCAGCGACCAGTTCATCGTTATAACCGGCGCATTCCTGGCGGATATCCTGTTCTACCCTGACAGCAGGGACATATAATTTTTCCTTGTACCAGCCAGCGGCCGTATAACAAAATAGTGGCAGTTTAGGGGCATCCTGATCCGTTGTTTCATAGGCCGCTAAAAATAACCCTGTGTAGGCTGGCGGTATAAAAGCCGCCACGGCCCAGCCCTTTTCACAAAGCCGCAATTCGCCGCTTTTAACATCTAATCCAATGCCTTTTCTGCCGGGCAGCTCATAAAGATTGCCGCCAACGGGCAGCTCAATCCAATCTTCAGGTTCTACCGGTAATGCGTCCCAGCCTGAACGGCCGATGGCATATAAACTGGTATCCTCAAAGATATTACCTTGGCCGTCAGAATAAAGTAGGTATGGAGAGGCGTTTAAGGGCATAAAATGAAACGATATTAAGAAATTATTAAGGGGCAAAAATACAAAATAAGCGGGACTATTCTGGACGCTTTTAATTTAAATGAAGCTGTATGCTTTATTCTGCCGCTTTCTCCAGGGGAACTTCGGTATTATTTATGGGCGTGGTTTAACCCTAAAGGCTAAAGGTCTGGCGCCAAAAAAAATCTTCCTTCGGCAATCAATGGATCCATAAGAAGAAAGCTTAAAGTTCGAGAAAGGTCAGTGGATAGCGGTGCTAAGATCCGTTATGACCAGCGCTTTAAGACAGGTCACGGTTTTCTTTCATGGTGGCCGCATTCGTGATCTGGCTCTGGCAAAAAGCATTGAACTCTTCTTCCAGGGCCTTTGTTACTTTGCTTTGCACTTCTTTCTGGTAAAGCTTATTGCTCTTAAAATCAATGGTGAGCAGCCCCCCTCTTAATACGACATTAGTCACTTCCTGCCAGTTATAAAATCTGCTGGGAATGGAATTCGTCGTGATCCCCTCCGCATCAAAACCGATTTCCTGCGGAAACTTTGCCTGTTTTTCGAATAACCCGATGAGTACGAATAAAATCCCCAGCCAGGTAAGGCCGAATGGCGGGAAGAAAAGGGCCACCCCGCTGATTAAAAAAGCGAGCCGGTAATACGTAATTTTGCCCATTTCCTTCAAAATGATCCACAGCAGGCTAAAGCCCGCGATCAGTACGCAAATAACCGCCTGCTTATGAAAACTGGTATCCATCAGCCTTACAGCCGTATATAAAAAAATACAAATACTGATAATTAAAAGGATCAGAGAAATCAAATTGATTTTCTTTTCCATATTCTTTTTTAGGGTAACCAGATAGTCATATTCTTTTGCGGCCATACTGCGAAAATTACCGGTATTACATTAATTTTTATTGCTGATGGTCAGCCAATTACATAAATGCCAGAGCATTCGGGCACCGACATTCGCGTCTGCCACTTCATTATTGGAACCTACTTCCACCAGGTCAAAGCCGATCAGCTGCCTGCCGGAAGCGACAATCTTTTTAATCAGGTAAGAAATCTGACAAGCCTCAAATCCACCCTGCACGGGTGTGCCCGTATTGGGACATAGTTTAGGGTCCAGGCCATCAATATCAAACGATATATAGACTTTTTGAGGCAGTGCGGACACGATTTCCTCTACGACAGACTGCCAGCTTTCCCCTTCATACATCCTTTCTTTGATCTGGCGATCAAAAAATGTCCGGACCCTGTCAGGATGCTGCTGGATATAATCCCACTCCTGCTCACAGAAGTCCCGGATGCCAATCTGGACCAGTTTATTTACCTGAGGGACTTCCTCCAGTACGTTATACATGATGGAGGCATGAGAATAAGTAAACCCTTCATAGGCTTTCCTTAAGTCACAATGGGCGTCAATCTGTAATACGCCGAATGAATCATGCGTCTCACCCAGCGCCTTAATAAAACCCAGCGGCGTACTATGATCGCCGCCTAATAAACCGACAAGTTTGCCTTTGTCTAAAAGACTTTTGGTATGTTCATAGACCCAGTTATTCAGATAGATACCCCCTTCATTAATGTCCCGGATGCTTTTGCACATGAAGTTGTTCTTGCCCACTTCATCTCCGTGGCAGATATAATCTACAAACAGCTCCGCTTCTTTGCGAAGGTAATCGCTTTTAGTCAGGATCTTCTTGTCCAGGTCCATCATATAAAAGCCCTTTTTCCAGGCATTGCCATAATCCGGATCAAACAGGTCAATCTGCAGGCTGGCTTTTAAGATCGGATCAATGGCTCTGGCGGCACCACTGCCATAGCTAACAGTCACTTCCCAGGGCACGGGTAATATCACCAGCCCCGCATCTTCCACACTGTTAAAGGGCAGGCCGAACAGCCCGTTCTCAGGATTACCGACACTATTGGGATCAAAGTTGGATAAATCAACCATACTTTTAAATTTGGCCTGCAAAAGTAAAGAGAACTTTGGGATTAAAACGCCTTTTCAGTGGATTTATGATTTCAGAAAGGCTAAACCGCTCCCGATAGGACGGCGTTAACAAATCCGCCAATAAAAGGCTAAAAAAGAGCCTTAATCCAATAATATAAAAAGATAAAAAGGTCTTTTAATATTTTATAGTACCTTTGTTTCACCTGCAGGGACAGGCCATTTTGTAACCAATTTAATTCACTATAAATCATGAATATAGAGAACTTTAGCACCCCCATTGACTTAGATAAAGTCCTTGATGTTACCGTTATCGAACCCCGGCAAAAACATCCGACAATTTTTAAACATTTTGATGAGCTCCAGCCGGGGGATTATTTTATCCTGCACAATGATCATGATCCAAAGCCGCTTTATTATCAATTGCTTGGTGAAAGAGGCAATATTTTTAGCTTTGAATACCTGAGCCGCGGTCCTGAGGACTGGTTTATCCAGATCCAAAAAAACGCTGTTCAAAATACCAGCGATGCCGCCAGTGACGTAACGACTTTAAACATAAAGCAATCACCCGCAGAAACCCAGGCGCCCCACAAAGAAAACACAGCATCGACATACGCGGGTCAAAACAGCGACACTTCCTTAAGAGATGATATTATCCTGCAGTATGACAGCTGGGATCCTGATTTTCTCTGTGCTTTTATTGAACAGACCGACCATCGATATTTCCGGGAGCAGGCCCCTCAGCTCGACGGTCTCGGAGAAACGATCCGTTTAAAGCATCAACAGTCCCATTCGGAACTGGCCGCCTTAAAAATGTACCAGGATCAACTTCTGGCCACACTTTTATTCCACCTGTCGCAGGAAAAATCTGCTTTATTTGACCAGGTAAAATCAATACAGCAGGCAGCCCAGCAGAACCTGGAACCGGAAGCAGTGGCATTAAAGCAAATTTTTACCGGTGCCGCGCTAAAAAAGCAGGCCAATGAAACACTGACGAAGTTACTGGAGCAGATCAGAAAACATACCAGCCAATACCAGGCCCCTGAAGACGCCTGTGATTCCTACAGGTACTATTTTAAGCGGTTGTCACAGTTTGATTTGCGGCTCAGCCGTTACCTGCATTTAGAAAATACGGTACTGTTGCCCCGGATCAGCAAGTGGCTTTAAAATATCTCAGTTGGCTGCTGAACAATCAAGGGCGGCTACACCCTTTTGCGGCTAATTGGCCTGACCTTTTTTCCAGGCGACCTTTGTGGTTTGATTGGCCTCACCTCATGGCCCTTTGGCAGAAGCTCTCCGGTCCCGGGTGCGCAACAGGATTTTCCGGGTTTTCTCTGATCCTGACCTCCTGGCAACCCTCATCTGAGAACCTGCCTGGAGTCTTGAGGAAGTTTCCGATGAAGGCAGAAAGCTACTGGGCATGGCACCCCAGGTCCCAATGGCCGCGCTTAAGGCAGGACCGCGCCAAACCAGACCGGTGGTTGTGGTTACGGTTCATGTCTATACGAATAGCGTGCGTACTTTTCCCGTCGCCCGGCGAATTTTTCTCATGTCAGTTACCTGACCTGCCTGCCCTTCCACTGGTATTTACCGAACAGCCCCAGCCAGCCGGCTACAACGGTATATAAAAGGTGCACCGGCTGCATCACCAAAAACCAAGCAAGCAAGTTCCGCTCGTTGAAAAAGCCCGCTACCGGCCACAAAAAGAATAACTCAGCGAAAAATTTGAATAGGAGCAAAACAAGCCAGCTGAGCAGCAACGCCGGTTGAAAAATACCCCAGATAAATAAAACAACCAAACTGAGGTTCAGTAAATAAACCAACAGCAGCACGGCTTTTATTTTCCAGTCCTTATAGCTGCCCGCTTTACTGGCCCACCGGATCCGCTGATGCAAAAAGGAAGCCCAGTCGGCCATCGGCAGCGTGGTCACGACGGCCTCCCTGGCAAACAGATAACCGGTGCTGCCTGGTTGTTTCGCCTGCATTTTGCCCATAAGGAACATATCATCCCCGCTGGCCAGCCGGTCTATACCAGAAAAACCTTCGACCTCATAAAAAAAAGCCTTTTCATAGGCCAGATTCGCTCCGTTACACATACTCATCATCCTCCCGCCCACTGCAGCACCCGTGACGCCCTGCAAGCTTAAAAAATCCAGGCACTGAAACTTACTGACAAATGAGCCGTTGTCCTCAAATTTTACCGGTGCCGCGATAAAGCGCTTGGCTGTTTGCAGGATATATTGGTTATAATAATGTAGCCAGCCTTCCGGGACTTTGCAATCGGCGTCCGTTGTCACGATCCAGTTGCCGGTCGCTTGTGCAATGGCCAGCTCGATTGCCTTTTTCTTATAAGAATTAATGGGCCTGTCTTGCATGAGGGTCCTTAATTCAATCACTTTTACCTGTCCCGGATGCGAGCGCTGAAATTCATGTAAGATTTCAAGGGTGGCATCTTCACTAAAATCATCTACGACGATGACTTCATACAACTCTGGAGGATAATCGCCTTTCAGAATAGACTCAAGACAGTTGCCGATATTTCGCGCTTCATTGCGCGCTGGGATGATGATAGAGAACCGTGTGTACTGGCTTTTTGAAGGCAATTTATCTGTTTGTCCCTTATCTATGGAAGGGAGTTTTTGCCACAGCTGCCTGTAAATCAATAACAGGACTCCGTAAAGGACCAGCAATATCAGGGTAAATGCGATCAAAAAAGAGGATTTCATCATTTTTCAGGAAGGTTAACAGGGTAGTTATGGATAAACAGGCTCGTCAGTTTTTCCAGGTACTCCGGTTTTAATAACAGATGGCCTGCATCCCATTTATAAACATGCAGGTACTGATTTTGGTATTTGCGGATCGTTTCCGCGTTCTGCATGGGCGTTATCTGGTCTTTTTTACCAAAAACCATTAATACGGGCACCTTTCTTTGCCGTAATCTCTTTTGAAATAACTTTAAGCTGGAGTGCAGCCGCCACATGGACACCCACCTGGCATACAACAAAGTGCTTTGTCTTTTTGAATGTACAAAACTACTCCCATAGGTATAAATCGTCTTATTGATCAGTTTATTGGCAAAAAACCATTTTAGCATGGTCATGGATTTGCGTGGATTTTTAAGCAGCCAGGCCATCAGCTGATGCCCAAACTTTGTTCTGACGAAAAGCTTATACCAGACGGAGCTGTATAATCCGTCGGGAGCCAGTAAGATCATCTTAGTGACCGGTGCAGGATTGTAATTAAACAGACACATACAAATCCTGGCTCCCAGGCTGAACCCCACCAAAAAATACCGGGGATCCTTATTTTCTTTCATCAGAATTTGTTGCAGGATGGCATCCAGTTCTTCTACCCGCATATGATCCCTTCCCCACCTGGTCAGGCCATGAAAAGGAAGGTCCAGTGCGATCAGGGTAAAACCTGATCCGAGCGCCGGTTCCAGCTGACCGAAAAGGGTCGCATTATTACTATATCCGTGCAGGCAAAAAGCCAGTTGAGGGCCACTGCCATATATGTAATAGCAGATGCGCGACTTTTTAAATGGTAGGAAACGTTGCTGCACCATGCAGACAAAAATACCATGATTGGACTAAAAATCAGGTTTTTATTCAATTTGATTGCGCCCATTTTAGTAGGTTTGTATATACAATACCCTTGTATGGAACAAAAAACCTTTCCGTTTTACATGAAGATCAGCAGTGTACTGCTCATGATTTGCCTGTTGCTCTGGCTTTTAGTAGTGGGCAAAGCCATTTTGGTACCGCTGTTTATTGCGGCCATTATTTGTATTTTTCTGATAAAACCCTGTAATTACCTGGAGCGCAAAGGCATGCACCATGCCATTGCCGCCATCGTGTGTATGCTGGCTGCCATTGTTGTCATTGGCGCCATTATCTATCTTATTTCAGAGCAGCTAATCGATTTTAAAGAAGACCTGCCCATCCTCGAACAGCATTTTAATACAGCACTGGGCAATTTCCAGGGCTATTTACAGGCGCATTTTCACATAAGTTCTTTCAACTTGCAGCAATCTGTGGTAAAACTGCGCGCAAAAATGCTAAACAGCGCTCCGGCACTGGTCGGGTCGACGGTATCCACCGTCTCTACGGTCGTAGAATACACCGTACTGGTCCCTATCTACACATTTCTATTCCTGCTTTATCGGAACCTGATCGTCCGGTTTTTAATCGCCTGTTTTAAGGAAACCCATAGCGATGCGGTAGCCGCTATCCTGGCCAAGACCAAATATGTCATCCGTAATTATATATTCGGGCTTTTGATAGAAATGCTGATCGTAGCGGTCCTGCTTTTTATCGGCTTTATGATTGTAGGCGCTAAATATGCGCTGCTCATGTCCTTTTTGGTAGCCATACTAAACCTGATCCCTTATCTGGGTATCTTTACCGCCGCCATTCTTTGCCTGGTCATTACGGCCACCTCTGGTAAACTGGTCGCTATTGTAGGTGTACTGATTGTCATCTCTGTCGTTCATTTAATCGACAGCAATATCCTGCTGCCTAAAGTAGTGGGATCCAAAGTAAAAATCAATGCCCTGGTAACCATTGTAGGCGTGATTACCGGCAATCAGATCTGGGGAATACCCGGCATGTTCCTGGCAGTTCCCATGATGGCCTTCCTCAAAGTATTCTTTGACGGTGTTCAGGACCTCAAACCCTGGGGCATCCTGCTGGGGGAAGATGTCAGCCGGCCCCATAAACCCCGCAACCTGAAGATCAAAATAAAAAAGAAAATAAA
>Ga0182744_1003154_pt1 | contig 13031 bp, 10 predicted proteins | sample eDN3rd30CKraftMG_FD_128525 | JGI IMG/M metagenome (GOLD analysis project Ga0182744, IMG submission 128525) | Enriched Miracle-Growth compost microbial communities from Emeryville, California, USA - eDNA 3rd pass 30_C Kraft MG (version 2) (version 2) ...
CCTGTTTGCCCGAGGACCTGTTGCCGAGGTACCGCACCGGGTCGAGCGGCTCGCGCGTGCCGCCGGCGGAGACGACGACGTGGCGCCCGTCGAGCGGGCGCGGGAGCGTCGGGTCGAGCGCGAGGACGGCCGCCACGATCTCGTCGGGCTCAGGAAGGCGCCCCGGCCCGCTGTCGGCACCGGTGAGCCGTCCGACGGCGGGTTCGAGCACGTGCGTGCCCCGCTCGCGCAGCACCGCGACGTTCGCGACCGTGGCCGGGTGCTGCCACATCTCGGTATGCATGGCGGGGACCAGCAGCACAGGACCGTGGGCCGTGAGCAGGGTGGCGGTGAGCAGGTCGTCCGCGCGACCCGAGGCGGCGCGAGCGAGAAGGTCTGCGGTAGCGGGAGCGACGACGACGAGGTCGGCCCACTGGCCCAGGCGCACGTGGCGCACCTCGGAGACGTCCTCGAAGACCTCGGCGCTCACCGGGTGCCCGCTCAGGGCCTCCCAGGTCGCAGACCCCACGAAGTGCAGCGACGCCGCCGTCGGGACGACACGCACCTCGTGCCCGCGCTCGGCGAGAGCACGAACCACGAGAACGGTCTTGTAGGCGGCGATGCCACCACTGACCCCGACGACGACGCGCACGTGCGGCCTCTTTCGTCCCTCAGGCGGTCAGCGGTCCCCGCCCGGGTGCATCGGCTGGTTCTCGTCCACGCCCTCGAGGGTCAGCAGACCCTCGTTGATCTCGCGCATGGCGATGGACAGCGGCTTCTCCTGCTGGCGCGTGTCGACCAGCGGGCCGACGTACTCGAGGAGGCCTTCGGCCAGCTGGGAGTAGTACGCGTTGATCTGGCGAGCACGCTTGGAGGCGAAGACCACCAGGGCGTACTTGGAGTCGACGCGCTCGAGCAGGTCGTCGATCGGCGGGTCGGTGATGCCGATGGGTGCTGCGACGGTTCCAGACACAGATGTCCTCCGAGTGGTGCGGGTTTGTCTCAGTCTACTGCGTCAGGCGCCGGCAGCGGCACCGGCCGACGTCGCGTCGCTCACAGCCCCCGGGACGGGTACCGGGTCGATGCCCATCAGCGAGACCAGGTCGTCGGTGGCGCGGTGCACGTCGTCGTTCACGATGACATGGTCGAACTCCCCCTCCGCCGCCAGCTCGACCCGAGCCGTGGCGAGCCTGCGCTCACGTTCCTCGGGGCCCTCGGTGCCACGCCCCACGAGGCGGCGGACGAGCTCGTCCCAGCTCGGCGGGGCGAGGAAGATGAACCGCGCGTCCGGCATCTGCTCGCGGACCTGGCGCGCGCCCTGCAGGTCGATCTCGAGCAGCGCGGGCACGCCCGCCGCCAGCCGCTCCTCCACGCTCGCGCGCGGCGTCCCGTACGAGTTCTGACCGTGGACGACCGCCCACTCGAGCAACTCGCCGTGCTCGATCATCTCGGCGAAACGCTGCGGTCCTACGAAGTGGTAGTGGACGCCGTCGACCTCTCCGGGACGCGCGTCGCGGGTCGTGGCCGAGACGGACAGCCACACCTGCGGGTACCGCGCGCGGATGTCCGCCGACACCGTGCCCTTCCCTACCGCAGTGGGACCGGCGAGCACCGTCAGCCGCGCAGGGCTCTGGTGCTGCGATACCGGGGACGGTGACGACGGAGCATCGAACGCGTTGATTATCCGAACCTCTCGACCAGGGCGGCGGTCTGCCGGGGCCCCAGTCCGCGGACGCGGCGGGACTCGGCGATGCCGATCTCTTCCAGCAGTGCCTGAGCCCGTACTCTACCGACTCCGGGGAGCGCCTCGAGCAGCGCGACGACCCGGAGCTTGCCGACCGCGTCGTCGGACTCGCCCTTCTTGATCACGGAGGACAGCGACACGGAGCCGCTCTTGAGCTGCTGCTTGATCTCTGCGCGCACGGCCCGCGCCTTCGCTGCACGCTGCAGCGCGACGGCACGCTCTTCGGGGGTCAACTTCGGCAAGGCCACGATGCTCTCCCAGTCCTCGTAGAACCACGCTGATACCGCGAACCTACCCACGGGCTGTGATGTTGGCAACGCGAACACCGCAGGTTACGGCCCTTGCGCGCCCTGGTTCTGCATCGGTTCCGGCAGACGGGGTGCCGGAACCGATGCAGAACGTCGGAGGCAGGGCGCCGCGTGTCGCGACGACGGTCCTCAGGCTCGGCCGAGGGCGACCGCGGCCTCTTCGGAGGCGCGCAGGGCGGCCTCGCGCAGGGCGGTGCGGTCGGGGCCCGCCTTGAGGACCCCGCGCGACGACGACGCGAGCACCGTGCGCCGGGCGTCGCCGAAGACGTCGGCGAGCTCGGCTGCCCCGGCCCCCTGCGCACCCACGCCAGGAGCCAGCAACGGACCTCGCACGGTGGCGAGATCGACGCCGTTCGTGCGCGCCGCGTCGCCGATGGTCGCGCCGACCACCAGGCCGACCGAGCCGAGCGCCAGCGATCCCTCGTCGAACGACTCCTCGCCCAGGCCGGCCGAGGCCAGCTCCGCGGCGTTGAGCGCCGCGGCCTGAGAGGCGATCGCGGCCGCGACGCTCACGCCGTCGGCGCTGCGCGCGTGCTGGACGCTCGCACCCTCGGGGTTCGAGGTGAGGCACAGCGCGAAGACGCCGCGTCCGGAGGACGAGGCCGCCTCGAGCGCCGGGGCCAAGGACCCGAAGCCCAGATAGGGCGACAGGGTCACGGAGTCGCCGGCCAACGTCGAGCCCTCGCGCAGGTAGGCGTCGGCGTACCCAGCCATCGTCGAGCCGATGTCGCCGCGCTTGGCGTCGACGATCGTCAGCACCCCACGGGAGCGTGCCGCCTCGATGAGGGTCTCCAGCACGAGGACGCCGTGCGCGCCGTGCCGTTCGAACAGCGCGGACTGCGGCTTGACCGCGGCCGCGACGTCCCCGACCGCGTCGAGCACGGTGAGAGCGAAGGCGCCCAGACCCGCGGCGTCGTCCGGCAGGCCCCACGCCTCCAGCAGCGCGGGGTGCGGGTCGATGCCGACGCACAGCGGGCCGTGGGCGTCCATGGCTGCCGCGAGGCGGGCGCCGAAGCGCGCGACGTCACTCACCGGCGACCACCACGTACTCCTGCAGCGAGTGCACCTCGAACGGACCGGCCAGCTGCGCCTCGATGCCCTGCACCGCGGCGGACAGCTGCTGGGTCGTGGTGATGAGCGGCTTGTCCGCAGCCGTCGTCGCGGCCCGGATGTCGTAGCCGTCCACGCGTGCGCCCTGGCTGTTCGGGGTGTTGACGACCATGTCGACCTTGCCCTCGGCGATGAGGTCGACGATCGTCGGCTCCCCCGCCGCTCCGCGGCCGTCGGAGTGCTTGCGCACCGTCGTCGACGCGATCCCGTTGCGCTTGAGCACGCTGGCGGTGCCCGCCGTCGCGAGGATGTCGAAGCCGAGCTCGGAGAGCCGCTTGATCGGCAGCACCAGCTGGCGCTTGTCCCGGTCGGCGACGGACACGAAGACCGTGCCGGAGTTCGGCAGGCCACCGAAGGCCGCCGACTGCGACTTGGCGAAGGCGGTCGGGAAGTCGGAGTCGAAGCCCATGACCTCGCCGGTGGAGCGCATCTCCGGGCCGAGCACGGTGTCGACGGCCACCCCCTCGGTGGTGCGGAAGCGCTTGAAGGGCAGCACGGCCTCCTTCACCGCGATCGGCGAGTCGAGGTTCGTCGTCCCGCCGTCCCCCTTGGCGGGCAGCAGCCCCTCGGCCCGCAGGTCGGCGACGGTCTTGCCGACCATGACGAGCGCGGCGGCCTTGGCGAGCGGCACGCCGGTCGCCTTGGAGACGAAGGGGACGGTGCGCGAGGCCCGCGGGTTCGCCTCGAGGACGTAGAGGATGTCGGAGACCAGCGCGTACTGGACGTTGAGCAGGCCGCGGACCCCGACGCCGCGCGCGATCGCCTCGGTGGAGCGGCGGATGCGCTCGATCTCGTGCTCGGACAGGCTCACGGGCGGCAGCACGCAGGCGGAGTCGCCGGAGTGGATGCCGGCCTCCTCGATGTGCTCCATGACCCCGCCCAGGTACATCTCCTCGCCGTCGAACAGCGCGTCGACGTCGATCTCGACGGCGTCGTCCAGGAACCGGTCGATGAGGATGGGGGCGACCGTCCCGCCGCTGAGCACGGCGGCGCCGAGCGCGCGCTCGACGTAGCCCGTGAGCTGCTCCTCGCTGTAGACGATCTCCATGCCGCGGCCGCCGAGCACGTACGAGGGGCGCACGAGCACCGGGTAGCCGATATCCGTGGCCACCTTCTTCGCCTGCGCGAGCGAGGTGGCGGTGCCGAAGGCGGGTGCCGGCAGGCCGGCGTCCTGCAGCACCCGACCGAACTCGCCGCGGTCCTCGGCCAGGTCGATGGCCTCGGGGGTCGTGCCGAGCACCGGGACGCCCTCGTCGGCGAGGCGCTGGGCGAGGCTCAGCGGCGTCTGCCCGCCGAGCTGGACGATGACACCCTTGATCGGCCCGGCCTTGAGCTCGGCCTCGTAGACGGCGAGCACGTCCTCGAGCGTGAGCGGCTCGAAGTAGAGGCGGTCGGAGGTGTCGTAGTCCGTGGAGACGGTCTCCGGGTTGCAGTTGACCATGATCGTCTCGTAGTCGCCCTGCAGCGCGAGGGTGGCGTGGACGCACGAGTAGTCGAACTCGATGCCCTGGCCGATGCGGTTCGGCCCGGAGCCGAGGATGATGACCGCCTCGCGCTCCCGGGGAGCCACCTCGGACTCCTCGTCGTAGGAGGAGTAGTGGTACGGCGTGCTCGCCGCGAACTCGGCGGCGCAGGTGTCCACCGTCTTGTAGACCGGCAGCACGCCGAGGGCCTTGCGGACCTCGCGCACCGTCGCCTCGCCCGCGGCGATCCCGCGCAGCTCGGCGATCTGACGGTCCGAGAGCCCGTGACGCTTGGCCTCGAGGAGGACCGCACGCGTGAGGGCGGGAGCCGCCGCGACGCGGGCCGCGACCTCGTTGACGAGCTCGATCTGGTCGAGGAACCAGCGATCGATCTTGGTGGCCGCGTAGACCTGCTCGATCGTCGCGCCCGCACGCAGCGCCTGCTGCACCTGGACGAGCCGCTCCTCGGTGGGGCGGGCGATCGTGACGAGGAGCTCGTCGAGCGCGTCGCCGGTGGGGACCTCGCCGTTCCAGTGGAAGGTGCTGCCCGCCTTGTCGATCGAGCGCATGGCCTTGCCGAGCGCCTCGGTGAAGTTGCGACCCAGCGCCATGGCCTCGCCCACGGACTTCATGGTCGTGGTGAGGGTGTCGTCGGCCGCCGGGAACTTCTCGAAGGCGAAGCGCGGGACCTTGACCACGACGTAGTCGAGCGTCGGCTCGAACGACGCCGGGGTGACCTCGGTGATGTCGTTCTGGATCTCGTCGAGCGTGTAGCCGACGGCGAGACGGGCGGCGATCTTGGCGATCGGGAAGCCGGTCGCCTTCGAGGCCAGCGCCGAGGAGCGCGAGACGCGCGGGTTCATCTCGATGACGATGACGCGCCCGGTCTCGGGGTCGATCGCGTACTGGATGTTGCAGCCGCCGGTGTCGACGCCGACCTCGCGGATCACCGCGATGCCGATGTCGCGCAGCTTCTGGTACTCGCGGTCGGTCAGGGTGAGGGCGGGTGCCACGGTGACGGAGTCACCGGTGTGCACGCCGACCGGGTCCACGTTCTCGATCGAGCAGACCACGACGACGTTGTCCGCGTGGTCGCGCATGAGCTCGAGCTCGTACTCCTTCCACCCGAGGATGGACTCCTCGAGGAGCACCTCGGTGGTGGGCGAGTAGTGCAGGCCCTGCCCGACGATGCGGTGCAGGTCGGTCTCGTCGTACGCGATGCCCGAGCCCAGCCCGCCCATGGTGAACGACGGGCGGACCACGACCGGGTACCTGAGCCACTCGACGGCCTCGAGGGCCTCGTCGATCGTGTGGATGATGGCCGAGCGTGCCGACTCGCCGCCGCAGACCTCGACGACCTGTTTGAACTGCTCGCGGTCCTCGCCCTTCTGGATGGCGGGGATGTTGGCGCCGATCAGCTCGACGCCGTACTGCTCGAGCACGCCGGCCTCGTCGAGGGCGATCGCGGCGTTCAGCGCGGTCTGGCCGCCGAGCGTCGCGAGCAGGGTGTCCGGGCGCTCCTTGGCGATGATCGCGGTGAGAGCCTCGGTGGTGATCGGCTCCACGTAGGTGGCGTCCGCGAACTCGGGGTCGGTCATGATCGTGGCGGGGTTCGAGTTGACGAGGATGACCCGCAGGCCCTCCTCGCGCAGCACCCGGCACGCCTGGGTGCCCGAGTAGTCGAACTCTGCGGCCTGGCCGATGACGATCGGGCCCGAGCCGATCACCATGACGGAGCTGATGTCAGTTCTGCGAGGCACGGGTCAGTTCTCCTTGCTGGCGCTGGCAGCGGCACGGGGGCCCGCGGTGCGCATGAGGTCGAGGAAGCGGTCGAAGAGGTAGGCGGCGTCGTGCGGGCCGGCGGCCGCCTCGGGGTGGTACTGCACCGAGAAGGCCGGCAGGTCGAGGGCGTTGAGGCCCTCGACGACGTTGTCGTTCAGGTCGATGTGCGAGACGACGACGCGGCCGTAGCGCCCTGCGTCGTGCGGCGCGACCGACTCGCCCTCGATCGGGGCGTCCACCGCGAAGCCGTGGTTGTGCGCGGTGATCTCGACCTTGCCCGTGGCCCGGTCGAGCACCGGCTGGTTGATGCCGCGGTGGCCGTAACCGAGCTTGTAGGTGCCGTAGCCGAGCGCGCGGCCCAGCAGCTGGTTGCCGTAGCAGATGCCGAAGAACGGGATCTTGCGGTCGAGCACCCCGCGCAGCAGGTCGATCTCGTGGGTGGCCGCGCTCGGGTCGCCGGGACCGTTGGAGAAGAACACGCCGTCGGGCGACAGGGCGAGCACCTCGTCGATCGTCGCGCCGGTGGGCAGCACGTGGACCCGCACCCCGCGCTCGGCGAGACGCTGCGGCGTCATGGCCTTGATGCCGAGGTCGATCGCGACGACGGTCGCCACCGGCTCCTTGCCGGCGTGCTCGCCGAGGGGCTCGACGACGTACGCCGCGTCCGTGGAGACCTCGGTGGCCAGGTCCGTGCCGACCATCGCGGGCGACGCCGCGACCTCGGCGACGAGCTCTTCGACGGGACGCGGGTAGCCACCGGCCACGAGCGCGTCACCGGAGAAGATGCCCGCGCGCATGACGCCGAGCTCGCGCAGGTGGCGCGTGAGGGCGCGGGTGTCGATCTCGCAGATGCCCACGACGCCCTGGGTGCGCAGGTCGTCGTCCAGCGAGCGCTGGGCGCGCCAGTTCGAGACCCGACGGGAGGGGTCGCGCACGACGTAGCCCGAGACCCAGATCTGCCCGGACTCCTGGTCCTCGTCGTTCACACCGGTGTTGCCGACGTGCGGCGCCGTCATGACGACGATCTGGCGGTGGTAGGAGGGGTCCGTGAGGGTCTCCTGGTAGCCGGTCATGCCGGTGTTGAAGACGATCTCGCCGAAGGTCGTGCCGACGGCGCCGAAGGCATGACCCTCGAACACGCGGCCGTCCTCGAGGACGAGCAGGGCGCGACCGGTGCGGGTCTCGGCGTCCTGCTGCGAGATCGCGTCCCAGGATGCGCTGGATGTCGGGCTCGGGGTGGTCACAGGGACTCCTTCTCGTTCGGGTCGTGCGATGTGAGGTCGGGGGCGGGGGCGACCAGCCGGGTGACGGCCTCGCGCAGCGCGGGGCGGTCGTCGCGGCGGGCGAGGCGCAGGCCGGTGTCGAGGAGGACGTCGTCGGGCGCGAGCCACGTGATGACGTCGAGCCCCTCGTGGCCCACGAACTTGCCCGCCATGCCGGACGACGTCCCCGCACCGCGGACGGCGGCCGCCGGGATGAACAGGGTGCCGGGCCCGGGACGCTCGATGACGACCCCGGCCTCGTGGACGCTGAGCGTCGCGCTCGCGCGCTCGCCCAGCTCCGGGGTGCTGACACGGGCCAGCCAGTCACCGCTGAGGGTGCTGGAGACATAGGTGGCGCGCACGGGGGGCAGCAGCTGAGTGCCGAGGTCCGGCACCCCGGCGACCACAGGCACGGCCGGGACGCGGGGCACGAGGCTGCGGCCCTCGCGGCGGCGGTGGCGGAAGCCGACGAAGATCACCAGCAGGATCGCCAGGCCGATGACGACCCAGATCCCCATCGCGAGCGGGAACGGCATGTTCACCGGGCACCACCTGCCCGTGCCGTGATGTCGGCGTTCTCGGGATCGACGGCAACAGGCCCGGCGGCGAGGGGGTCGACGACCTTCCCGTCGAGCACGGTCGCGCGCCCGCGCAGGAACGTCGCCCGCACCTGGCCGGGCAGCTCACGACCGCGCAGCGGCGAGTTGACGCTCGCGGTCTGCTGCTGCTCCGGCACGACCGTGCGGCGTGCCGCGGGGTCGACGAGCGTGAGGTTCGCGGGCTCTCCCGCCTCGAGCGGGCGGCCCTGGGCGCGCGGGCCCGAGTCGGCACGCCCGATGCGCGCGGGGGCGAAGGAGAGCACGCGGGCGACGTCGGCCCAGGTGAGACGGCCCGTGTCGACCATCGTGGCCTGGACGACGCTGAGCGCCGTCTCGAGGCCCGTCATGCCGAAGGCGGCCGAGGCCCACTCGCCGTCCTTGTCCTCGCGCGGGTGCGGTGCGTGGTCCGTGGCGACGATGTCGATCGTGCCGTCGGCGAGCCCCTCGCGGACCGCGTCGACGTCGGCCTGGGTGCGCAGCGGCGGGTTGACCTTGTAGATCGGGTCGTAGCCGCGGGCGAGCTCGTCGGTCAGGAGCAGGTGATGGGGTGTGACCTCGGCGGTCACGTCGATGCCGCGCTGCTTGGCCCAGCGGATGATCTCGACCGAGCCGGCGGTCGACAGGTGGCACACGTGCAGGCGCGATCCCACGTGCTCGGCGAGCAGCACGTCGCGCGCGATGATCGCCTCCTCCGCGACCGCGGGCCAGCCCGCGAGGCCGATCTCGGAGGAGACCGTGCCCTCGTGCATCTGGGCACCCGCGGTGAGGCGGGGCTCCTGCGCGTGCTGGGCGACCACGCCGTCGAAGGCCTTGACGTACTCCAGCGCTCGGCGCATGAGCACCGGGTCCCACACGCACAGGCCGTCGTCCGAGAAGACGCGCACCTGAGCCGCGGAGTCTGCCATCGCACCGAGCTCCGCCAGCTGCTCGCCCTTGAGGCCGACCGTCACGGCGCCGACGGGGCGCACGTCGGCGAAGCCGGCCTCGCGCCCGCGGCGCCAGACCTGCTCGACCACGCCCGCGGTGTCCTGGGTGGGCGAGGTGTTCGCCATGGCGTGCACCGCGGTGAAGCCACCGGCCGCGGCCGCACGGGTGCCGGTGGCGATCGTCTCGGCGTCCTCGCGGCCAGGCTCGCGCAGGTGGGTGTGCAGGTCGACGAGGCCGGGCAGGGCGACCAGGCCCCTGGCGTCCACGACGACGGCGTCGGCCGGGACCGTCAGGTCCTGCCCGATCGCGGCGATCACGCCGTCGGCCAGCAGCAGGTCGGTGACCTGCTCTCCCAGCACGGACGCACCGGTGAGGAGGTAGGACGTGGTCACGGTCAGGACCTCTCGTTCGTGGCGGGCACGGCGGGCTCGCCGGCGAGGAGCGTGTAGAGGACGGCCATCCGGACGGCGACGCCGTTGGCGACCTGCTCGACGATGACGCTGCGCGGGTGGTCGGCGGCGTCCGCCGAGATCTCCAGCCCACGGTTCATGGGCCCCGGGTGCATAACGATCGCGTGGTCCGGGACCATCGCGAGCCGACGCGCGTCGAGCCCGTACAGCCGCGAGTACTCGAGCGGGCTCGGGAAGAACCCACCGCCCGCGCTGGACATCCGCTCGCGCTGCACGCGCAGCATCATCACGGCGTCCGGCTGGACGTCGCGCAGCGCGTCGTCCAGGTGGAAGGAGACGTCGCACGGCCAGGACCCGACGCCGACCGGCACCAGGGTGGGCGGGGCGACGAGCGTGACGTGCGCCCCGAGGGTGTGCAGCAGCCAGACGTTCGCACGGGCGACGCGCGAGTGCAGCACGTCGCCGACGATCGCCACCTTGACGCCCGACAGGTCCTTGCCGACCGCGCCGGCGCTGTCGGCGACACCCGGGGTGCCGCTGCGCAGGTGGCGGCGCAGCGTGTACGCGTCGAGCAGCGCCTGCGTCGGGTGCTGGTGCGTGCCGTCGCCGGCGTTGACGACCGGGGCGTCGAGCCAGTCGGCGTTCGCCAGCGTGTAGGCGGCGCCGGACGCCTGGTGACGGATGACGACGGCGTCCGCCCCCATCGCCTTGAGCGTGAGCGCGGTGTCCTTGAGCGACTCGCCCTTCGACACGCTCGAACCCTTGGCGGAGAAGTTGATGACGTCCGCGGAGAGGCGCTTGGCGGCGGCCTCGAAGGAGATGCGCGTGCGCGTCGAGTCCTCGAAGAAGAGGTTGACGACCGTGCGGCCCCGCAGGGTGGGCAGCTTCTTGATCTCTCGGTCCTGCGTGGCGGCCATCTGGGCAGCCGTGTCGAGAAGACCGACGGCCTCGTCGAGCGAGAGGTCCGCGGTGGACAGCAGGTGCTTCACCGTGCGACCTCCTGGCGTCCGCGCCGCGCGGGGGTGTCGATGACGACCGAGTCGACGTCGTCGACCTCCACGAGGTTCACGGTCACCCGCTCGTCCAGCGCGGTAGGGAGGTTCTTGCCGACGAAGTCGGGGCGGATCGGGAGCCGACGGTGCCCGCGGTCCACGAGGGCCGCCAGCTGGACGGCGTCGGGACGCCCGAGGTCCTTGATCGCGTCGAGCGCCGCGCGCACCGTGCGCCCGGAGAACAGGACGTCGTCGACCAGGACCACCGTCTTGCCGTCGATGCCGCCCGCGGGGATCTGGGTGGTGCCGATCGCGCGGACCGGGCCGCGGTGGAGGTCGTCGCGATACATGGTGATGTCGAGCTGTCCGAACAGCGCGGCGGTGTCGATGCCGGGCTCGGCCTCGCGGATGCGGTCGGCGAGACGGGCGGCGAGATGGACCCCACGGGTCGGGATGCCGAGGAGCACGACGTCGCGTGCGCCCTTGTTGCGCTCGAGGATCTCGTGCGCGATCCGGGTCAGCGCCCGGTTGATCTCGGCTGCGGTGAGGACGTCACGCGCGGCGGGGGCTCCGCCGTCCGAGGAGAGGGGTCGCGCGGGATCGTGCGGTGCTGCGTCGTGCGGAATACCGTCAGCGGGCACAGCGGTGCTGCGACTCATCTGGCGACCCCCTTCCCCGCCTCACTGGACGGGCTTTAAAGGAACGTCTTGCGGCCGTCGACCATCCTACCGCGAGATCGACGCCTCAGCGCCCGAGCAGGTGGTCGCGGACCTCGCGGCGCAGGACCTTGCCGATCATCGAGCGTGGCAGCTCGTCGACCACCACGACCTGTCTGGGGATCGCATACCGGGCGAGCCGCTCGACGCACCAGGCCCGCACGGCGTCGACGTCGACGGGGACCTCGTGAGCGCGCGCGGCGTCGTCGGGCACGATCGCCGCCACCACCTGCTCGCCGAGGTCCGCACCCGCTCCGTCACCGCCCGCGGGCAGGCCGACGACGGCCGCGTCGGCGACCCCAGGCATCGCGCGCAGCACCTGCTCGACCTGTGAGGGGAAGATCTTGAACCCGCCCGAGATGATCATCTCCTTGATGCGGTCGACGAGACGCACGAACCCGACCTCGTCCTGCACCACCACGTCGCCGGTGCGCAGCCAGGTGGTGCCGTCGTCGTCCGTCCACAGCACACCCTCGTCCTCCGCCGCGCGGCCCCAGTAGCCCGCGAACACCTGCGGCCCGGCCACGAGCAGCTCGCCGCGCTCCCCCGGGCCCACGTCGCGGACCGGGTCGTCCTGGTCGGTGATGCGGATGTCCGTGCTGGGGAACGGGACGCCGAGCCAGCCGGGGCGCCGCAGCTCGCTGAACGGGTTGCCCAGCGCGATCGGCGAGCACTCGGTGAGCCCGTAGCCCTCGATGACGAGGGCGCCGGTGAGGTCCTCCCAGGCGGACGCCGTCGCGGCGGGCAGCGGCATCGCACCGCTCATGACGAAGCGCAGGCTCGAGAAGTCGACCGGCTCCGTCGCGTCGCGCGCGGCCGTGACGATCCGGTCCAGCATCGGGGGCACCACCGGCATGAAGGTGGCCGGGACGGCCCGCTGGACGTCGATGACCTCCTCGGCGTCGAACCGGGGGAACAGCACGATCGTCGCCGCGATCCGCAGCCCGAAGCTCAGGCACAGCGTCAGCCCGTAGGCGTGGAACAGCGGGAGCGTGGCATAGACCACCGCGCCCTCGGGGTCCTCGGCGCTCAGCCCTGTCCAGGCCTCGCCCATCACCGGGTTGGCCACGAGGTTGCGGTGCGTGAGCATCGCTCCCTTGGGGTTGCCCGTGGTGCCACCGGTGTACTGCAGGACCGCCAGGTCGCTCGGGGCCGGGCGGGGGTGGTCGTGGTCGAGGTGCTCCGCGTCGCGCACGAGGGCGTGCCAGTCCAGCGCGCCGGCCGGCGGGTGCGCGGTCAGGCGTGCCCGGGCCTCGCGCGCCCGGGCGACCGGGAGGCGCAGGGCGAGGCGCTTGGCCGCGGGCAGGTCCTTGCTCACGTCGACGGCGACGAGGGTCGTCACGCTCGTGCGCTCCTGCACCTCGGCGACCCGCACGGCGGTCGGCTGCCAGCAGATCGCGACCGTCGCGCCGGAGTCGGTCAGCTGTCGCTCGAGCTCGTCGGCGGTGTACAGCGGGTTGTGCTCGACGACGACGGCACCCAGGCGCAGCACGGCCAGGAACGCCACCACGTGCGCGGGACAGTTCGGCAGCGCGAGGGCGACGCGATCACCCTTCGTGACGCCGAGGCCGCGCAGGGCCGACGCGGCACGGCTGATGGCGTCGGCAAGCTCGGCGTAGGTCGTCGACCGGCCCTGGAACCAGGTGGCGACACGGTTCGGGTGCGAGGTGACGGCACGGCTGAAGCCGACCAGAAGGTCCTCGTCGGGGATGTCGACGTGGCGCGGCACCCCCTCGGGA
>Ga0182744_1003155_pt1 | contig 13029 bp, 8 predicted proteins | sample eDN3rd30CKraftMG_FD_128525 | JGI IMG/M metagenome (GOLD analysis project Ga0182744, IMG submission 128525) | Enriched Miracle-Growth compost microbial communities from Emeryville, California, USA - eDNA 3rd pass 30_C Kraft MG (version 2) (version 2) ...
ACCGCTTTCACCTTTCTGACAATTACATTTTTTTGTACCTGTGAAAACCTTGATTTCATCAAGTTCCTATCCTATTTCAACACTTTATTGTCGAATTAATACTTTCTTGAACATCCTTATTTGACAGGTACTCCCCGATTAATTCCAATGAAACAATAATGTTCAAACACCATTGTGAGGTTGTATTGGTTGTTATGCTTGGAACTTCGGTTAACTCTCTCCACGTACTAACTTCCTCCACTTTAATTGGCAGCACCATTTGACTTATTTCCTCATTTAGCAATAAATTCCACGCTTTTTCAGCAAGCTTTGCATCTTTTTTCTTCGCTGCACTATATGCTGTCATCCCTGAAGCCAGCATCGGGAGACTAAACAATCTATCATGCAAAATGCCATTACTCCTGTTCAACTTTTCTTCATTGCTGAGAACATAAAATTCACCAAATTCAGCGAGCATGTCTTCCCATTCTTTGTCTTCAAGAATCTCCGCGATTTCCATCCACGCCTGCGGTCCTCCGAATGCAACGACCATATGGTAACCTCCTTCATTCCCGTCACCCATATGCTTTAATGTACTTGTATCTGGATCGTAACCAAATGTTGGCCCGGATAATAAACGGAATGGAAGCTTTTTTAATGTTTCAATACCAGAAACGATTTTGTCTTTATACTCATTATTTTCTGTTCGTTCCCACTCTGAGAGCCAATTCGAACAAAAGGCTGCCCAATCAGGACCCACTCTCGCATGACTCTTAAACTGCTCCGTTGTATAAAACTCTCTCATAGGATCCAAGTTCAATAAAGCTTTATCCGCATCTCTAACTTCCGTTAATAAGTCTCTTGTTCTTTCATCCGTCGTTAAAAAGTAGTAAAATTTATGAAGTCCTGCCATACTAACTCTTGCTTCTTTACAGCCGCATCCCCAATGGCTGACATTATGCCTGGACCCTAATCCCTTATATTCACCAAAATGATAGCAATCCACTTCACTTGTATGCCTGGTCATTGCCTCTGCCATAGTGAATACATCTTCTCTGCCTGAGCGCAGGAATGTGTACCACAGCCAAATATTCGGAACAAGCTCTGTATTTTGCCATGCAAATCCCCCTAAATCATAGCGCCATTGATGACGGACTGGGTCGTATGTATGCATGACATCACCATAATTCCAAAAACCATACCAGCTACGCTGATCAATTTCTTTTTTATAAAATTCAAATGCTTCATCAAGCTGGTCTTCTATGGTTGATTTCATAGGCGTACTTCGATCCGGCAAACTCCAAACTCCTAAAGATTTTGTACCGTAATAATACTCTGGTTCACAAACTAACAGTAATGGTGCCTGGCACTCATCTGCTTTGCTTACTAACATTTGATTGGTCGGTGTTTCGGTATAAAAGTGGAAAAACAGCTCACTGGTGTTTGCAATCCCCGCCGGGTCCGCTCTCAATTCATCAAATCCTTCATAGGCAGAAACCACATGTGTTTCTTTGTTGTAATGGCGTAAATCCATTGCTTCTGCGTCAGGCGACCAGAACCAAACTTTGAGTACTGCCCTATCCTGACTTAAATCGTTAACCTCCAGTGCTGAAGGAAACTTCTGCCAAAAGTTCTTTAAACCAATCGCAACCCCACTGTCCGTACCGCCCACATACATTAATCCTTTTGCTCTGTTACCATGCGTTGACTCAACCCAGGAGTGCTCTTCATTTGTTCGTTTAACAATGCGATAATGCTCGGAAGAATCCTGAGAGATTTTGAAATCATTCCAGATCGCATTTTGTTCAGCATGCTCCAGGATGGCATCATGTTCTTCGGTAAGAGTGACCACTTCTCCGTTAATCTGTTTTTCATATAATCCGTCTGCATTTCGGTGCCTTCTTGTCAGTAATAACTGTGACGGTTCAGAATAAATCCCTGAATCCCCTGTAAATCTTACATTCCGATTGTATGGTTTCCCCGATAACGGCACACTTAGTTCAAGTCCTACTCCTTTGATAAAGTCTTCATTGGGATTTCCATCATAAAAGAGTGTATGAACAGCACGAATAGATGAAGTATCACGGCAAAGATAAAGCCTTAATACAAACGGCAGCAATAGCTCTTTTCCAAATAAATTTTGATGATTTCCTTCAATTTTAATTACACTTCTTAATGGTCCTTTTTGTTCAATCTTTACACTTTTAATCACACTTTGCAGTGGTTCTTCCCTGGTAATTTTTATTCCATTCTCTCTACTGCGTGACTCTCTTAATGCTATTAATCTGCCATTTTCACTGATTGTTTTTGTCCCTATACTTACGTTTTTGATAATAGTGCTGCCTTGTTTGTTTATGGTCACGCTCATTTCACCAGTATCAATTTCAATGGTCGTATCTGTTTCGTTAGTCATTAACGTGCTGCTATCCTGCTTCTCGTCGGTATTGATACTAAGTTCATAGCTATCACTATTTCCTTCCAAAACCGCAGCATGTCCAGTCCATTTAACACTTCCGTCTGGCCAATAGGCCATTGGCCAGTTTTGGATGGGTATTCCTATCCCGCTGCTATCCTTTAGGGTAAGCACGTGATTCCGATCAAGTTCTCCTTTTTTCCAAGGAACGCCCCATGAAACTCCTGCTTTTTCAGATGGCTTTTTGTTTAACCATGTTAACTTCATATCTTACTCTCCTATTCTTTCACTAATTTTCCATCTATTAGTTGTGGCAGGCTTTCAAATTCAGGAACGTCGACTAGGTATACGTTTCCGTATCCATTACGGTCGGAGGTGAACAACACTTGATTTCCATCAACGCTCAAACGTGGATGAACATGGAGCTGCTGTACTTGGAAACTTCCTCGGTGCTTACATAAAATCCGCGGTCCATCCATTCCATCGATTGTTTTCTTCCACAAGAAAATACAATCCTGATACCTCTCACCATGGTAGGCGCTGGACTGCTGTCCGTCTCCCACAATTAACTCTGAATCATTCGAGTGAATGTGCATATTTTGATAGGGAAATTCAAACTCCTGCGTCTTGGAATTATCAAATTTTGTGTAACCGAGAAATTTTCCATCTTTCCGATCTAATGATTCAGTAAATCCGTGATAGCCAATATGAAGACCATCACTATGCCAATATTCGTGACCGGCAAACTGGTTTAGTTCTCCTTCTCGAATTTTCCAAACCTCCCCAGTGTCGATATTCATGACCCAAATTCGATGATCTACCTTTTCCCACGGACCTTCATGGCAGAATGTAATCAGATGAGACTGGGTTGGTGACGCATTCACATGGCCAATCCAGCGTTTTTCTTCATGAATCACTTTTGTTTCCCCTGTTGCAAAGGTTAGCAGACAAATCTGGCAATGCGGACGTGCTGCTTCCGTTTCCTCAAAGCCGACATATCCACCCGAAAGATTACTTTGAATGGATTTAGATAAATCCTCTGAAAGACCAAAGCATAAATGCTTGCCATCTGCCGTACAACTAAGATTGCTAAAGTTATAACCTTCTGGTAAATCGAAGATACATCTTTCTTCATATGTATCTAGATTTATAGCAGTAATAGTATTTGCATATGTAAAGTAAGCTTCGTTTTTAGTGGGATTGACATAGGTTCCTTGAATTCCCTTAGGCGTTTTCGGGTGAAAATCCGTTAATTGTGTTAATACGCCATTAGTTAGATCCAAACTATATAGATTTGAAGCATTGTCCCGATCTGAACAAATTAATAATTTTGTTCCATTGTCATACCATCCATCATTTGTAAAATATAGATGAAAGCTATGTGCCAGATAATCGGTTAATTGTGTAATCCTTGCACCTGAAATTGGATCAGTAAATTTACTAAACTCAGCTGGCCATTTTTTCCCTTTTCCCATCTACTACTCCTCATTTCTTTTAAATAATTATTTATTTATTACCTACCTTAAATTCGTTCTTTATTTCCATCAATAATACATTTTTGCTTACAGCCTTTATCAATAATTGAATTATTCTATAAAAAATGACCATCACCTGAACTTACAGATGATGGCCTTTATTCACGTCTAGTTTCATAGACTATACGCCTTTTCCTACTCTAAATAAAATACATGCTTTAATTCTGTTGAAACGGGGCTGTTATCCTCATTTGTTTCCATAATATCCTTCATATAAGCCCACCATTTCTGACAAATTTCAGTCTGCGACATCGCATTCCACTTTTCTTCACTCTCAACCTCTACATAGGCAAATAGGTTATTTGTCTTAGAATCTAAGAAAATCGAATAATGATGAGCCCCATGGTTCTTTAATTCAACTTCCATTTCCGGCCATAATTCATCATGGCGTTTTTTATATTCAACATGACAGCCTTCAAACACTTTCATAACAGATGCCTTTCGAATCATATCTATTTCCTCCCATTAAATTGAATTATTCTATATTCAAATTTACCAATTTCAAGCTTGCCTGCTTCAATAACAGTATTACTCTGTAAATCTACTCCTTGCTGTGGAAGAGTAACACTTCCGCCATTTCCATCCATATTGATGACAAACCAAACCGTATTGCCATCTCCCTGACGCGGTGCAACTATCGTCCCTTGTGTTACATCACTTCTCAATGTAACATTGGCTTCCTCAGAATAGTGAGAAATGAGTTTTTGCAGCAGCAAATCGCCGCTCTCACCGATTGGCATAGACCCAAGCATTACAATTTTTCCTCCACCAAGCTTATGCTCTGTAATAAACGATTTCCCTTTAGCAAGACCTTCTTCTATCACCCCAACAGCGGTTTCAGAATTGGTCTCAAATACTGAACTCCACATTCCTAATGGTGCAGAGATATCAAATGCACGTCCTACAGTTCCCGAATCATCCATAGGGAATGTATACAAGACTTCTGCACCTGCTGTTTTTTCAAGTTCTCCTAATGCACAGTCGGTATGGACGGTATGATTTTCTGTTCGTCCTCCTGTTAGCGGACCAACTATCCAAATTCCGCCGTTTTCAACAAACTCCCTCGCCCTTGCAATATATTCTGATGATAAATAGTGGATAAATGGCGTAAATAATACCTTATAACCATCTAGGTCTGCACCTTCAGGAATCACATCACGATGGATACCCATGTTTAAAATTCGTTTGTAAAAATCAGTCACCAAGCTGCGATGATTTAAATTACGATGTGGTTCTGTTTTTAAGAATGCTTTTCCACGATCAGAGTACGTAATGGCCACTTCTGCCTGGCTCGGTGCTGTCGATAAAATGATTGGTTCAATTGCATTTTTCAAATCTGCCACTTCTAATACATTTTCATAGCCAACAGTTGGTTTTCCCCAGGCACTCAGAACGGAACCATGGGGCTGTTCACATCCGGCACGCTGCTGCCTCCATAGCCAATAACAAAAAGCTTCCGCTCCTAATGCGTATGCAGCTACTGCTTCAACCTTTAAATAACCATTAGGATGTGGTGATGCATAGCTTGCCAGGGATGCAGCATAGGATGGACTTGTTTCCATTACCCAGAAACCTCTATCCTTTTTAAAATTCCTCCACAAGTCACTGTTGATGAGATAAGCAGGAAAATTCTCAATGGTTGCATATGTATCAAATGATGCAAAATCAAGGTTTTTAAAGATTCTTTCATTATCCACACTGAAAAAAACTGAGCTATTATGTGTAATAGGTGCACTTGAATATTTTCTGATAATCTCAGCCTGTCCATCCGAAAACTCAGCTATTTTCTCCATTGAAAATAATTGATACATGGTATGCAACGATGAATTGTGTAAAAATGGTGCTGGCCCTGGCTGTGGTACCTGTTCAAAGCTATGATAATATTCGCTCCAAATCTTGGTTCCCCATGCCTCATTTAGGTTTTCTATTGTTTCGTAGCGCTCCTTTAACCAAACATGCCATAAATCTTTACAGGTATGACACATACATTCGCTTACATGACACTTAAACTCATTATCAATCTGCCAGCCAATGACACCGAGCAAACTTCCTACTGCTTGCGCAATCTTTTCGGTAATTAACGCTGCTCTTTCTCTGAAATAAGGATGATTCGTACAGGCATGTTGTCTTGAACCATGCCCCATCACTTTCCCATCACTTTCCACATACATCCGTTCTGGATGGCCGTGGGAAAACCAGATTGGCGGTGTAGGAGTTGGTGTACACATAACGGTTTCAATACCATTTTCATAAAGCTTGTTAATGATATTTTTAAAAAAACTTAGATCAAATTTACCTTCTTCAGGCTCCATCGATGCCCAGGCAAATTCACCGATTCTGACAACATTGATACCAGTCTTTTTCATTTCTATAATATCTTCTTCTATTACTCTTTCATCCCATAGCTCCGGGTAATATGCTGCACCATGATATAATTTTTTGCTCATGCAATTTTCACCTCATGTTGGTTGATTTTCTATTAATCTATCCCTTAATAAAGGGGACAATGGGTAATTGTAATTCTCTTATTCCTTCTATTACTAGCTTTCCGACTTCCCTTGCTCCGTGTTCACAAAAGTGCGTATTATCCTCTATCCCATTTGGATAATTTTGATGTACATTTGCATCAAACATAGTAAACAATTGTTTTGAACTTTCAGGTCCTAATGATTGATATAGCTTTGCTGTTTTATCCCAAAGATTGATTAATTGAACATCTAATTTTCCAGCGAGCTGAATCTTAGCCTGCGGGAAGTCCCCTAATGTATTTACCAATCTGCCTTTCTCATCAAAGTTCCTTCTATGAACCGAGGTGACCAAAATTGGTATAGCCCCTTTCTTCCTTGCCCCATTAACATATTCCGTTAAATTAGCCTGATAGGTCGTATAGGGCTGGGTGCCAAAAGATTTTTGGTCGTTATGGCCAAATTGAATAAACAGGTAATCGTTAGGTTGAATGAATGCAAGGATCGTATCTAAATACCCTTGTTCCATAAAGGTATTGGTACTTGCTCCGCCTTTTGCGAAGTTGTGAACTTTCACGTCTTCGGTAAAAAAAGATTGAAACATCTGGCCCCAGCCTGCCATCGGTGCCTCATACCGTGGACAGCTTGCCACGGTAGAGTCACCTGCTAAGAATATATTAATCAATGATTATACACTCCTTATAAATATAACTTTTTATGTTGGTCTTGAGCTATTTTATCTGGTTCATGTTTCACTTCATAGATTTTCGGTGCCGGCGGTTTTTCCATGTTATGACCAAGGAAGAAACCTGGATGCGGCGGCTGATTATACGCAACATTCTGCCAGGCTATACCTAATCTGTAAGTAGGGTCATGCATAAGTGTATAGATACGATGATCGGTGATATCCGTCGTAGTATAGATCCTTAGTGCCGTACTATCATCTGTCCGCCAAATAACTTCTTCCCGCCAATCGCCAAAAATATCAGCTTGTAGACATGGATTCCCTTTTGTACCGTTATTGGACCTGGTGCCGTCTGCAGTAAGGATATTTACTAATTTGCCATTTTTATAATCCCATTTGTCGATTTTACCTACACCAATCCCTGTTTCCTCATCATATTCATGGTCAAGCAGTTCTCTCAGTAAATCTCCATCCCACCAAATGGCAAAGTTAAATGACTGCGGATTCGTCTCAGAGATTTTTTCCCCGGAACTGTTATATAAACCTGCGCCTCCCGTTTTCCAATGTGTAGAAGACCAAACCTCAACACCCTCATATCGGGGGTCAATATCTGCGACCATCCCTCTTCCAACATCTTCAACCGATGGGATACCCCATAAAATCTCTCCAGTCTTCGCATCATGGATTTCAGTACCATTTTCTTGCGGAAATTCATGAACTTGGAAAATTTCCAGTCCCGGCCTGCTTGGAATAAGATTTCCTACATGGATTGCATCGCCATGACCAAGGCCCGTTGTATACAATCCTTGTCCATTATGATCAATCACGCAGGAACCATAGATAATTTCATCTTTTCCGTCTTCATCAACATCCGCTACGCTGACACTGTGATTCCCCTGGCCAGAATACCCTTCATTTCCGGGCTTGAGACTATCAAACTTCCAAACTTTCGTTAGTTCACCATCCCGCCAATTATAGGCAACCAATACTGCTCTCGTATAATAACCACGACACATCACAAGGCTAGGCTTTACTCCATCAAGATAGGCAACACATGCAAGAAAACGATCCACTCGATTCCCTTCATCATCGCCCCAATCTGACCCTTTCCCTCTAGGAGGATCATAATCGGTCGTGACTAATTCTTTCCCTGTAGGACCTTCAAAAATGGTTAAATATTCAGGGCCCTCTAGGATAAAACCTTCTGAATTACGAAAATCAGCATTTGCATCTCCGATTATTTTCCCTTGTCCGTCAACTGTACCATCTGCTGTTTTGCAGGCAATTTCAGCCTTGCCATCTCCATCAAAGTCATAGACAAGGAACTGAGTATAATGAGCACCCGCACGAATATTTCTTCCCAGGTCGATTCTCCACAAATGCGTTCCATTTAGTTTATAGGCATCCAGATATACATTCCCTGTATAGCCTTTATGGGCATTATCATGAGAATTGGATGGATCCCATTTTAGGATGATTTCATACTCACCATCCCCATCGACATCCCCTACACTTGCATCATTTGCATGATAGGTGTACTCTACTCCGTCCGGTGAAATTCCTCCTTCGGGCTTATTAAGCGGAACAGTCAAATAATTAGTATCCCAAACGGTCGCCTTTTCGGATGGGGCTAGTTCCACTCCATCTAAAAGTGCACGAATATAATAAGAAGAATCTGAAGTACCATTACTATCCAGAAAATTCGTACTGGTTTTAATAGGGGTATGATTTACCTTCTGATCATCACGGTAAACATTGAAAGTTATTTCTTCTGGGTCTGTTCCAAACAAACGCCATCCAATATAAACACCGTTTTCAACTTTAACTGCAACCAAGCCCCGATTTAAACTTTCCATCTGACGATATTCTTCATTTTGAACTTTGTTATTTTTTAAAGACAATGTACAATTCCTCCTAAAGTGTAACTTTAACAGTAGGGTAATGTACCCTGTACTTTACAGCAATCTTCATTTTTTGAACTCTATATTTTTACACTTTAGACATTCTTGCAGGGTTGCACTCTTTTGTAAAAAGAAAGTTTTTCTCCATTTTCCTTGAAGCGAAAGCCATAGGCTTCTGGTCTTTCAGGACATTCCTCATTTTTTTGAAGCATAACGGACCACAATATCAGCGGTCTCGGTATTGGACGAAAGGAAGTTTGGGGCTTTCCCAAAAACCCTTTGATGATCTTTCACAATCATATCCACAGCATGTCTGACTGGCAGGCTGCAATTTTCTGGCAGGGATATGGTGGAATCACCATTGATTACTCATTTGATAGCCTCAACATTATTTCTCCCGCTATTTGATTTGACTCGCAATCTTTTACTCTCGTACCTTTATAGCTGCTTTACTTGAAAATAACCTGTGGAACATTCAGCTATCCCACAGGTTATTTACTACTGTTGCTTTTTTTCTCTTTTTAATAATAAGGATAAAAAGGCAAGTGTTAACCCTTGTCCCCATCCTTGTACACGCTTATAAGGGACTTCTTTGTATCCATTTGCATCATACATAACAGCGGTACCTGCTGAAACTCCCATGACCGAACCATCTTCTCTGATTTGATTTAGGATGGCTAAAAGAGCTCTTTGCGTATATTTATTGTATAGTTTCCCTGTGGTTAACAGTGCTGCTGCTATCCCTGCCGAACCAGAGGTTTCTAAATAAGAATCTGGGTCATCTAAAATTGTATGCCAAAGTCCAGATTCTGATTGTAATCTTACTAATGCGCTTAACTGGTCACGCAGTGATCCTTGTATCACCATATAGGACGGATGCTGCACTTCAATGAGTTCAAGTGCCCTAGCCATCGTATACGCCGCCCAGCTGTTTCCCCTCGCCCAGAAAATACTTGACATATGATTTTGCGCCAAGTTGTCCCAGCCATGATAATAGAGGTTTGTCATATCATCTTGAAGGAAATTTTCATGCCCATGGTATTGCTTTAACCCAAAATTGAAATAATCTTCCCTATCTAACAAATTGCCCATTCTTAAAAGGAAATACCCGGCCATAAACATGGTATCCACCCATGCCTGTTCAGGAAATTGATATTTGGTGCCATTTACCGTATGCTGCAGGACACCATCTGCAAATCTCTCAGCGTCATGCAGCAGATAGTCTGCCATTTTGACTGCTGTTTCTAGATATTTTTCATCATTTGTGGATTTGTATAAAGTTAATAACACGTGACCAATTGAGGAAGCATTAACCGTTAACTTTGGAAGCCCATCCTCTAACTCCGCATCCACCCATTCCTTAATTCCTTGAAGATATTGCTCTTCACCGGTTGCTTCATATGCTTCAGCAATACCATAAAAAGCAACTCCTCCCGGCCAATCCCAACTGAAATCCATATTAAAAGTTCTTTCCACAACCCGATCAATTGCCTGAGATACCTTGTTTTCCTCCAGTACTAACTGTGGCATACATATCCTCCTTTTTCTGGTAAAAATCTTTACGAAAATACCTTTTAGTTCCCGCTGCCTTCTCTTTTCGGATTCAACGGGAACCAAAACACTTCTTTGATTCCCGCACCCTCGAATTTTCAGGTTCACCGGGAACCAACACGCTGCTCTGATTCCCGCACCCTTGATTTTTCAAGTCAAACGGGTACCAAAAGCTCTAGAAAACGGCCTTTGGCAAAGAAAGATCAACTCTGCTATTTAATAAATCATTTATTTTCATCGGCCTATTTTCTTTCACAGACCTCCATACCCCTTCACCCACTGCTATGGAGTATGCTCCTGCTTCTGCACCCGCTAGAATAGGATAAGGGCGATTTTGGTCTACTCCTAAGAAAAGGTCTTCCAATAAGACAGGGTCGCCACCACCGTGTCCTCCTCCTGTTTGAAGAACATGAATAATCTCTTTTGCTCCGCCAAATAATGGGTAGAATTCAATCGTTTGGTCTGGAACGGAGAATGGAATTCGGCTTGGTTCATGGAATTCAGTTGTTTCAATTCTTCCCTTCGTTCCATTTATCGCTAAACGGTAGCCTTCATATGGTAAGGAGAAATTTACGGAATAGCTTAAGAAAGCACCTTTATCATACTTTACAGTGGCTACATAGGTATCTTCAATTTCGATTTCGTGATCAAAGATACAGGAATCTGGACGATAATGAGTATAATTTTGTGCTGACTTTTCAATGCTGTCCGCTTTAATATGGTCGTCTTTAACAGCTACATTATTTCGGCGGTTTGACCAACGCATATAGTATTCACAGGAAGGCTTCTCTTCACAGGTACTACAATAGCGGTTGTCTGTTGGGCTTGGATTGAATTCTCCGTCTTTACCAAAGTAATTTAGAGCACCGTACGCAAATACTTCCTCTGGATTCTGATCAAGCCACCAATTTACTAGGTCAAAATGGTGGGTCGATTTATGAATGGATAGGCCGCCTGAAAAATTTCTGTTTCGGTTCCATCGTTTGAAGTAGCTCGCACCATGATAGGTATCAATATACCAATTTAGGTCAATGGAAGTGACTCTCCCGATTTTCCCATCTAAAATAAGTTCTTTTATTTTCCGGTGAAATGGATTGTAACGATAGTTAAAAGCGACAATTACTTTTCCCTTACTTTCCTTTTCTGCTTCCATTACTCTTCTAGCATCTTCAGCTTTTGTCACCATTGGCTTTTCTGTAATAACGGTTAAGTTATTTTCTAAGCCTTGTAATATGTAATCAATATGGGTATCGTCTCTGCTGGTAACAATGACTGTATCTGGGTTGGTTTCGTCAATCATTTGCTGGAATTGATTTGGATTGTATGAGGGAACGGATTTTAATTCTGTAAAACTTTCTTTGCAAATTTCGATTCTTCGCGGGTCTGTATCTAGTACACCAACAACTTGGTTAGTTGAACCAAATTGTTGAACGATTGATTGAATAAACATTCCTAATGCTCGGTTACTTAAACCGCATACTACGATTCTATTCAAAGTATTTCCCCCTATATTTTTATTATTTTCCCTGACCGATCTGCCAGTTTTTACTCACTTTCCGCCAGTATTTCCCGCCATCCGTTTAAAAGAAAACTCCCATTATAGTTAGATAACAATAATGGGCAGGATATGTTTTTATTTTTCCCTCAGGTATGCGATGCTTTCTTCTATGAATGGTTCTTTTGTTTCTTCTAGTAAGATGTTGATGTACGGTTTTTTCTTTTTTATTTCTTTTATAATATACTCATAGTTTAGTAGTCCCTTGCCAACTGCTATTGGGACTAGTTGGTTGTTTTCTATGGTAAAATCTTTTGCATGGAGGATGACTACTCTATCGCCGAATAAATCCATTGCTTCTTGAAAAATTTCTTCTTGATTTTGGTACGTATCAATCGTTAATAAATTCACTGGGTCGAGAATCACTTGTAGATTATTAGAATTGATTGAATCTAAGAGTCTCTTCATTATTTTTGGAGAATAAATGGGATGGTTTACTCCTGCTTCAATCCCCACAATAACTCCAAACTTTTCTGCTTCCTTAACAAGTTCAGAGACACTTTCAACCACTTCCAGAAATGGTTCTTCCTTGAAGTTCTCTTCGGTATAGAAAATTTCCGGATTTACATTTCCTGTTTCTGTCGCCACTATACTGCAGCCAAAATCTCTGGCAAAACGTATATGCTCTTTAAAGCGCTCCATCCCTTTACTTCTCTCAGTCAAATCGGGATGAATCATATTAAAATAACAGCCTAAAACGGCAATTTGTACATTTTGCTTTGCGAATGCATTAGCTACATATCGCGCGAATCCCGGGCTCAAACTGCCTAGTTCTGTATTCACACCTTCTAATGATTTACTTAAAGCCAGTTGAACGGCTGTAAGTCCTTGACCAGCTACTTTTTGTACTAATTCTTCTAGTGGAAGGTTTTCAATATCATGGGCTCTTATTCCAATATTTAACATTTCCATCCCACCTTTCCATTTTAAATTCTGTGATGCAGG
>Ga0182744_1003161_pt1 | contig 13021 bp, 9 predicted proteins | sample eDN3rd30CKraftMG_FD_128525 | JGI IMG/M metagenome (GOLD analysis project Ga0182744, IMG submission 128525) | Enriched Miracle-Growth compost microbial communities from Emeryville, California, USA - eDNA 3rd pass 30_C Kraft MG (version 2) (version 2) ...
AAGAGGGTTTATCATAACGGTTGCTGTTGGGGTTGTTACAGGTACAGCAATTGGACTACAGCTTTCTTTATTATGGCCTAATTTCATGGAGTTGGCGGGGAACGTAATCGCGCTACCATTATTTATGGAGACGTTTGCGTTTTTCTTTGAAGCCATTTTTTTGGGTATATATTTATATACCTGGGATCGTTTTGAAAATCAACGAAAGCATTTATTACTATTAATTCCCGTTGCAATCGGAGCATCATTTTCTGCTGTATTTATTACAATTGTCAATGCATTTATGAATGCTCCACAGGGATTTGATTTAATAAATGGAGAGCTTGCAAATGTCAATCCAATCAAGGCGATGTTTAATCCAGCGATGCCTACTAAAGTATCCCATGTCGTTGGTACAGCCTATATGACAACGGCATTTGTTCTTTCTTCTATTGCGGCATTTCGCTTGTTAAGAGGCTCGGACCATATCTACCATAAAAAGGCACTCTTTTTAACCATGAAGATTGGATTAGTCTTTTCTCTGACTTCGTTACTTGTTGGAGATTTATCTGGTAAATATTTGGCGAAATACCAAGCCGAAAAGCTTGCGGCAGCAGAATGGCATTTTGAAACGAGTGAAAGTGCTGAACTTATTCTACTCGGATTTATGAATGAAGAGGAAGAAATTAAATATGCATTAAAAATTCCGTATGGATTGAGTATCCTTGCTCATGGCTCACCAACAGCAGAAGTAGTTGGATTGGACCAGTTTGCAGAAGAAGATAGACCTCCATTATATATCCATTATCTGTTTAATATCATGGTGGCCATAGGGATGCTGATGATCGGGGTATCCTTGTTGTACCTTATAAGTAAAGCTAAAGGGTGGGCTTTTGTGGAGTCAAAGCCGTACCGGTGGTTAATTGTTTTAGGTGGACCATTAGCTATTATTGCGATTGAAGCTGGCTGGTGGTTAGCAGAAGTAGGTAGACAACCGTGGATTCTTCGCGGAATCATGCGCACAGCAGAAGGCGCTACTACGAGTAATGATGTAGATATTATGCTGCTTATATTCTGTGGTCTCTACTTAATACTCGGTATTGGTTCAGTAGTGGTTTTGGGTAGAATGTTTCAAATGAATCCAGTGGAAAGAGAATTGATGGACAGAAAAGGGGAAGAGGATTGATGAATCTTGACCTAGAGATTATTGGTATTATTGTACTCGTGACATTCCTTTTTGGCTATATTATTGTAGCTTCCATTGATTTTGGTGCTGGTTTCTTTAATGCATATGGAATCTTTACCAATAAGCAACATATTCTTACAAAAATTATTCAGCGCTATTTATCCCCTGTTTGGGAGGTAACCAATGTTTTTTTAGTTTTTTTCTTTGTCGGTATGGTCGGTTTTTTCCCGAGTACTGCCTATTACTATGGAACAACTTTATTGGTACCAGTTAGTATTGCAATTATCTTATTAGGGATTCGTGGTTCATATTATGCGTTTGAGACGTATGGAGCACGTTCGCATAAGGGATATGCTTTCATGTATGGTTTGTCAGGTTTATTACTGCCAGCGGCACTTTCAATTGTATTAACGATTTCCGAGGGCGGTTTCATATTTAAGGAAAATGGGATTCTGGTTCTTGATTATTTAGCCTTGTTTCTTAGTCCTCTTACATGGAGTATTGTCGTGTTGAGTCTATCAGCTGTATTGTATATTTCAGCTGTGTTTTTAACCTGGTATGCGGATAAAGCGAAGGATACACCTGCGACTGAATTACTCCGGCGTTATGCGTTAATTTGGGCATTACCGACCATCATTTCGGCAGGTGGAATTATTTACGAGCTAAGCTTTCATAATGCGGCCCATTTTGAGAAGATTTTATCACTTTGGTGGATGTTTTTGATTTCTGCATTATTATTTATCGGAACAGTATGGCTGCTTTGGATAAGGAAAAATTATGGGGTAGCCTTTAGCTTGCTGATTGGCCAATTTGCATTTGCGTTTTATGGCTATGGGATATCTCATTACCCATATTTACTCTACCCATATCTAACGATATATGATAGCTTTACGAATGAGGCAATGGCTTTATCTCTTATTATTGCCTTCATTGCTGGCCTGGCCTTACTGATACCTTCCCTGTATTTATTATTGAAACTATTCCTATTTAATAAAGAGTATATTAGAGGAAAATCAGAGCATGAGCATTGAGGGGGTTATCGAATGGATAAATTTCTCCTATTTATCGCTCCGTTTTTAGTGATCCTAACAGGAATTGTGTTGTCATTCCGGTGGGTACTAAAGGACGGGATTGTCCGAAAGGAAGAAAAATAAATTATGAGTTGCCACATACACTCTGACATGTGGAGTGTGTAAACACAATCGTGACAGGCTATTTATATCAAATATTGAGGATATTAACGGAGGCTTCCTATAAGAAGCCTCTTTTTTCATTCATGCGTAACATGGAGATACACTTTTTTATTTTGATCATCGGTATGACCGAGCCGGTGATAATTTGTTCAAGTGAGACACCTGCCTCGGCAAGAAGTGAAGAGATTTAAGTATTGACATGAGAATCATTCTCACTTAAAATAATAATCGCAAGTGATAATAATTATCAATCTCAATTAAACTAATACCAAATGGGGGGAAAATCATGAAGTTCTTGAAATTTTTGTTTACTAGTATTCTACTTGCACTCATCCTAGCTGCATGTACCGGTAAAGAACAAGCTGCTGATAAACTTTCAGCAAAAGAGCCAAATGAAGAGGCAGCCGAAGAAAAAGTAGTTAATGTTTATACCGCAAGGCACTATGAAGCAGATGATGAAGTCTATAAGAAATTCACAGAAGAAACAGGGATCCAAGTTAACGTGGTTAAAGGGGAAGCAGAGGAGTTAATTGAGCGTTTAAAGCGAGAGGGAGAGAGTACAGAAGCAGACCTGTTTATTACCGTTGACGGGGGAGTACTTGCCAATGCAAAGCAGAATGATATCCTACAATCCGTAACGTCTGATGTAATTGAAGCCAACGTTCCAGAAAACCTTCGTGATGCTGACAACAACTGGATTGGCATGGCTACAAGAGCACGTATTATCGCATATGCTAAAGATCGTGTTAAACCTGATCAATTATCTACATATGATGACTTAACGACTGACAAGTGGAAGGGAAAAGTATTAGCTCGTTCCTCAACAAGTCTATATAATCAATCCTTGCTTGCCTCTTTCATCGAATTAAATGGAGAAGAGAAGGCAGAACAATGGGCAGCAGGTATCGCAAATAACTTTGCCCGCCAGCCGGACGGCGGTGATCGTGACCAAGCGAAAGCGATTGCAGCTGGAACTGGTGATGTGGCGATTATGAATACTTATTATGTTGGGTTATTGGTGAACTCTCAAGAATCGGAAGAAGCAAAGGTTGGAGAAAACATCGGCGTATTCTTTCCGAATCAAGAAACAACTGGTACCCATATAAACATCAGCGGTATCGGCTTAACAAAGCACGCTAAGCATCCGAACAATGCTACCAAGCTTATTGAATATATTACAAGTATTGAAGCCCAAGAGTTTTTATCGGCAAATAACTATGAATTCCCAGTAAACTCTAAAGCGAAAAAACCAGAATTGCTTCAATCTTGGGGTGAATTCAAGGCTCAGAAATTAAACTTCGATACGCTGGGGGAACACAATCAAAAGGCGATCGAAATCTTTAATAAAGTAGGCTGGAAGTAAGATGAATCCAGACACAATCAAACGTTATATTCGTAAAGAATTTAGCGGCTGGTGGATGATCAGTATGATTGGGGCAGCAGTTGTTTTACTGCCTGTCCTTTTCATATTTTTTTCTATTTTCACAGAGCCCAACGAAAATTGGTACCAAATTCAACAATACTTGTTGAGAAATTATATTACCAACAGCGTCATTCTTGTTGGATTAACAAGTCTACTAACTGCTTTTATTGGAGTCACCTTAGCCTGGCTGATTGCAGCTTACGATTTTCCTTTGAAAAAATATTTCCGGTGGGGCTTAATCCTTCCAATTGCCATTCCCCCGTATATTGGTGCATACACTTACCGTACAATGTTAAGTTATACGGGTGTCGTTCAGTCAACGCTGCGAAATGAGTTTCATTATCAAGTAGATCCCGATTTCTTAGCAGTATCCTCTCTTAGAGGAGCAGTTTTCATTTTTACGATTTTCCTATTTCCGTATGTTTATATGATCACCCGGCCATTCCTAGAAAATCAAAGCACCGCTTATTTTGAGAATGCCCGATTACTGGGAAGAAAGCCCTTGGCTATCTTCTTAAAAGTCATTCTTCCTCTCTCAAGACCGGCAATTGTAGGCGGAGCGTTATTAACCGTGTATGAGGTGTTGAGTGACTATGGAGTAACGAGCTACTTTGGCATTCACACGATTGCAACAGCTATTTTTCAAACATGGTTTGGAATGTATGATGTCGATTCCGCTTTAAAATTAGCTTCTTGGTTAATGGTAGCAGTTATTGGGGTGTTCTTGTTTGAACGGTTACTAAGAAAAGGCAGACATTATCATCTCAGCACAAAATCAAGACCGTTAACTCCGATGAAGCTGACAGGTATAAAGGCTGGGATTGCAACACTTTATTGTTCGATTATTTTTTTACTAGGATTTCTTATACCGGTCGTTCAACTCATTTCTTGGTCCATATTAACCTTTGAGAGCATTTGGAATGATAGTTTCTTTACTTTAATGACACAAACCTTATATGTAGCGACTTTGTCAACCATAATAATCTTGGTAATCGTAGTGGTGGTGGCGAATGTGTGCCGCTCTCAGTCAGCATTTTCTTATACTCTTTCAAAAATTATCACGTCAGGCTACTCGATTCCGGGAGCCATTATTGCGATTGGTGTTCTTGCCCTTTTTATTACTTTGGATAATTGGTTAGCTCCTGTTTATTCGAGCATGGGTTTAGGAAAAGCACCGCTTATTTTAAGCATGTCCATCGCCATGCTGATTTTTGGAAATGTGATCCGCTTTATGGCCACGGGCTATAATGCCGTTGAGGTTGGCTATGAAAAAATGGGGCTAAAATTTACTGAAGCGTCACGAACTCTAGGACTTGGTAAAACAAGAACCTTTTTCAAAGTCGACCTACCTTTAATCAAGGGTGCTCTGTTTAGCGGTTTCGTTTTAACCTTTGTAGAAATATGCAAGGAGCTTCCACTTGCTTTGCTTTTAAGACCGTTTAACTTCGAAACCCTGGCTACCAAGACATTTCAATATGCTAAGGACGAGCGTATCCATGAAGCGTCCATCTCATCATTACTGATTATTGCCATCAGCATCCTATCGGTGATTGTTTTTCAGATGATTGAAAGAAGGGAAAAGCAATGAATATTCTCCAAATTGAAAACATTACCTTTTCGTTTTCTAAAAAAACAAAGCCAGTAATAAACGATTTTTCTTTATCGATTAATAGTGGAGAAATAGTAGGGGTTTTGGGCTCAAGCGGCAGCGGGAAAAGTACACTGCTCCGCTTAATTGCAGGCTTAGAAATGCCGACAACCGGGAGCATTAACATTGCTGGAAGACCAGTATTTTCCGAAAAAGTTTTTATTCAGCCTGAAAATCGAGGGGTCGGAATGGTTTTTCAGGATTATGCGCTATTTCCGCACCTTACAGTGAAGGATAATATTTTATTTGGTCTATCCAAGCTGACCAAAAGCGAACGAATCACTCGATTAAGAGAAATGCTTGAGCTCGTTCAATTAGAAGGCTTTGAAAAACGTTACCCGCATGAACTTAGTGGAGGACAACAACAACGGGTTGCCCTAGCTAGAGCCCTTGCTCCAAAACCTAAATTATTGCTTATGGACGAACCCTTTAGTAATCTAGACGCAGATTTAAAGGAAGTTATTCGTGAGGATTTAGGCATTATATTAAAAAAAGCTAATATGACATGCATTTTGGTTTCACATGATAAGAAGGATGTAGAAGCGATATGTAAGCGAAAGATTATGGTTGGAAAATCATTATAGCTTAGGTCAATCTTTCGGTACGAAGTTAAGACGCAATGAAGGTCAAAAGCAAATAGCTGCTTGGGACCTTTATTTGATTTATTTAAACTTACAAATTACTTACTTATAGACTTTTAAGTAGTTTAGCGGCCTGACACTATTGCGCTCACAGGTCACCGGATTTTAATCTCTTATCAGACCAAAGTGCGAGCTGTAGTGTCAACGCATCTTTAAACCTTTTTGGGTCATAACCCGTGTCTTTTTCTATTTTACTAAGTCGATAAATGAGAGTGTTTCGGTGAAGATATAAGTCATTAGCAGTTTGCTGAATATTTAAGTTATTTTTGAAAAAGACATCTAAAGTATCAGCATATTTAACTAAGGTTTTATTCATGATTCTATCGGTAAACTTTTCTCCCCATGTACGATCTATTTTATAAATTAAGGCTTTTGGTTCCACTTCAACAAATGAAATGATATCCTCTTTTTCATTACTGATTTGAAGGGCAAGATCACAATCTATATAGGATTGATTAAATTTACTTAATGATATAAAAGGAGTGCTGTAAGCTAATCGAAATGTTAACTTAAGGCTTTTCAATGTCTCGTAAATACTGTTCAGCTTTTTGATTGATTCGTGCTCTTTGTAACCAGAAAAAGCAATAAACATTCGGTTAATATTGATAAAGCCTACAAGGCAGTGTTTTTCACCAATTATTTCTTCAATTTTATTGATTAATGATTGATTCGTGATGGTGCGATCTGTCATTTGAATAACAGTTGTAATAAATGGTTGTTGAAGGTCCTGACCAACTAGGTTTAACCAGCGTTCGATATTGCTATAGGATGGAGAACTTTTCAAAAGTTCCTCAATAATCATTTCTTTCGTTCTCAGTTTCCATTCCAATTGAGATGCGATAAATTTTTCTTGAATCATGAGCTCCGTAATCATTTTTACAATGCCGCCTAGCTCCTCAATTTCTTTAGGATTGCCTGTAATCCCGATTACTCCTACTATTTTATCCTGAAATACAATTGGTAGATTGATGCCAGGTTGTGCTCCTCTCCAAACTCCTTTTTCATTGGGAGAAATAATAAGTGTCTCTCCTCCTTTTAGTACGGCAAGTGCTCCCTCGTGAATATCATCTATCCTTGAAGGATCACCAGAGGCTATAATAATCCCTTTTTCATCCATGATGTTAATATTTCTATTAAGGCGGAGGGAGGTTTCTAGTACAATCGTTTGGGCAATTTCTCTTGTTAACATGGTCTCCTCCGATATGGTTAGTCAAATTGTACAAAAAAACCTATAAATAAAGGGCTCTTTTTGTATTGTACAACCGATGAATTCAATAATCAAACTTAGTATAATGAAAAATAAGTTGAAAACGTTTTCAGGAAGGGGAAAGATATGAAGATTGTAATAGCCCCTGACTCTTTCAAGGGGAGTTTAAACGCTGTTGAGGCAGCTAGAGCAATAGAAAAAGGCATTCTTAAGGCTCATCCTTATGCTAATACTGTATGTCTTCCAGTTGCTGACGGTGGAGAAGGAACATTGGATACTTTAGTTGCTGCCACAAATGGACAAAAAGTTTCCATTCTAGTAACTGGACCTTTAGGTCAAAAAGTAAAAGCCGAATATGGCATCTTGGGTGATGGAACGACCTGTGTCATCGAAATGGCAAATGCTTCTGGGATATCGCTAGTTCCTCGGGAAGAGCTTAATCCTTTAAAAGCTACAACCTTTGGAACAGGAGAACTGATTAAACAGGCTTTAGATGATGGATTTACGTCATTTATATTAGCGCTGGGAGGTTCAGCTACCAATGATGGAGGAGTAGGAATGCTCCAGGCACTTGGTTTATCTCTTCTAGATGAGTATGGAAACCAAATTTCCATTGGTGGTGCAGAGCTTTCTAAAATTCGTACCATTGATGTTAGCGGTTTTGATGAGAGGATAAATAATTGCCAGTTCCTGATTGCTTCGGATGTAGAAAATCCTTTAATTGGTCCAAATGGAGCATCACATGTGTTTGGTCCTCAAAAGGGAGCAACCCCGGAGATGGTTATGCAATTAGATGATTGTCTCGCACATTGGGCAGATGAAGTTGAAAAAGTAACTGGTGTCCATCTTCATGATTTGCCAGGGGCAGGAGCAGCGGGTGGTATAGGTGGGGCATTTCAAGCCTTTTTTCCTTCAGAAATGAATCGAGGTATTGATTTAGTTATTGAACATACAGGACTTCATAAGGCTCTTGAAGGCGCTGATCTTGTTATTACAGGAGAAGGACAAGTGGATTTCCAAACTGCCTCAGGCAAGACTCCGATGGGGGTAGCTCAGGCAGCGAAAATACAGAATATTCCTACTGTTATTGTTGCTGGCTCTATAGGTACTGGTATTGATGTGTTATATCAACATGGGATTGTAAGCGTAAACAGTATAATAAACAGGCCTATGACATTAAATGAAGCCTTCGAGAATGCTGCAGAATTATTAGCTGAGAGTGCAGAACAAGTAGTCAGATCTTTTTTTTACTCTAAAAATTAAAGTCTGGAAAGGTGGTTATGTAGCGTGAAAATTAAACAAGCGATTGAGAAAGTCCCTGGAGGTCTGATGGTTGTCCCTCTAATGTTAGGTGCGTTACTAAATACAATTGACCAACTACATTTGCCGGTTATTATGGACTTTTTAAAATCCCTAGGTGTAGCTCAAACAGCTGAAGGCAATTATGAAATGTTAAGAATTGGTGGATTTTCTGAAGCTCTTTTTAAAAATGGCTCATTAGTCCTTATTGCATTATTCCTTTTTTGTGCAGGTAGTCAAATGAATTTAAGAGTAGGAGGAACAGCCTTAAAAAAGGGTGTCTTACTTACTACTTCTAAATATTTAACAGGATTAGGGATTGGTGTTCTCTTTGGATATTTATTTGACCCCATGACAGGACTGTTTGGTCTTTCTACAGTTGCCATCATTGCGGCAATGACAAACGGAAATGGTGGAATGTATGCAGCCTTAACTGGCCAATATGGAAACCGTTCTGATGTAGGAGCAGTTGCAGTTTTATCTCTTAATGACGGTCCCTTCTTTACACTAATGTCATTAGGGTTATTAGGTTCTAAATTCCCGGTTATCGCCTTTATCGCCGTTTTATTACCAATTGGAATTGGAATGATATTAGGAAACTTAGATTCTGAAATTCGTGAGTTCCTTAAACCAGGAGAAATTTTACCGGTACCATTCTTTGCTTTCGCTTTAGGTGCTGGCATGAACTTTGCTAATTTCTTCAATCCTTCTGTTGTAGCAGCAGGTTTAACACTCGGAATTCTTACGACTGTTCTAACAGGGACTACAGGTATGTTAGTATTTAAATTGTTTAGAGAGAAAAGCCAAATTGCACCATGGGCGGAGGCATCTACAGCAGGTAACGCAGTTGGTACTCCAGCAGCCATTGCAGCAGCAGCGGCCGTTGCTGCAAGTTCTGGGATGATGAGTAAAGCTGAAGCAGCTAGCTATGCTGAAATTGCCAACCTGGCAACAGCGCAAATTTCCATTGCTGTTCTTACAACAGCCGTTTTATGTCCAATTGCTGTTATCTTAGTTGATAAGTATCAAAAAAGAAAAGGAATTGATGGTACTTTAGAAAGTGACACAGTAAATACGAAGCAAGGTACTCAAAATATTGCATTATAAGATTAACACCCCTGAGTACTCTCTCAGGGGTGTGGTTATTATATCTTTTTAGAAAATAGAAAATGTGTGTTTTGTTAATTTTCACAAGCTAATTAATCAAAAGCAAAAAAGCGGGGGAACAACATGGAAACAACCTTACTATATGGTAAAAATGGCCTTACTCTTCAGGTACCAAATGAAGCCTTTATTGTAGAACCAAATCATTTATCAGGGTTAGAAAACGAAATGGAAGCACTAAAAGAAGCATTAAGAAATCCAATTGGTACAGGGCCTTTAAAAGAAATGGTGAAGGCAACGGATAAAGTAGCCATTGTTATTAGTGACATTACAAGACCAACACCCAATCACAAGATGGTACCCGTACTAATTGAAGAACTTAATCATGTTCCATTGGAAAATTTTGTTATTATTAACGGCACAGGTACCCATCGTGACCAAACAAGGGAAGAATTTGTTCAAATGCTTGGAGATTGGGTTGTAGATAATGTAAGAATCATCAACAATCAATGCCACGACAAAGAAACATTGGTGAATCTCGGAAAAAGTAAGTTTGGTTGTGATGTCTATTTAAATAAAGAATATGTTGAAGCTGATTTTCGCATCGTAACTGGCTTTATCGAACCACACTTTTTTGCTGGGTTTTCTGGCGGTCCAAAAGGAATTATGCCAGGGATTGCTGGCATCGAAACTATTATGACCTTCCATAATGCAAGAATGATTGGGGACGCTCGTTCTACATGGGGAAATATGGAAGACAATCCGGTTCAAGAAATGACTCGTGAAATCAATCGTATGTGTAAACCTGATTTCATGTTTAATGTTACATTAAACAGAGAAAAGGAAATCACATCTGTATTTGCTGGTGAATTGTATGAAGCGCATGATAAAGGGTGTGAATTTGTAAAAAAACATGCCATGATCAAGTGTGAAAATCGATTCGATGTTGTGATTACATCTAATTCTGGTTACCCACTTGACCAAAATCTTTATCAAGCTGTTAAAGGGATGAGTGCAGCACATAAAATTGTTAAAAAAGGCGGAACGATTATTGTCGCTTCTGAATGTTCAGATGGACTTCCAAGTCATGGGAATTATTCGAAGATTTTTGAATTCGCTGAGAGCCCGCAGGCTTTATTGGATTTAATCAATGATCCGAATTTTAAGATGTTTGATCAATGGCAGGTTCAGAAACAAGCGGTGACGCAGGTATGGGCAGATATTTATGTATATTCTATGCTCAAAGACGAACAAGTTACAAGTGCAATGCTAAAACCTAGTTATAATATTGAGCAAACATTAGAGGAATTGAAACAAAAATACGGAGAAAATATGTCGATTGCCGTTTTACCATTAGGGCCATTAACGATTCCATATGTAGAAGAGTAAAAAGGGGCAAGTTGACGATGCAGAAAATTATTTTGATTGCAGATGATCTAACAGGAGCCTGTGATTCAGGAGTTCAATTTACACGAAATGGCATGAAAGCGGTCGTTTTTTTTGAAGAATCCAACTTAGATAACATCGAAGCGGATGTGATAATCTTTGATACCGACAGCCGTGCTTTAACCCAGATGGAAGCATACCAAACAGTAGACTGTGCAGCAGCAAAACTGGACAAGGCATCTTTTGATTTAGTCTATAAAAAAATAGATTCTACGCTGCGCGGAAATATCGGCAGTGAAATTGATGCCCTAATGGATCGGCTTGGCTTTGATATAGCGGTAATTGCTCCTGCATTACCAGTTCTTAATCGAGTGACGAGAAATGGCATTCATTATCTAAACGGGGAACCTATTGAAAATACAGAAATAGCTAGGGATCCTAAAACCCCTGTTACGGATTCAAATATCGTCAGACTGATTTCAAAGCAATCTAAAAGAGAAGCGGTTCTTTTTCCAAAAGCCGTATTACATCTTGATCAAGAAGCTATCGCCCAAAAAACAAAAGATTTAATGGAAGAGAATAAATCCTTGTTTGTCTTTGACGCAGAGAATACGAAGGATCTTGAACAAATTGCAGCCAGAATGCAAACTATCCCCTACCGTACTTTATGGGTAGGTTCCGCAGGACTCGCGGAGTGTCTAGTCCCTAAAGTTTGTCAGGTTCATGATTCGTCAGATGCGCTAAGAGGCAGCAGTGAAAACCTTCCTGTATTAATTGTTTCAGGCAGTCGCTCCAGTGTGGCGAAACTCCAGGTGGATACGTTAAGGATATTATCACCTGTTAAATTGGTAAGCCTCATTCCTGAAAAGCTGTTGGAAACAGAGGAAAGAGAATTAGAGATTATAAGATGTCAAAAAGAAATAAAATCTCACCTGAAAAATGATCACGATGTTATTCTAAACGTGGAAATGATACAAAATACTTCTGTGTCTGACCTTCCTGAGTTACCGTATGTTATTGTCGAAGGTTTAGGTAAGATAGTCTGTAAAGCAGTTGATTCCTTCCACTTACAAGGGATTGTTTTAACAGGAGGAGATACGGCTAAAGCCATTTCAAAAGAGCTTGGTGTGACGGGTATAGAACTAATCGGTGAAGTGGAGCCTGGTTTGCCTTTTTCAAGAATGCTTGGAGGCCCTGAGCTGCTTACGGTTACAAAAGCTGGGGCATTTGGATCTGATAGGTCCTTTTACTACGCCCTAAAACTTCTTAAAGGAGAAGAGAATCGATGAAACCAGTAATAGCAATAACCATGGGAGATGCCGCAGGTGTTGGACCGGAAATAATTATCAAAGCATTGGAGAATCAAGCTATTTACGATCAGTGCAACCCTTTCGTTATCGGTGATAGCACCATCTTGACCCGAGCTTTACCATTTGTAGGATCGACCCTTGCCATCCGCTCCATTTCAGGTACGGAAGAAGCATTGTACGAGCAGGGGACAATTGATTGCCTCGATTTAAAGCTTTTAAGTGAGAAATTACCTGTTGGAAAGGTATCGAAAGAAGCTGGAAATGCGGCCTTTCGTTATCTTGAGATGGCGATATCCCTTGCGAACGAGAAAAAAATACAAGCCATTGTTACTGCGCCATTAAATAAAGAGGCCCTTCACTTTGGTGGGCACCTATTCCCAGGTCATACCGAAATTTTAGCGGAACTGACGGGTACAGAGGATTATGCCATGATGCTGTCGGCACCGAAATTAAAGGTTATCCATGTAACCACCCATGTTGGACTAATCAAAGCAGTAGAATTAATCAATCCGACTCGTGTTTATAACGTGATTAAGCTAGCGGATCAGACCTTGAAGAAAGCTGGGATTGCTGCTCCCAAAATTGCGGTTTGCGGGATTAACCCCCATGCTGGAGAAAATGGATTATTCGGTAATGGTGAAGAAG
>Ga0182744_1003162_pt1 | contig 13019 bp, 22 predicted proteins | sample eDN3rd30CKraftMG_FD_128525 | JGI IMG/M metagenome (GOLD analysis project Ga0182744, IMG submission 128525) | Enriched Miracle-Growth compost microbial communities from Emeryville, California, USA - eDNA 3rd pass 30_C Kraft MG (version 2) (version 2) ...
AGCCTTGAGGCGCACGTCCTCGATGGTCTGGCAGGGGAAGAACAGCACGGCGTTTTCGGCGTTCTCGTAGGCTTGCCACTCCGGACTATTATCCGTCACGCCGATGGTCTCGTCGTCCAGTTTCCGCCAAGAGGCTTGCGCCTGGCGATAGACGTCAATCAGGTCTCGGAGGTTAGCCATTGCGCTGTCCTCCGGCCGCGTAGCCCGACTTGACAACTTTCGCCATACTGCGGGCCAGGCGGTACAGTTCGCGCTCAGCGACATCGACGGGCACAGGGTCGGTGACTTCGAAATCCGACTGGTCGAAGGCAATCGCAGCGAGCTTGGCGGCGAAACCTTCCAGCGTCGTCGCCTTGGTCCTGTGAATCGCCTTCATCAGACGGATGCTTTCGCCGTGGGCCGCGTTGAAGGCATCGCTGGCGGCCTTGTAGCCGGTACTGCGATAGAGTTCCCGTTCGCAGGCTTTTTGTGCCTCAGACCGGTCGAGCGGAAAATCTGAAATACCAGCGGCAGCCAATTCCGCTTCGTATTTCTTGTAGGCTCTCTTGCAAGCAGGTTCGAGGGAACGTGCCTTCGCCTTTGACTCCTCGAACTGCTGGCCGAGGTCAATCAACTTGGCGTCGGGATGCTCACGGACAGCCAGGATCGCCAACAGTTCGTCGAGCAGGCCGCCCTCGCCGCGGTCATCCAGCGTGTAGTCACCATAGCGGGTGTTGGCGACCAGCTTGGCGGCGAGGTCTTGCGCGCTGGATACCGGGATCGACAGAATACGCTGCTCGAGGCTTTTGCATTCATCGAGCAAGGCGTCAGCGACTTCGTCGTCGACGGACGGGTCGCTTGCCTGGCGGTGCTTCGCTTCGAACTCGCGGAACAAGGTCATGATCGGGGAAGTGCTCATGCTGCACCGCCTTTCCTAGCCTCAACGCCATCGCCGATCTGGTCGCGCTCGTCCTCCGGCAGCATCGAGCGCAGGAGATTTTCTACCTGCCAATCCTGGAGATAGTCGGTCTTGCGGCAATGGAATTTGCGCAAGTGCCGCGCCTTCGCAGCAAGATCAGCCGGCGAGCGGGCGGGGAAATAGCAGACATCCGAAAGCGCATTCGCCTCGGCATCGCTGGCCACGTTGTAGATGACTTTTTCATCCTCGGTGGCCTCGCGGCCGAGAATGCCATCGTCCGACAGATAGCAGGTGCTATCGAAATAGGCGTAGGCGGCTTCGTGTCGCTTGATGGTACGACGCAACAAGTCGCTGATTTCGGGCATGCCTTCGGCGGTCGCCCGCGTGGCGTCGTTCGTTTTCATGGATATCTCCATTCAGGATTGGTGGAGCGCGGGCCAGCCGCGCCGATGTTCGGTTAGGCGGCGTGATACCTGCGGATGGCCGTGTCGAGCCGGCGGCGGGCGTTGTATTCGTGGTCCCGCGCGACACAGAACCGGGCATATTCATCCTCGGTATCGGCCTGCATCTGCTTCCATTCTGGCGAGTTCCGCTCGACGCGACCGATCTTGTGCTCGACCTTCCAAGCCTGATAGGCGTCGACCAGCGTCAGATATGCAGACTTCCGCTTCTGCTCGTGGGCGTGCACGTCCAGCGCGCGTTCGGCGATGTCGCAGATGTGGGTGAGCTTGCTCGTGTCCAGCATCACGCACCTGCCTTTCCGGTCAGCTTGAAGCGACCTTCGACGAACGGATGTGTTGCCATCGTGGCGCTGACCATCTGGCATTCGTCGACAAAGCGTTTGAAGATCGCCGTTACTTCCTTCTTCGCGAAACCGGCATAGTGAGCGCCATCGGCGTCGACGTGCTGGTTTTTCACCAGCGCTCGGATCGTCGGCGAGTAAGGCGTATCGCGCATTACCTTGTCGACGACGACCTCCGACAGTCCATAGGTCTTATTCATACGTTTCCGGATGTAGACGATGGACTCGCAGTCGGTCGGCATTTTATCCAGGGCGACATGAGCCTGAGTGACTTGGGCGACCTTGGCCTCTATGGCCTTGATCTGCTGTCCCTGCACAGCCTGCCGGCGCTCCTGCTCGGCGAGCATAGTGAAGGCACTGGCGAAGGCCTCGGCCGTAGTCGGGAGGCGAAGTTGCTGGCCAGCTTCAAGCTCCTGCCAGCGGTCGACGAGGCGCGCCGTGAACTCCGGCGAGAGTTGTGCGACGATCACGTAACTGTCGCGCTTGCCGATCTGATACTCGGTGGCCTTGCGCCCAAGGGTATCAAGGTATTCCACCGTTGGTGGAAGACCGATTACACCACGCTCCGCAAGGCGCTCGATGGTACGCTTCACGCTATCGTGGCGGGCCTCAAGCAATTCCGCGATTTCGCGGCTGCTCATGGTGATCGGGCCGTTCCCGATGTGTGCCGGTAGAAATCCCGGCGCACCAGTGCTATGTATCTGCTTGTCCATTTAACTCTCCAGTTTCTGGACGCTACGGGGACCGCTCTGCAAAAGCGGTTTCGAATTGAAGGCGACGATTGAGATGGCCGGCAAGCCTACTCGGTTGTCGCCTTCGTCGTTTCCAGCCCCTTGCGAACCAATTGCCGGATCACTTCGGAGCGGTTCCGGATTTTGCGGGCAAATCCCCACTCATCCATTGCGGTCAGTTCGTCATCCGTGAACGTGGTGCCAACACGGCGCTGTTCACTTTCTGATCGCGCTTGCGGCTCACTCACTGCACTTCTCCTTTCGTCCATGTACCGCATTTGCAATACGGATTGTTAAGGTTACCACCGAGTCGCGTCAAGCAGTATTTGCACCGCTTGTGCATTACGTGTAAGAAATGTGCATAACGTGAGGAATGCACATGGCGAAGCGCCCTTCGAAAAGCGAATCGTTGACAATCCGGCTCGATCCGAAGACCCGGTTCATGCTGGAATTCATAGCTCGGCTGAGGGGGCAAACAATCACGACGGTTGTCGAGCGAGCCATATCGGCAGCTGCTGACGACGCAACGTTTCAACGCGGCAACTCGGATGTGAACTGGCGCGACTACTGGCACGTCAACGAGGGAGTTCGCGCTCTCAGAATGGCTCGGGCTGAACCTCTCCACCCCACGTACGAAGAAGAACGCAGGCTTCGCTTTGCCGAACACTTCTGGCCATTCTTCTACACGGATAGCGATAAGTACGCCTTTAATTTCACTTACTTGGATGTTCTGTGGCCACATTTTGACGAATTGGTTGAGATGCATGAACAGACGAAGGCGAGCAATTACCTGGCGGTCGTCGCAGAAATGCAAGGAATGTTGCAGCGCGCAAAACTGGAAGTTCCTACATGGCCGCCGACTGTGAAGAAGCCCAAGAATAGCGACTTCGGCCGGAATCTGGACGATGAGATTCCGTTCTGAGGCGGAGAAGCTGAGCCTGGACTTATTCCCGAACCATGTTCTACCGGGTTTCCCCGCGACCCGGTGCCGGCGGCACGGCAGTCTGTCGGAAATCTCGACGAACTGGATCGGCGCAAAATTGCGCTGATCGTCCTGGCTGTGGTTAGGCGTTGCGGGCATGTCGGCTCCGTTGGTTCGAAGCCATTACATATCCTCTAAAGCGAACAAGTCAAATAAAATATTTACTATTGAGGACACTCTAGGCGCACCTAATAAACTCATGCGGTTGGCGCGTGGGCGAGGTTCACTCTTTCGAGGATGAAAAACTCCGAAGGATAGCAAGGACCATAGGCCTCTTATCCTCGGGAACTTGAGCGAGCAGAGTCAGGGCTTCCTCATCTTGCGCGGAAATATCGAACCCAAGCAGAATATGCGCGGCGCTGACGCCGATCTCTCGACATATCGCGATCAGCGACCCGATCGTGGGCTCTTTTCCCTCTTTCAGCAAGGAATGGACATAACCCGGCCCCATGCCCGCTGCGAGTGAAATCGCGCGACGCGATTTGCCGCTGGCCTCGACCGCGGCCTCAAGCCGCTGCTTCCAATCACCGTTACTCATACCCGGAGTATCCTTTACTGGGGATAAATTTGCACGTCCTCCATAGCAGATACTTGACGCATCCGCTAAAGAGGATGTAAACATGGTGAATGCTTTACCAAACCACGATTCTCCCCGAAATCGACGCCTTCCTGAAGGAGACCGGCATGGGCCAGTCCTACTTCGGCAAGAAGGCGGTCGGTAACTCCGAAATTGTCGCCCGTCTCCGTCGCGGTCGGCCGATCTGGCCCCACACCGAGCAGCGCCTGCGCGTCTTCATGGCGATTGAGCGCAAGGAGCGTCAGCGGAGGTCCGCAGCATGACGCCCGCCTTCACGCACATTCGAACAGCGGACGGCACGATCATCGCCCGTGATCCGCTCACGGGCAAGATCGCGTCAGGCCGCACGCTGGACGAGGCATTCGCCGAGCTGCGGCGTCTGACAGCCTCGCACGCGCATACGTGTGAAGCGCTCCGCTCGCGGGAGGGTATAGCAGCATGAGCGCGATAGACGACGCCATGAATACCGAGCAACACGCGGCTTATCGGGAGTGGGTGCGGCTCCGAAACATTGCCGAGCAGACCAAGACGGTTGACGACTGCATCGCCTCCGGCAAGGCCTTCGCCAGCTTCCATTACCTGTTCGTTGAAAACACCTTCCGGCCGTCGAGCAAGGTAATCCCTTTCCCGCGCCGGTATCCTGATTTCGGAGGGGCGGCGTGATGGTGGCCAATGATTTTGACTGGAACGAGGGCGCCGACGTCGTCGTGGCTCGCAAAGCGGCGGTTGCCGTTCATCCCAATGCAAACGGTGACATCGTCATCCGCCAAGAGGCCGATCTTCCGGGAGGCAATGACATCGTCATAATCATCGGTCGCGAGAATGCAAGGAGGCTTATCCGGCGCATTGAATTGCTCTGCGCGGATGAACCTTCCGAATGATTCCTCTCGCTGAAAGCACACAACCGAATGAGCGAGCGCGGAGCGCAGTGGTACAAGCGGGAGCCCCGCGCTTTCCTGGAAGGCGTCAGGCGAATGACTGAACGAGATATCGCGGTTTATGCCATCGTCCTCGACCTGATTTATGACGGCGGGCATCAGACGCTCGACGATCCAAAGCACATCGCATCGTACTTTTCCGACCTCGGATCGGCATCCGTGAGGCGCACAATCGACCGCCTTGTCGAGGCCGGAAAACTGGTCCGTGAAGGCGAGTTTTTGACCAACAAACGGGCGAAAAACGAGGGAAAAACCCGGGAGGAACTGAGGGAAACCCGGCGGTATTCGGCCCATTTAGGTGGCGTTTCCTCTGGGAAATCTCGCACTAAATCCAACAAAAACAATGACTTGAGTGAAGCAAATGCTTCGTCGAATGTCGTCCTAGATAAGATAAGAGAAGATATAGAAGGAAAAGAAGAAGCTAAAGCTTCTTCCAAAAAGAGGGGAACTCGCCTCCCGGAAGATTGGACCTTGCCGGCAGAGTGGCGGGCATGGGCTGAAGGCGAAAACTTACCCGCCGATGTCGTCGATCTCGAAGCTCGTAAGTTTCGAAACTACTGGTGCTCGACTGCAGGCGCCAAGGCCGTCAAGCGGGATTGGTATGCGACATGGCAGAACTGGATTTGGAAGGCAGCGGCTGACCGTAAGCCCCGGCCATCAGGTAGTTCCGACGACGCAATCTATGCGGGGGTCGACTACTGATGGCCGATATTGTCGAGATCAAGCGTCGTCTCAATTCGCAGGCTCTTGCTGTGGCAAGGCATTTGCTTCCGGGAGGCAAGAAAGTCGCTCAGGAATGGCGCGCCGGGTCAGTTGCCGGCGACAAAGGCGGATCGCTTGGCGTCCATCTATCGGGCCCCAAGGCCGGCGTATGGGCTGACTTCCAATCGGGCGAAACGGGCGACCTGATCGACCTATGGAGCGTGGCACGCGGTTTGACCCTCTCGGCCGCACTGGATGAAGCGCGAAGCTGGCTCGGCATCAGCCGTCCCGCGCCGGTCCGTGATCCTAGGCCGAATTACACCAGGCCGCCAAAGCCGAATTGCACAGCACCGAAGGCCAAGGTCCGGGATTACCTCGTCGAAGCGCGGAACATTCCCGGCCATATCCTCGACCAATACCGGATCGGAGAACATGGCGACGACATCGTTTTCCCATTTCTTCTGCCTGATGGTGTTCTTGCTCTGGCAAAGGTACGGAAGGCCGAAGACGGCGCAAAGCCCAAGCCGACCGCGGCCAACTGTGAGGCAGTTCTGTTCGGCTGGCAGGCCGTACATGAAAACGCTCGCGAGATCATCATCACCGAGGGAGAGATCGACGCATTGTCGTGGGCCGCCTATGGCCATCCTGCCATGTCCGTTCCGTTCGGCGGCGGCAAAGGCGAGAAGCAGAAATGGATCGTGAACGAATACGACCGGCTTGAGCGTTTCGAGCGAATCTATATTTCGACCGACATGGACCAGCCCGGCGATGAAGCCGCCGAGGAAATAGCAGGCCGCCTCGGGCGCCACCGCTGCTACCGCGTCCAGCTTCCCAAGAAGGACGCGAATGAATGCCTCGTCGCTGGCGTGAGCGCCGGGGAAATGCAAGCCGCGCTAGGATCTGCGGAAAGCCTCGATCCCGAAGGCCTGCGTCAGCCGAGCGATTTCGCCGACAGGGTGATACATCTGCTTTGGCCGGCACCCGAGGATCACATTGGCTATACCGTTCCATACGGCAGGTTGAGCGATAAGCTTCATTTCCGTCCGGGCGAAGTCACTTTGTGGAGCGGCGACTCCGGCGACGGGAAAAGCCAGATCATTTCCGACTGCGTTCCGCACTGGGTCAAGCAGGGCTCACGCATATGTTTGTCCAGTCTGGAAATGTCGGGAGAACAATCTCTGCGGCGGATGGTCAAGCAGTTGTACGGCATCGACCGGCCCACCGCCAAGGCAATCCAGAATGGGCTCGGATGGCTCGATCAGGGGCTGATGGTCTACGACCGCATGGGAAAGACCGGCATAGATCCATTGTTCGAGGTCTTTTCCTATGCTCGGGCAAAATACGGCTGCGATCAGTTCATCATAGACAGCCTCATGCGGCTTGGCGTGGCCCAGGACGATTATACCGGCCTTGAAAAGCTGGTGTTCCGCGTCGTCGACTGGACCATCCAGAACAAGGTTCACACCCACATGGTCGCTCACGCTCGCAAGCCGAGCAATGACCGGGGTGCGCCCGCGACTGCCGATATCAAAGGCCCGATGGAGATCGGCGCCAATGCTTTCAACATCTTATCTGTCTGGCGTAATCGCAAGCTCGAAGACCAGATCAAGGCGGAGAAGGACGACCTCACGCGCCACGAGTTGATGCAGAAGCCAACCGTCATCGTGAACGTTGCAAAGCAGCGCAACGGCGATTTCGAGGGCAAGGTCGGACTGTGGTTCGACCAGCAAAGCTATCGCTACCACGCAACGCCTGACCGAGCATTTTGGGATCGGCAGTTCGTTCCCCGCGAATATGGAGGAAGCCAATGACGCCCTTTGCCGCGCGTCTATACAAGACCGCTCCTGTAGAACTGCGACGTCTTCTCGCTCAGTCGCAATTTTTCGAAGTGTCAGCGATCGTTGAGATGGCCGATGAGATGATAAAGGCTGATGTCGCGGCAGGATGCGATTTTTACAGCGAGTTCGCGGTCCTGCCAGCGAAAAAAACTGTCGTTGAATTTTTGTCGTGTGGTGCGCGGATCGCACTTCTCTGTGAGCAGTTCGGCGATGAAATTCAATATATAGGAGTGCTCGATGGGCCGGCCGCGGTCCATCAGTTCAAGTCCGGATTTCGACTAAAGACCAACGAAAACCTGTTCGTAGAGTGGCTGGTATCAGCGGACGAGGCGGTGCGCCTGAGTTCGGAACTAGACCCAAAGGACGAGCGCTTGCTGACAGCCAAGGGGATGAATTTCATCTTGGAAAAGATGCTCTGCATCATCAATCAGCCGCGCCTGGTCGAACGCGCAGAACGTCCCACGGACAAGCGAATTCTCCGTGAGGCTCGCCACTCGGATGACCCAGCGCCTGCCATCTGGCACCAGTGTCGCATCCGGCCAGGGGCGCACCATGGCCCCGTAACGAAAGCCGCGTCTGCTGGCGACCCAGTGATGCCGCTTCACTACGTCCGCACTCATTTCAAGCCATCGCTCGGAAAGTGGATAGAAGGGTTCTGGCGCGGTGACATCGCGCTTGGTCTCCACCTGAAATGGTATTCGCCGCGCCCTCCGGCTCAGAATGAGCGGAGGATCGCAGCGTGACCCTGCGCCAGATTGAACCCATCAGTATCGACGACCTCGATACCGCTGCGCCTGAAACGGGGGAACCGATCTGCGAGAGGGTCGACCCGAAAACCCTGTTCGTCGATCCGGCCTACCAGCGCCAGATCAGCGAGCGCGGCCTTCGCCAGATACGACGCATCATCGAGGCGTTCGACTGGACCAAGTACAAGCCGCCGATCTGCGCCTATGCCGATCATGACGGCGCAACGGTGCTCAAGGTGCTCGACGGCCAACACACGGCCATTGCGGCCGCCAGCCATCCGCACGTCGACATGATCCCAGTGATGATCGTCGAGGCGGCAGACACGGCATCACAGGCCGCTGCATTCGTCGGGCAGAACACCAACCACCTTGGCGTGACGGCATTGCAGAGACACCGGGCCGATATCGTCGCTGGTGACGAGGATGCCCTTACCGTCGAGCAGGTGTGCGGCCGTGCCCATGTCGTGGTTCTGACCAGCCCGCCGAGCCGTGCCGAGTACCAGCCCCGCGAGACGGTCGCTATCAACGCGCTGCGGCAACTGATCGACAGGCGGGGAGCCATGAAGGCCCGGATGATCCTGGAAGTCCTGTCGAATGCCGGACTGGCTCCGATCACGGCCAACCATGTCAGGGCCGCCGATCTGCTGATGACCGATCCCGAGTACGCCGACAGCTTCGAACCGGCCGACCTGACCAAGGAAATCGAGACGGCCGGCGCAACCGCCGAGCACGAGGCGAAAATCTTCTCGGTCGCTCACAAGGTGCCTGTCTGGAAGGCGCTGGCGATCACATGGTTCAAGAAAACTCGGAAGAAGCGGAAGGCAGCAGCATGACCAGCAAGACCAAGACCACGAAACCCGCAACATGGTTCGGCGTCTACACGGCGTCTGGCAACCTCGTCGACGTGACGCCGGGCCAATTCCACGCGCAGGAAATCGCTGACACCCTGACAAAGGAAAAGCACGCCCGGCATATCGTACTACCGGCGATCATCACGGCGGTCGAGCAATGACGTCACTTCTTGGCACTGCCGGGCCGGCCAATCACGCCGGCCTCGTCCGCGGCCTTCCTAAATGCTTCCAAGGCAACCCGCACTTTGCAGTGTCCCGCCAGCGCATCACCGACCGTGCGTACAGCTTTCCTGTGCAGGGCGCTTCCCTTATGCGGCCACCGCTCGTCATGGAGCGCACTCGCTGCATCTGCGACGTTGTGAATGGGAATCAGCACGCCGCGGCCCAGGTGAATCGTGACAAAGGGAACCAGCGCCATTGTCGGGAACCTATCACTCTGAGCAGATCGGAGCGACTTGGCGGAGGGTTGGTCGAGCATCCGCCAAAAGTAGATACAGCCTCCTCCTTCGACCCTGCAGACGGCAATGGGTTTCAGGTCGGTCCGGTCGCCGGCGTCTACCTCACTCCCAGGAACTGGCGACCAGCGTTCGCCAAGCTGAGGCCGGAACGCCGGCACTATCTCAAGAAACAGGCAGTCCGCATATGAGCAAGGCAAAGACCCCGAAGCCCGAAAAGCCCAAGGTTCCGAAGGAGGAAAAGGAGCAGGTGCGCGCCCGCCGCGCGGCTGGCCACTACGAGGCGATCCAGTTCGACGAGTATGGACGCCAGCGCCTCACCATGGGAACGGCCGAGGCCGCTCGCCAGTACGATCTGAGCAAGGGTGGGATTGTTCGGGTGCGGAATGTGGATCCATTGAAGGGCATTTCAAGCCTGAGCGCGAAACAGCGTGAGGCTGGCCAGCGGTATCGCGCCGACTTCGAACTGGCGGCGCGGGAAGGGCTGAAAGGCGCGTCCACGGATATCCGTGTTGATGGTGGCGGAACGGGCCTTTCCGTGCCCGCGAGGCTTATCGACAACCACAAGATACTGGCGGACGCACGGAAGGCCTTGGTCTACCCGGAAATCATCTCGGTGCTGAACGCGGTCTGTGGACTTGGCATGTCGATCAAGGAGATTGCCGAGCGGGAGAAGGTCGTTCGGGATATCCCCGTCCAGCTTCTCCGCATGGGGCTGGAGCGGCTGGTTATGCACTACCGCGAGGAACCAGCATCGCGCCATAGTTGAAATGTGACGGCAGCTATGCTAGTGATTTGCCTGTGATGGCGCTTTGCGCCGGTGACCCGCCCTAGCTGGCGGGTTTTTCGTTTCAGTAGCAAGAGGCGTCAGCCAGCAACCTGCGTGACGGCAACTGGCTGATCATATCAAGTGGCCGACAATGCCGTACCGCAAGCCTTTGCGACATCGCTGTTGGGCTTTTCTGCACCAAGCGGTGTCGCCCATCCGGCCTTTTCAACAATGCCACTACGTTGGTAACTGCTTGCAGCCTTCATTTCAGCGAGCACGGCCGCAGAGTTAGGATCGCTTTTCGACTGGGCTATACAATAGGGGGTCATTGCATCGACGACGGCGGCAGATGAAGCGTTTTCTGCCATCTTTTGTGCGGTGGCACCGGTAACCCAGCCACCCCACGAGAAACCTATGATCGCAAGTGCTGCAGCTCCCACAACAGCACCATAGACAGCTGGTTTAATCCAGACTGGCTTATTCATTCGTTCTCCGATTCTCTTTTGGCGGGCGCACAAGATCGTGCGCCAGCACCACACCCTATCACGCTGTCGCAACAACCGGTAATAATTCGGCATGCTCTACGAGTAGCCGGCCGTGCAGTGTTTCTTGGGTTCGAAAGCGAGGCCGCGGCAAAAGAGGCAACAGCAAACGCCGGGCCTGCCGACGAATAGCTATTGCGAACCGCGCTCGTTGCGGTTGGCTACCTGGTCACTGTTTTGCTCGCTACCATCATCTAGTCTGTTCAGTGTCACGACGCACCGCACTAGGCGGTTCCAATCGGGGCCATGCTCGATGATCAAGTGGAGATCCGATATCTCCTCGAAGTAGTGCTCGACGGGTTTCACTCCGGTCTCGGTTTGATATTCGATCACCGCTTTCCATCGCTTGTCGCCATGGAGGGGCACGACGTTGTTCATTTCAAAGCACTCCGATCGATCACGATATCAGAGCACCATCTCCGATGCCGAGCAAGCCACCACTCCACCGCCCTCCCGGCATAGGTAACCGACAGCAACAGCGCCGCACCTATGACCAGACACGCGACAAGCAGGAATGGCGTGGCTGGTACAAGACGGCGCGATGGCAGGCGACCAGAGAGCGCCAGCTTACCGCCGAGCCGCTATGCCGGATGTGCAGGGGAGCTGGCAGGCTGACCCCGGCGACGGTGTGCGATCACATTGAGCGGCATAGTGGCGATCCGGTGAGGTTCTGGTGCGGTCCATTCCAGTCCCTGTGTGCGTCCTGCCATTCGAGCGAGAAGCAGCGGGAAGAGAGCAGGCTATAAACCGAGGAGCAGGATAACTGCCTTCAGTGCATGTTCAGCAGCGATCCCAAGGGCGGCCCCTGCGAACTTTGAGGCTAGCCATCGCAGAGCGCGGAGTAACACTGCCTCTATCGCATCTAGTCTGGCTGACTTCCCCTTCAGGAGAAGGATGCCTGCATCCAGTTCAAACTTGATGCGCTCTCGATCTTCTGGGCGGATGGTGTTGTCGCCGATCAGCGCGTCGGCAGTCTCTTCGATAGAGCCAAGCGTTTTGCCATAAGCGGGCTGATTGTGGTTGATGCTGACGATTCTGTCGGACGCTGGCACCTCTTCTGCTGGCACAGGAGTGTTGCGTTGGCGAATGAGGTAGCGGCGGAGATCGATGAACATCGGTTCGAAAAGATGTTCAGTCATCTCGTGGAGGGTGTCGTTGATATTGTTTGACCGGCTATAGAAATAGTTGTGAGCGAACTGCCAAGCGGCGTCCTCCTTTTCAGTGAATGAACTGAGAAGATTTAGCTGGCCGCTCAACGCTTGTTCTAGGTCGTCCGGCCAGTTCATGCGCCCTGACCCAACCATGCCCTGGGGCTCCCTCAGCACCTCTGTTTCAACTCTTTCGATAGGAAGTAGCGACCGGAGCCATCGGATACGTGAAGCTGTAGGCTCCGGAGCCTGATCCAATGACTGGAGAACGCGCCGAGCTAACGCAGCAAAGTCCTGATAGCGGGCACTAAGCAGACGATCGGAAAGATCGTCGTACTCCTCCATAAATGCCTCGAAATCATCGACCATTTCCGCCCTCCCAATGTGGATAGTCCCCATGCGTATCTCAGCAGACAAAGACAACGTCGGCTACGTGCCAGCCGAACAGCGTCGAGGGGTGCAGATCAGGCTTGATGGACAGGAACTGTCCGAGGTGATCACCGCCGACGAAGAGCAGGGATACGTCTGTCGGATCATGCGCGATGACCAGCATCGCATCGTGACCAAGGGCGGCACAGTGGCAACCGAGGAGTTGCGAGGCACCGTCGAAGTTATCCTTCCGAGTGGGAGGGGGCATCAAAAGTCTAGAGGGCTTGGGGGCTAGACCGGTCGGGGGTCAAATTTTCACGCGTGCAAAACTGAAGGTAAAACATGGCTGGCGGTCGACCTCGTAAACCGACCCACCTGAAGGTGGTCGCTGGCACGGCTCAGAAATGCCGCATCAACCCGGACGAGCCTTCCACCAAGGGCGGCTGGCCGGCTGCGCCTGAGTGGCTTTCCGGCCGAGCGGGCGTGATCTTCGAGGAAACGTGTCGGCGCATGTCTGGCATGGGCACGCTCAGCGAGGAATGGGCTGACGTGATCGCCGATTACGCGTCTTGCATCGAGGAAGTCGAAATCACGACCGGCATCATCGAAGACCTGGGCCGCACCTACACGACGACGACGCAGACGGGCGACACGATGTTTCGGCCGCGGCC
>Ga0182744_1003164_pt1 | contig 13011 bp, 11 predicted proteins | sample eDN3rd30CKraftMG_FD_128525 | JGI IMG/M metagenome (GOLD analysis project Ga0182744, IMG submission 128525) | Enriched Miracle-Growth compost microbial communities from Emeryville, California, USA - eDNA 3rd pass 30_C Kraft MG (version 2) (version 2) ...
CGCGACCGCTCGGCCGCGCACCCGGGGGAGCGGGTCACCCTCCCGCACGAGCTCGACACGGTCAACCTGCCGATCCTCCCGGACCACAAGCCCCCGCGCATCTGGGGCGGCTCGCGCTGATCGTGCTCCGCGCGGCGACGCTCGCGTGGGTCGCCGTCATCCTCTGGATCACGCTCAATCCTGAGCAGCCGACGGATGGTGGCTGGGTGCGCGACACTCTCGCCTGGTGGATAGAACGCGGTCTCCCAGCCTGGGTGACCTACGACGTCGTCGAGGTCGCGGCGAACGTGGCCCTCTTCCTCCCCCTGGGCCTCCTCCTGGCCTTACTCCGCGGATCGAGCACTACCCGCGGGTCGAGCACCACCCGCGGGTCGAGCACCACCCGCGGGTCGAGTAGCGCCGAAGGCGCGTATCGAGACCTCCCGCCCCTCCCGCTCTTAGCCCCCACCGTCCTCGCCCTAGCCCTCTCCCTGACCATCGAGTTCACCCAGGCCGCCTTCCTCCCCGCGCGCTTCGCGACCGTCTCCGACCTCGTGGCGAACACCATCGGGGCCCTGCTCGGCGCTTCACTCGCCGTAATCCGCAACGGGAAGGAAACACTCTCTCGATAGGGTGATCTCGGGGTGATAGTCAGATGGCAACCAGTGACCGCGACTGGGACAAACGCTATGCACGCGGTCTGACGATCACCGACTTCTTGGTCATCGCCTGGGCGATCATCGGAGCCCAGCTGCTCCGATTCGGTGTCAGCATTGAGGACGAGGCTCGCATCGGAGGCGGTTTCGACCTCGGCCTCAACTACACGTTCATCTCGGTCGTCCTCATCCTCGCGTGGATGCTCATGCTCGCGATCTTCAAGACGCGAGACACCCGCATCGTCGGGGTCGGTGCGACGGAGTATCGCGTCGTCACGCAGGCGACACTGTGGCTTTTCGGTCTCGCGGCGATCATCCTCTTCCTGCTCAAGATCGACATCGCGCGCGCGTACGTCCTCATCGCGCTCCCGCTCGGCCTCATCGCGCTGCTCATCAGCCGCTGGCTCTGGCGGCAGTGGCTCACCGCGAAACGTCGACGTGGTCAGGCAAGCTATCGCGTCGTCCTGGTTGGCTCGCGTGACGCGGTCACGGCGATCGCGCACGACCTCGCGCGGGTCCCCTCCGCCGGCTATCTCATCGTCGCAGCGGTCGTCCCCGGGGCACGCCACGGGTCGGCGACCATCGATCACACCTCGATCCCTGTCTCCGTCGATACCGATGGAATCCAGAACGTCATGTCGGCTCACGGCGCAGACACTCTGGTCATCGCGAGCAGTGATGAGCTCTCGCCCGACCGGATCCGTCGCATCAGCTGGGACCTCGAACCAGGCCGTCAGCATCTCGTCATGGCCCCGAGTCTCACAGACATAGGGGGGCCGCGCATTCATATGAGACCGGTCGCGGGTCTACCGCTCATGCATGTGGAGACTCCGAGCTTTCAGGGCGCGCAGCTCTTCGTCAAGCGGATCTTTGACTTGCTCGGCTCTGCAGCGCTACTGATCGTGCTGTCGCCACTGCTCATTGTCATCGCACTTATCGTCGGGCTCTCCAGCCCCGGCCCGGTCCTCTTCCGTCAGGAGCGTGTCGGACTCAAAGGACGTCCCTTCCGGATGCTCAAATTCCGGTCGATGGTCGTCGATGCCGAGGGGCAGATCCAGAGCCTTCTCGACCAGCAGCGCGACGCGGGCAACGCCGTGCTGTTCAAGCTCCGCGACGATCCCAGGGTCACTTCGATCGGCCGTTTCATCCGCCGCTATTCGATCGACGAGCTCCCGCAGCTGCTCAACGTCATATGTGGCCAAATGTCGCTCGTCGGTCCGCGTCCTCCGCTCCCGCGCGAGGTCGCGGAGTACGAGGACTACGTGCACCGCAAGTTTCTCGTGAAGCCCGGCATCACTGGCCTCTGGCAGGTAGGTGGACGATCCTCGCTATCCTGGGCGGACTCGGTTCGTCTCGACCTTTACTACGTAGAAAATTGGTCGCTTACTGGTGACGTAGTGATCCTTTGGCGGACGCTCCGAAGCGTCGTTCGTAGCACCGGGGCATACTAGAGCGATCCACGGCGTTGAGCCTGTCGGCGAATGGCAGCTAAGGGGAGAATTCCATATCAAAGATCCTTCATGTCACTGAATGCAACGCGGGTGGAGTAGCCCGCGCCATTCGCACGATCGTTGGGTTAAGTGATCAGCACGAGCACCATTTGCTCTGGGAAGGCGAAGAGACGCCTGACGCGAGTCTCTTCAACACGATTCGGGAGCTTCCAGGTGGCTTTCTCGCCCGTGTCGGAGCAGTGGCAAGCGCGGTCGACGAGCTAAACCCAGATGTGATCCATGCTCATTCGAGCTGGGCCGGCGTATACACACGGGTACGGCGGCTTCCGGGGCGGGTCATCTATCAGCCCCACTGTTACAAGTTCGAGGACCCGGTAAGCGCTCGTCCATTACGACTGGCGTATCGTTTGGTTGAGCAGGCGCTCGCGCGGCGCGCGGACGTCATCGTTGCCCTATCACCCCATGAGGAAAGCGCTGCTCGGGGGCTTCACTCGATGTCGGAGGTCAGGGTGCTGCCAAACGTGCCGTCCATACCTTTGGCTACGGACGCTTCCATCGACAAAATCGATGATCGAGTCATCATGGTCGGGCGGATCTCGCCCCAGAAAGATCCCGCATTCTTCCTGGATGTAGCGCGTCAAGTGCGTCTGGCACGGCCCTCAGTCAAGTTCGTCTGGATTGGAGACGGTGATCCTGCACTTAGGAGGAAGCTGACTGCGATGGACGTTGATGTCACGGGATGGCTGAGCGCCCGTGAATTGACTGTCGAGTTGACCAGGCCGGGCGTCTATTTCCACTCCGCCGCATATGAAGGATTTCCGTTGAGTGTGCTCGACGCAGCGGCTTCTGGGCGACCTATTGTCGCTCGCGCCATTCATGCGTTTCATGGGTTTCCAGTTGTTACCGCTCCCTACAGCTCGGAGTGCGCAACATTGCTTATCGAAGCCATGGAAGGTCGCGAGGACGTAGTCGGTCGGTTGCGTCAGGCTCGCCGTGATCTGCTGCGGCTCATGACCCCGGAGCGTCAGGCGCGGGTCCTAAATGATCTTTACAGAGCGTAATCTTCGGATTCGCTATACACGGATTGGTGCTCATGAAGATCTATTTTCCGAATCGAGTCGTGGCGCAGCCTACCGGGGGAAACTCTACATATGCACATGAATTGCGACGAGGATTGCAGGCGCTAGGAGTCCAGGTCGGTGTTATACCGGGGCGAGCGGGGTCGGCGCTGTCGCCTATGACTGAGTCAGTGTTCGGCTTACTTCCGCTGGGAGCGGACTCGGTGCTCCACTACTCCGCGGACACCGGCCCGTTAGTGCGCTCGATGGTGCCGTCGGTCGTCACAGTACATGGTGTTGCTAGTCGCTGGATCGATGTGGCACGTACGCCCGGACAAGAGTCGAGATGGAGATTCCGGGTCTCACGCGCTCTCGCATCAGTCGACCGTGTCATCACAGTGTCCGAATCTTCTGCTAACGACGTGGCCTCGGTGTTCAACGTGGAGCGAGGTCGGATTACGGTCATCCCACACGGAGTTGATCACGAGAAGCTTGGTAAGCCAACTCGCATTTCTGACGCGATAGCCCGACTGCTGCCCTCACGGTTCGTGCTATACCTCGGTAATATCGAGCCGCGGAAGAATCTCGTGGAACTCGTTCGAGCCTTTCAGGTCCCGGAGATTCGCCGCTCCGGAGTCAAACTGGTCATTGCAGGTCGCCGTGCATGGAACTTCAACGAGTCGATGGATGCAATTTTGGCGTCGGACCAGGTGTCGTACCTGGACTATGTATCGGACAGTGATCGGGTCGCTTTGATGCAGTCTGCGGAACTGTTCGTGTTCCCTAGCCTCTACGAAGGGTTTGGAATGCCAGTTCTCGAGGCTCTGGCCGCGGGCACACCGGTGGTCTCATCTGACCGAGGAGCATTGGCCGAGATCTCTGGACCGGCAAAGGTCATCAGCGACCTCACCGGATCTGGCATCGCGGCGGCAATTCTAGACGGTCTCTCCGATTCAAATTGGCGATCGGAGATACGAGTGACGGGACCCGAATGGGCCAGGCGCTTTAGCTGGTCGACGAGTGTGGACGCACATCTCGCGGAGTATACGGCTGCGCGGCAGAGGTGAAGGTTCTGCTGCTGCACGCATATAGTCGAGACAATGCGGGTGATGGGCTCTTGGTTGAGGAGTCTCTGCAGCTACTTAGAGATGCTTTTGGAGCAGAGGTCGACTTCACAATTGTCGCGCGACGGCCGGAAACATTTGAGGGCCTCTCAGTGCGCGTAATTGGGGTCGAGGTAGGTCAGAGTTTGCGTAGATCTGCATATGCAACCACGATCGGCGAAATAGATGACTTCGATCTGGTCGCCGGTGTTGGGGGTGGTTATCTCCGATTTGGAAGGCTTCTGGAAAGTATTAAGAGCACACTTGTGCACTTGCCACAGTTGCGGGCCGCTTCGCAGAGTACGGCACCTACGGTCTATCTTCCGCAAAGTGTCGGGCCACTCAAGTGGGGGACACGCTTGGCAATTCGCCGACGACTCGGCCGCCTGGGCGCGGTCTTCGTTCGTGATGATCGGAGTTTCGCGGATGTTGCGACCGATAACGTTCATCGGGTGCCTGACCTGGCTTTGCTCGCGGACGGGTGGGCTCCTCGACCACAAGTTGGAGTTCGTGACCTCACTGTCCTGACAGTCCGAGACGTTTCAGGTGCGTCACGTAGTCGGCTTCGCGATCTCGCGCGAGCGTTGGAGCCGTTCGAGGGTTACGTGCAAAGTGTCGGTGGCGGCAACGACGATCGCTTGGCGATGCAAGCAATGGATCCGCTTCGCATCCTCAACCGCGATGAGCTCCTAGGTGATGGTGCGCCGCGCCGGATCGTCGTAGCTGTGCGGCTGCATGCGGCGCTCATGGCGCTTCGCGCTGGTCACTGGGTCGTACACCTCGCCTATGAACGAAAGGGATTCGGAGCATTCGAGGACCTTGGCCTGGGCGAGTTCGTGCATGGTATCCGTGAGTTCGATACGAAGGCTGTTCGCGATCAGGTCGCCGTGCTACATGAGTCCTCGGAGGCGCGCCGTCGATACGATGAGCATGTGGAAGGCTTCCTGCGTCAGCGGCAAGCTATCCGGGATAGAGCCATCGGAATACTTCGCGGAGTGGCCGGCCGGTGACTTCGATGTCGAAGGTCGCCGTGGTGATCCCCACTTTGTCAGTTCCGTGCTCGGTGAGGGATCTACTTGAGTCGATCTGCCTGCAGACTCTGCAGCCGGTCGAGGTGGTGGTTGTCAACCAGGGTGCACAGGAGAGGGCTGATGCGATTGTCAGCGAGTTCGCCCCAAAGCTCAATCTGAGGCCGTTGGTCTCGGCGCCCGGCTTATCGTTGGCGAGAAATGCAGGTATCAGCGCACTGACTTCAGACTGGGATGTTGTCGCAATACCGGACGACGACGTTGTCTATGCCGCCGACGCGTTCGAGGTCGCGTCGCACCTCGTGAGTGCTGGACACGGGATCGTTGCTGGCAGGGTGGGTTGGGCCGACGGTCGGAGCCGTGTGAAATTCCCCGCAGTGGCGACCGCCATAAATATCGGCAACGTGTGGCGAACGGCACTCGAAGCGGGCCTGTTTATTTCCCGCGATGCATGGAGAGCCGGGTCGGGGTTTTCTGAGTACCTCGGGCTCGGCAGCAATGGGCCCTGGCAGTCAGGTGAAGGTACTGACTTCTTGATTCGTGCGCTGAGCGAGGGTCAGACCGCAATGTTCAGTCCTAATGTAGTTCTGACGGAACAGGTTCCGGCCCCGATCTCCGAGGCGTCGCGCCTCATACGTTTGCGTAAGTATGCGCGTGGCACCGGCGCTGTGTATCGGAGGAACTACTCGTTCCAGGCGAGAGTTGCTCTCCTCGCAAGGTCGATGGTGCGCGTCGCGGCAGCCGCGATTCCTGGTTCCTCGCGTCAATGGTCGGCAGAGTGGGCCGTGCTGGCGGGGCGCTGGGAGGGGCTAGTAGGGCGCATTCGTGAGCATTGAGATTTCACGTCGAACTTCCCGTGGCGATGAGACGACATATCTGCGCGAACTCCTCGTCGCCGTGCTCCTCGGGGTACTCGCGTTAGGCCTGAATCTCGTCGATTTCGTGGCTTCAATAATTGTCGTGAGCTTCGCTCTTGTATTAGTTGCGATATTTCTCGACAGGTGTCGACTTGTCGCACTTTCAATGTTGGCAACTTTGCCATATGTTGTCGGGCCGCCTTTGGCTGCCCGCGCGGGGATTGTTTACTACCCGCGTCCGGGGATCGAGATATACGATGCCGCCGCACGTGAGCAGCTGATCGGGCTCTTACTTGTCGTTGGATTAGCCACTGCGACTGGCTTAAGCCAGAGTTTTCAGAGGGCTTTCGTGCTGGCCACGGCACGCTGGCGAAACGATCCCCCTCGCCCGAGGCTGATGGCTGTCGTTCGCATCAGTGCGTTCGCAATCGCACTGGTCGACCTACTTGTCGTGTTGACGAATCTCGGCGAGGCTTGGGGTACTCGACATTCTCTGGCCGATCGGTTAATTGTCGGCAACGGGCCCCTCGGCATCATCTTGTCGCTATCCCTGAGCCTCGCCCTCGTGCTCAACTCGTTCGTCGCGGGGAAGCATCGAGTTCTCGACGTCAGCCTGGTCGCAGCAATGTGGCTCCCCACGCTGATCGCTGGCGCGCGCAACTATCTCAGCGTGGTCCTCGTCGTCATCGTCATCTTGATTTGGACTCGGCTCAGGAGCGTGAGCGCGAAGGTTCTGGTCGTGCTTGCCGCTTTATTTGTGATCGGCGCGCTCGTGGTCTTACCCTCGATATGGAGCGATAATCCAATTGTTTCTTTGAATGAATGGATTCTCCCCAATTCCATTTTCCTAGGATTGTATACGGGGCAATTTACTGCTGTCGAAATTGGTGCTGGAAGTTTCTGGGCACAGTGGCAGCTGCTGCTTCCGGGTGGGCTCCGTTCCGAAAATGTTCTCCCGCTTGCGGATGCGTTCCAGCAGCTTGGCGTTACAAACGTTGGAGTTGGAGGTAATCCCTGGGGTGACACCTTCGTCTCGACTGAATGGGTTCGGGTCCTGCTTTTCGTCCTCGCGACTTGCGCTGTGTTTGCGTTGGGGGTGGTGCTGTCTCGCCTGAGTCCGATTGCGGTATTGGTGGCATTCGGCTTAGTCGTCTTTTGGGGACGTTCCTCGGTCTGGGGCGACATCGCGATAATCGTCGGGACGACATTGGTGACAGCAGTGCTTAGTCGGCCTCCGCCCTCTCGATTGGTGAAGCCGTGAGACGCCTAGCGCTCCTGGCTAGCGGTGTAGGGAGCGCGCTGGTCTCCTTAGCGTTGCTAACTGCATCGGTGGCTGTGGTTGGCGTCGATGGGGCGGCGTGGGTAGCGATGCTGGGGGCGCTCGCCGCCTACGCGGGCCAAATACTCACCTCGCTCTATGTGGAGATCCCACTTGCCGGATCGCCAGAACGGCAGCTGCGGATTCCTCCGATCGTGGCCTGGATAGCTCTCGCAGGTTCCATGCTCACGGTCGTGGGTGCACTGGTCGGGAGCCTGGAGGTTTCGATCTTGGCATCGCTCGTATTTCTCTCGATCGCCGAGCCCTCGCGGTCGGTAGCTTTGTCGAGATTCGCGGTGCGCTCTGAGTTCATCGGCGGACTTGCGGTAGGCGCGGCGGCTATTTGGGGATATATAGCGCCGAGTCGCCCGGTACTTCATGTCTGGATACCACTGGCTCTCGCGATTGCGATCGGATGCAGGCTAGTGGGGGTCGGGGTTGCTCGGGGAAGGCCCCTGCGGGTGTCCCGCGGCGGCTGGTGGGTGCTGGGCGAAACCTTGCTCACGGGCGCGACGCAGCCGTTCATCACGTCACTCGCTCTTTCTGCTATAGGCCCCAGCGGTGCCGTTACGTATCGCGCCGTAGTTAGCGTGGGGAACGCCTTTTCCCCGTTGCTAAACATGACCAGAATTCGCTTGCTGGTTCGACATTCCCGAGCAGACATCTGGTTCGCGATCATTGCTGGACTGCTGACGGCGGGTGCTGTTGTACTTTTGCATTGGAGCGGCGTCTTCGGCGAGATCCTTGGTGAGGTCTGGGGCGGAGTCGATTGGGTGCTAATAGCACTCCTGATCCTGTGGCGGATCGCCACCTTCTGGTCGACGCTGCCGTTTGCCGCGTTGCGGCGACGAGGACGCACGCGGCGTGTTTTCGTCGCGCGGATGATAAGCACGGCCGGCTATTGGATCACGACGTTGATCGCGATCGTTGTCAGCCCCACCGTGACTTCGTTGCTTGTGGCTGTAGTGATCTCAGAAGCTTTGGCCGTTGCTATTTATCTAATTGCCCAGAGGCGGATGCAGTGAGCCGCCGGTCGCGCCGCAACGATCTGCCGACCGGATACCTTTGCTGTATGAGCCCAAAGTTCGCAATCTGGCGGAGGGGTTTAGTGGGTCGAGCACCGTTCCTCGCGATTCCTTATGAGGTCCACTCGTGAGCTGGCTCGTTACAGGAGGCGCTGGTTATATCGGAGCGCACGTTGCTCGGTCTTTGATCGCGAATGGCATCCAACCGGTGGTCTTCGACGATCTGTCGACTGGGCAGCGGGAATTCGTTCCCGCAGGTGTTTCCTTCGTTGAGGGGTCGATCCTCGACACGCCGGCGCTGGAGCACGCGATTCGCTTGCATGCGGTGACAGGCGTCATGCATATCGCGGGTATGAAGTTCGCAAGCATCTCCGTTCAACGTCCCCTCGACGCTTACTCCACGAACGTTACGGGGACGGCCTCCGTCTTGGCGGCTATGTCCGCCACCGGAGTCGACAAGATTGTCTTCTCATCGTCAGCAGCCGTTTACGGGACGCCGTCTGTGGACCGTGCTGTCGAGACGACCCCAACGCGGCCGGAGACTCCGTATGGGGAGTCGAAACTTGCTGCAGAGTGGCTGATCCGTGCGCAAGCAAGTGCCGTTGGGCTCCGCCAGGTAAGTCTCCGCTATTTCAACGTGGTGGGGGCCGCAGCCGACGGTGTCCGCGACACCAGCCCATACAGCCTGCTTGCGCTGGTCCTCGCAGCGGTAAGCGAAGGTCGAGCGCCGACGATTTTTGGCGCCGACTATCCAACTGTGGATGGCACCTGCATACGTGATTTCGTCGACGTCGGCGAGTTGGCCAAGGTGCATGCTGTTGCGGCGAGCGCTCTCGAAGAGGGACGGGTCCTGCAGCCCGTCTACAACCTTGGCGTCGGTCACGGCACGACTGTTCGCCAGTTCATTGATACCGTCTCCGACGTGCTGGGGGTGGAAATTCTTCCCGTGCTCGGACCGAGGCGTCCGGGCGATCCGGTAAAGGTCGTCGCAGAGTCGGAACTGGCGCGAAGGGATCTCGGGTGGACCGGCTCGACACCGTTGCGGGAATCAATCGCGCGCGCGTGGGCTGCGTATAGCTCTGATGAGGGGCACTAGGGCGCGCTTTCCCATCTCCAGCCCGGCGACACCTGCCTGATCGGTCACCAGTGACGAATTATGGGATGCTAGGTTCCGCTGATCCCGAGGAGACCGCCACCAATGGAATTCCGCGACTACGTCCGCGTGCTGCGCAAGCGGTGGATTCTGATCGTCGCGGCGACGCTGCTCGGGGTTGCAGTTGCCGCTGCTGCATCTCTCCTGATTACCCCCAAGTACCAGGCTTCGACGCTGTCGTTCGTCTCGGTGCAGAACGGTGGCTCGGTCCAGGAGTTCGCTCAGGGCACGACCTATGCGCAGAACATCATCAAGTCATTCACCGAGGCGATCACCTCACCACGAGTGCTCGACGAGGTGGTCAATGACCCAAATCTAGGGCTGGACCTGACGGTCGCCGAGCTTGCGAAGGACGTCGGCGCATCTGCCGCGCTCAACACCGTCAATATGCTGATCTCCGTCACACGAGCTGACCCGGTCGAGGCGGCGAACATCGCGAACGCGGTGACCGCAAGCTTCCGGAAGCAAGCCTCCGAACTGACCCGCCCGGCGGAGGGCGAGCAGTCGCCGGTCCAGGTGACGATCCTGACTCCTGCCGAGGTTCCGACCGAGCCCGTATCGCCGAACGTACGACTCAACATCGTGCTCGGCCTGCTGGTCGGCCTCGTGCTCGGTCTGGCACTCGCGTTCATCATTGAGGTCTTCGACACACGCATTCGCACTGAGACCCACGTCCGCCAGCTGAGCGAGGCGCCGATTCTCGGCGGCATCGCGTTCGACAAGCAGGCGACCAAGCGACCGCTCATCGTCCAGGCGGAGCCGAACAGTCCTCGGGCCGAGGCCTTCCGGAGCTTGCGCACGAATCTGCAGTTCCTCGACGTAGAAGGCGGTCCGCGTAGCTTCGTCATCACGTCGTCAGTGCCCTCCGAAGGCAAGTCGACGACGACGGCGAATCTCGCGATCGTCATGGCGCAGTCCGGCGCGCGTGTGCTCGTGATCGATGGCGACCTCCGCTCACCAAGTGTCGCGACTCTGTTCGGCGTCGAAGGGGGTGTCGGGCTCTCAGACGTGCTGATCGGCCGGGTCCGTCTCCAGGACGCGATCCAGGTCTGGGGCATGAAGAACCTCTCGCTGCTGCCGGCCGGCACGATGCCACCAAACCCGAGCGAGCTCGTCGGGTCGCAGGCCATGGTGAGCCTGCTGCGCCACGTCGAGAAGGAGTTCGACGTCGTGCTCATCGACTCGCCGCCGCTCCTGCCCGTTACAGACTCCGCGCTGCTGTCGAAGCATGTCCGCGGCGCGCTGGTCGTGGTCGCCGCGGGGCGCACTCACCGCGGACAGCTCGCCGGCTCGATCGAGTCGCTGCAGAACGTGGGATCGAATGTCGCAGGCATCGTTCTGACGATGCTCCCGACCCGCGGCCCCGACGCTTACGGCTATGGCCGCTACAGCTATGGCTCGTACGGATACGGTTACGGCGACGCCCACCAGGCAGGCGTCGTGCAGAACGCGACGCTCGCGCCGAGCCCTGCTCGGACGCGTCGGAGCGTCCCGCCACAGCAGGAGCCCGTATAGCGAGGTCCGCGCTCGGCTGACCTGATCCGACCGCCACTGACCAGGAAACATCGTGACCGCTCTCCCGCAGACAGATCCGTATCGGATCCTCGTCGTGTGCACGGGGAACATCTGCCGGTCTCCGTTTGCGGAGCGTCTGCTGCAAGATGCGTTCGGCAGGATCGCGTTCGCCGCATCGGACGATTCATGGTGCGCCGGAGTCCAGATCGCGAGCGCGGGGACGCACGCGATGGTCGGCAATCCGATCGAGCCGGCGATGGCCGACCAGCTCGAGCCCTACGGCTCGACCGGCTTCGATCACGTCGCGCGGCAGCTCGACCGGGAGCTGATCGCCGATGCGGGTCTCGTGCTCGCGCTCACGCGCGATCACCGTCGCGACATCGTCAGGCTGCTGCCGAACGCCAGTCGGCGTGTCTTCGCGCTCGGCGAGTTCGTGCGCCTCCTCGAAGACGCCGTCGCCGTCGATGCGATCGCTGCAGGTCAGTCGGTGCCAGCGCCGGAGCTCATGGCGGCTGTCGTCGAAGGCGCGGCAGCGCGTCGTGGGTTCGTGCCGGCGCCGGACGATCCCGCGGTCGACGATGTCATCGACCCCTATCGCCGAGCTGCCGACGTGTACGAGGCATCCGCCGCGCAGATTGCCGAGTTCATCGGCCGGATCGAGGCCGCCATCCTCCGCGAGATGCGAGCGACCGTATGACGGGCCAGAGACGCGCTGCCGCCTCGGGTCGCCGGTGGCGATGGTGGGCGATCGGCATCGTCGCGTTCCTGGCGGTCGACGTCGCCCTCGTCTGGTGGGCGCTCGCCGCGACATCGCGTTCTGCTGCGGAGACGGCCGAGCCGCTGCCGCTGTCCGCCTTCGCGCCCGCGCCGACCCCGAAGCCGGCGACGGCGCGCGCGGTCTCGACGCCGACCCCCACCCCGACGCCTGAGCCGCTCGTCCTCGAGTCCATGGCGCGTCAGCTGCAGCCGATCGACGGCTCGCGCGCGTGGCGGAGCGCGTCGACCGCGTGTGCGGGGCCGAGCACGATCGAGTGGACCGAGGACGGCGGTGCGAGCTGGACCGCCTGGTCCGCCGGCGATGACGTCGCGGGAATCCTCGGGATCGTCTCCTACGATGACGCGAGCGTCGTCGGCATCGTCGCGATGCTCGGCGGCGATTGCAGGGCGGAGTACCGGATGAGCTACACGGCGGGGGAGTTCTGGGGTGCGTACCCGGACGAGCAGCCCGAGTTCGCGCTCGTGGATCCTGCGAGTCGCGCCGCCGTGCTCACATCGGCGGGGCCGATCACCTCGCCCTGCGGGGAGATCTCCGAGCTCGCCGAGACACCGGCCGGCCTCGCGGTGCTCTGCACCTCCACCGCGCTGACCGTCACGTCGCCCGACCTCGCCTCATCGATGCCGGTGGCACTCGAGGGCCAGGCGGTCGCGGTCACCCAGGCCGGTGACGGCTATCTCGTCGCCGCGCGCCGCGATCCGGGCTGCGCCGGCGGGCTCGAGCTGAGCCGAGTCGGCGTCGACGGCTCCGTCGCACCGGCCGTCTGCCTCCCGGGCTTCGCCGACGAGACCGCACCGGTCACGCTCGCGGCCGCAGCCGATGGCACGCTCTGGCTCTGGGCGGGCGATCGAGTCGGCGTCTCCGGCGACGGCGGTGCGAGCTGGGCGGGCCTCGGATGAGCGTCGACGCAGCAGTCACGGAGACGCGCCGCTCGCGGCGACCGGCGAAGCGCCGCCACGTCTGGCGGTGGATCGTGCTCGGGCTCGTCATCCTGCTCGTCGCGGTAGCCCTCTGGATCGTCGTCCGGGGGCTCATCGCGCGCGACCAGCTCACGAGCGCCGTGCCGCTCGTCGAGCAGCTGAAGGCGAAGATC
>Ga0182744_1003166_pt1 | contig 13004 bp, 11 predicted proteins | sample eDN3rd30CKraftMG_FD_128525 | JGI IMG/M metagenome (GOLD analysis project Ga0182744, IMG submission 128525) | Enriched Miracle-Growth compost microbial communities from Emeryville, California, USA - eDNA 3rd pass 30_C Kraft MG (version 2) (version 2) ...
CGCCGGCGGCGCGAGTTCTTGCGGCGGCGCTTCTTGAACGAGATGACGGTGGCGCCCCGCTCATGGGCGATCACCTCGGCGGCGACGGCCGCGCCGGCCACCGGATTGCCGAGCACCGGGCTGTCCCCGCCGACCATCAGGACGTCCTTGAGCTCGACGATCGAACCCGGCGCGCTGTCGAGGCGGGCGACCTTGAGGGTCTCGTCGGGGGCAACGCGGTACTGCTTGCCGCCGGTTTTGATGACTGCGAACATGGTCCTGCCTCGTCACTGGCCAGGGCGCGCGGATCACGCCTAACCGCTTGAATTTTCAGTTGTATCCGGCGGTCCGGAGCCGGCTCCGGGGACAGCCATAACAAAGCGCGCGGGAAAAATCCCGCGCCGCTGGCGGGGTTATGGCGGGGAAGGGCGGAAGTGTCAAGGAAAGCGGGCAGCAAAAAGAAAGGGCGGCCGGTGTCGGCCGGACCGGACCTGCCTCGCCAAGTCCCGGCAACGGGCGTTCGGTCCTGCTCCCGCCGCTAGCGCCACACCTTCCGGGCGACCTCGACCACGCGGCGGAGTTTTTCGACCGCCCGGTCATGACCCATGATGGTGTTGCCGTGCTCGGAGGAAGAAAAGCCGCATTGCGGCGAGAGGGCAAGGCGCTCGAGATCGACGTATTTCGCGCAATCGCGGATGCGCGAAAGGATGAACTCCTCGCTTTCGAGGTCGGCGGTCTTGGTGGAAACCAGCCCCAGCACGGCGCTCTTGTGGGCGGGCAGCGCGCGCAGCGGCGCGAAGCTGCCCGCGCGCTCGGAATCGTATTCGAGGAAATAGAAATCGACCGCGCAGTCGCGGAACAGGCTTTCGGCCACCAGCTCGTAGCCGCCTTCCGCCTGCCAGTGGCCCAGGCGGTTGCCGCGGCACAGGTGCAGGCCGATCCGCATCTGCTTCGGCGCGCGGGAGACGATGGCGTTGATGGCGTCGATGTAGGTGCCCAGCAGCGCCTTCCAGTGGTCGCCGCGCATCGCCAGCGCGTCGCGGATGCGATCGTCGCCGAGCTTGGCGATGGACGTCTCGTCGAACTGGACATAGCGGCAGCCGGCCTCCGCGAGCTTCTCCAGCTCGATCCGGTAAGCCTCGATGAGGTCCGACCAGAAGTCCGCGAGATCGGGATAGGCATCGCGGCTGATGCGCTCGCGGCCGGCGCGGAAATGGATATAGCAGGGACCGGGCAGGGTGATTTTCGGCATCGCCCGGGTCATCCTCGCCAGCTCGGCGAAATCGGCGGCGTTGGGCGAATTGTGCCAGCGGATCTTGTCGTCGACCTGCGGAATCCGCGCCTTCTCCCGGTGGCCGCGCGCGTCGGTATAGGCCCAGGTATCCTCGCCGATCAGCGAGGCGCTGACGCCCGTGAGACCATCGGTGGTGAAATTCGCCGTGTAGGTCGAGCGGCGGAACTCGCCGTCGGTGACGGCCTTGAAGCCGAGGTCCTCCTGCAGCTTCACGAACGCGCGGATGGCGGCGTTCTCGACATTGCGCAGCTGCGCCGCGGTGAGGCGGCCCGCGGCATGGTCGGCGCGGGCGGCAAGCAGCGGCGCCGGACGCAGGAAGCTGCCGATGTGCTCGGCACGAAACGGCGGATCGAGGCGAAGCGATGCCACGGTCGAAAACTCTCGCGAACTTCAGTCGGTTGGTGATGGCCCCGCCGGAATCCTATGCCACGTCGCGCCTCGAAGCTACCGTCGCGCGCGCGGCGCGGCGCGCGGAGCGTTGCCTTCTGCGCAGGGCGGATCGGGACGGCAGCTTTTTTTTCCCGATGCAGTCGCACGGCAGCAATTCGCTTGCGCGTGCGACGCGCTGGCGAGACGATGCAAGCCTGCCGACGCGGCGCACAGCGTATGGTCGTTTCAGGCGGGAGACGATTGCCGGACAGTGTGCGTGCAATCGCTGCGATGCCGGCCCGCCGAACTCCACGCCGGCATTGATGTCCGTGGTGCCGTCCGATGACACCGCTTCTCCATCAAGGGCGGAGCCGGCGCTCCTCGTGCCGGCCCCGCCGTCCGGGTACCGGTCGGGTAGGTCCGCTCTTGTGTCCCGGCCCCGCCTTGGCTAGATACGGCCCGCTGCCTGAAGGCTGCCGGAGAGGTGGCAGAGTGGTTGATCGCACCGCACTCGAAATGCGGAGTACGGGCAACCGTATCGGGGGTTCGAATCCCTCCCTCTCCGCCATTACGCAGAAGCTCGCTGCGACTCGCGTGTTTTCGCTCAGACGCGCTAAAGCTCGCCGACTCATGCGGAATGCTGTCCCGACGGCCGGACGATCCGGCTGAAATCCGACAAGCCTTGACGACGCGACCGGCGCCGCGCCGGCCGCTCAGTCGATCGCCGTGGCGGTCCAGCCGACGATGTCCGCGGCGACGGTGGCGAACGCCGCGTTGAACGCCTGCACCGCCGACGCCGGATCGAGCCGGTCGAACGCCTTCTTCCCTTCGAACAGCCGCGCCGCGACGACGCGGCCGCCCTTGTCGAGAAGCCGCGCCGAAAGAGCGATCCCGGCGACGGGCGCAGGCTCGGCGGTGACTTGGAAGGTGCGGATATCGATCAGGAGCTGGTAGTCGCCTTCGACCCCGTCCGCGGCGCGCAGCGGCGCGTGCGCGGCGTCCTGGTTCTCGAAGCTCTGGATCAGCTTGGCCTGGACCAGCTTCGGGATGCTGTCGGCCCACTGGGCATTGGCGAAGTCCGGACGGTCGGCGCCGGGCGGCATCACCAGGATGCGCTGGGTGTCGTACAGGAGGATCGCCGATGGATCGGGCACCACGATCTGCGCCTGGATCGGCTTGCGTGGCGGCGCGAGGTCCTTCGGCGCCTCGAGGTCGTAGATCACCTTGGGTGCGGCCGCCGCGCCGCCGCCCGTCATGCGCTCGAGGCCGGTCACGATGCCGTCGAGCCGGCCGGTGTTGCGCGCGAGCACATCGGAGAACACCTTGAGATTGGCGATGGTGGTCTTCAGCGGCTCGGCATTCTCCGCGAGCAGGGTGTCCACGCGGCGCAGCGCATCGCGCGCGGCCTGCGTCATGCTCTGCCCGGCGCCGGGCTCGGCGACCAGCGTCGGCACCGAACCCGACGCGGCGAGCTGTTCGCCGCCCTCCAGCGCGACCACCGGCACGCCGGTCAGTCCCTGAAACTCCAGCCCGACCTTGGTGTCCGCCCGCACCGGCGTGTCGGGTGCCACCGCGATCGCCACGTTGACGCGGCGCGGATTGTCGGCGGCGAGGCCGAGCGACGCCACCTCGCCGACGCGAATGCCGTTGAACAGCACCGCCGCGCCGACCAGCAGGCCCGGCACCGGGCCGTCGAACTGCACCTGATAAGTCGTGCGCGCGCCGAGCCCGCCGGTGTTGTGCAGCCAGTAGACGAAGCCGAACACCGCGACGATGGCCGCCAGGATGAAAGCGCCGATGAGGGCGAAGGGAGCACGGGTTTCCATGGTGTGACCTTAACTCTCTTTCGGTTGCAGCATCTGCGAACGCTTGCCGTGGAAATAGGCCCTGACCCACGGGTGCTCGGACCGCAGCAGGGTGCTCATGGGGCCGATGGCGACGATCTTGCCGTCCGCCAGCGCGGCGACGCGGTCGCAGACGATGTTGAGGCTCGCGAGATCGTGCGTCACCATGAACACCGTCAGCCCCAGCGTCTTCTGCAGCGTCTTGATCAGCGAATCGAAATCTCCGGCGGAGATGGGGTCGAGCCCCGAGGTCGGCTCGTCGAGAAAGACGATGGCCGGATCGAGCGCGAGCGCGCGGGCGAGCGCCACGCGCTTGGTCATGCCGCCGGACAATTGCGACGGAAACTTGTCGCCGTCCTCGGCCTTGAGGCCGACCATCTCGAGCTTGGCGTTGGCGATCTCGTCCATCAGCGTTTCCGACAACGTCAGATTCTCGCGCAGGGGAAACTGGATGTTCTGGCGCACCGTCAGCGACGAGAACAGCGCGCCGTGCTGGAACAGGATACCCCAGTTGCCCGCCGCGGTCCGCGTCCCGCGGTTCCGCGTCGTGCCGATCTCGACGCCCATCACCTCGATCCGCCCGCTGCGTTTCGGGATCAGCCCGATGATGGTGCGCATCAGCACCGACTTGCCGCCGCCGGAGGCGCCGACGAGGCCGAGGATTTCTCCCTTGCGCACGTCGAGGGAGAGATGATCGAGCACGATCTGCCGGCCGAAGCCGACGACAAGATCGCTGACGCGGATCGCGAATTCCTCTGATGCCGCCATCGCTACATTCCGATGGATGCGAAGAACACGGCGAACACGCCGTCGAGGACGATGACGAGGAAGATCGATTTGACGACCGACGTCGTGGTCTGCCGGCCGAGCGATTCGGCGCTGCCTTTCACGCGCAATCCTTCGCTGCAGGCGACGAGGCCGATCGCCAGCGCCATGAACGGCGCCTTGATCATGCCGACCTCGAAGCTTGCCACCGACACGGCCTCCTGCAGCCGCGCCATGAAGATCGCCGGCGCCATGCCGCCGTATGCCCAGGCGACGAGGCCGCCGCCGTAGAGCGCGGCCATCGAGCCTATGAAGGTGAGGATCGGCAGGGCAAGGATCAGCGCCAGGATGCGCGGCAGCACCAATACCTCGACGGGATCGAGGCCCATGGTCGACAGCGCGTCGATCTCCTCGCGCATCTTCATCGAGCCGAGCTCGGCGGTGTAGGCGCTGCCCGACCGGCCGGCCACCATGATGGCGACGATCAGGACGCCGAGTTCGCGCAGCACCAGGATGCCGACCATGTCGACGACATAGGAATCAGCGCCGAACTTGCGGAAATGGAAGATGCCCTGCTGGGCGATGATGGCGCCGATCAGGAAGGTGATCAGCAGAATGATCGGGATCGCCTGCCAGCCGACGCGATAGATCTGATAGGTGAGCGAGGTGAGCCGCAGCGAGCGCGGCCGGCGCAGGACGCCGAACAGCGCGACGCCGAGCGCGCCGAGCATTTGAAGAAAAGCCGAGACGTCTTCCGTGGCGCCTGCCGCGGAGCGGCCGATCTGCTCCAGCCGATAGACCAGCGGATTGGCGCGCGGCGGCGCCGCCGGCCGGCCGCGATTGACCTCCTTTACCTCCGCGATCAGGTCGGCGTGGCGCTCGGAGATGCCGACCATATCGGCCGGATGGCCTGCCTGCGCCGCGCGCCGCGTGATCTTCTCCAGCAGCCAGGCGCCGAGCGTATCGAGCTCGGCGACGCCGGCCATGTCGACCTGCAGCCGGCGCACGAGAGGCAGCCGCGGCGTGATGCCGTCGTAGAGACCTTCCATCGCGCCCGCGTGCGCCGCGGTCCAGGAGCCTTGCGGCTTGAGCTCGAGACCGCCATCGCGATCAATGACGGTGAGGACCGGGTCGGAAGCCATATGAACCATCCAGGGCCGTATCTGTTCAGACGTTACGGCCCTGCTTGATGATCTGCGTCAAACGGCGGGCCGCGCTCGCCCGTAACCGTGTCACGAAACGATCCTCATGTGGAGACCACCATGCGCGCATCGGGCGGCGGCGCCATGCCTTCCGCGCGCACAATGTCGCATCCGCCGGCAAGCCTTCCGCGCGTCAAGTTCCCCGGCGAACCGTCAAAGACAGCACTTGTTCACGAGCGTGCTGAACAATCCCTCGACGGAACCGGGCGCCGTCTTCGTTTCGGGTGCCGGTCCGTAGCGGTCGTGGTGGCGCACCCATTCCATCTTGTACTCGACGTCTTTCTCGTCGCGGCCCCTGGGCGTGAGGTCGAGCAGGGCGTAGGTGCCCATCATCGTTTCCACGCCGCGCCCATAGGTCGAATAGGTGTGAAACACCTCGTTCGCCTCGTTCCGGAAGAAGACGCTGATGCCGGGCCACTCCTCGTAGGCGTGGGGCCATGTGCCATGGTTGTAGTGGATCGCGCCCTTGGCGACTTCCTCCGGCGCAAAGCTGACGCCGAAGTCGTAGTTGAAGTCGCTGCCGTGCGAGGACACCCATTTGAACTGCCATCCCATGCGCCTGCGAAAGCGCTCGATGTCGGGGAGCGGCGCGCGCGAGACGGCCACCAGCGTCACGTCGCGATGCGCCAGATGCACGTTCATGCCGTCGTTGTGATCGGCCATGAAGGAGCAACTCGGGCAGCCCTGTTCCCAGCCGGGAGCGAACATGAAGTGCTGCACCAGCAGTTGCCGCCGGCCGTCGAACAGGTCCGCGAGCGTGCGCCTGCCCTCGGGCGCCTCGAAAAGATAGTTCTTGTCGATGCGTACCCAGGGCAGCGCCCGGCGTTCGGCGGCGATCCGGTCGCGCAGGCGCGTCAGTTCCTTTTCGCGCGCCAGCAGCGCCTTGCGTTCGGCAATCCATTCGTCCCGGGAAACGATGCGATGGCTTTCGGTGCTTTCCCGGGAACGCAGGGCGGTATCGGATAGGGGCGTTTTCATCGCTTTGGTTCCTTCCTTCGACGATCGATTTGTTTTGTCGTTACCGTTGGCCGTCGCCGGCCATGCGCCACACCTAGTGCCCGGCGTCGGAGCGCGGGAGTGACAAATGTGACGGGATACCCATGGACTCGCTGATCACGGCGGCGGCGCGGGCTCTCGCGGCGGGTGACCTCATCGGCGTGCTGAAACGGGTTGGCCTGCGTGACGACGCGCCTGCCCTCGCGCTTCGCGGAATCGCCATGGCGCAACTTGGCGATTACGCGCGCGCGAAGGCGCTGCTGCAACGTGCGACCCGTGCCTTCGGCTCCAGGGAGGCCGTGGCCCGCGCGCGGTGTGTCGTCGCGGAGGCCGAGATCGCCCTGGTGTCGCGCGATCTTGGCTGGCGGCCGAAGGCGCTCGATGCGGCGCGGGCAACGCTCGCGAAGCACGGCGATCGGGTGAACGCCGCGCATGCGCGCCATCTCGAGGTCCGCCGTCTGCTCCTGATCGGGCGTCTCGATGAGGCGGAACACGCTTTTGCCGGACTCGATCCGACGCCGCTCCCGCCCGCATTGAGAGCGGCCCATGAACTGGTCGCGGTCGGGATCGCATTGCGGCGCCTTCGAATCGAAGCGGCGCGGGCCGCGCTCGCCCGCGCCCGGCGCTCCGCGCGGCAGGCCGGCATCCCCGCGCTGATGGCGGAGGTGGAAAGCGCATCGCGGCTCCTGCGGGCGCCCGCGGCCCGCCTGATCGCGGACGGCGCGGAACGGCTTCTCGTCCTTGAGGAAGTCGAAGCGACGCTGGCGTCGGGCGTGCTGGTGGTGGATGCGTGCCGTCATGTGGTGCGCCGCGCGGATGCGGTCGTCTCGCTTGCGAGGCGTCCGGTGCTGTTCGCGCTTGCCCGCGCGCTCGGCGAAGCCTGGCCCGGTGACCTGTCCAGGGAAACGCTTCTCAAGCGGGCATTCCGTGCAAGGCAGGCCGATGAATCGCATCGCGCGCGCCTGCGCGTGGAGATGGGGCGGTTGCGCGCCGCGCTTCGGCCGCTCGCTCGCGTGAACGCGACACCGCGGGGATTTACGCTGGAGCCGCGCCGCGCCGTGAAGGTTGTCGTGCTGGCACCGCCCGTCGACGAGCCGCATGGAGCGGTGCTCGCCTTCCTCGCCGACGGCGAGGCGTGGTCGAGTTCGGCGCTTGCGTTGGTCCTGGGTACGAGCCCGCGCACCGTGCAGCGCTCGCTCGAGCGGCTTGCGGCAGCGGGCAGGGTGCGGCCTTACGGCCGCGGCCGCGCGCGCCGCTGGATCAGCGCATCCGTTCCAGGATTCACGACAACGTTGTTACTCCCCGGTCCGCTGCCGAGCGACTAAGGTGACGGCATGAAGAAAGCAGCAGCCGAACTTCTCCGTGAGTATGGTCCGTTTCCGGGCGCCGATCAGGTGCATGGCGTGACGTTCGATGGCCGGCACGTCTGGTTCGCATCCGGAAAGAAGCTCAACGCTTTCGATCCGGAGAGCGGAAGGGCGGTGGTCTCGATCGATGTCGCCGCGGATGCGGGAACCGCCTTCGACGGCAAGCACCTGTTCCAGATCGCGGAGGATCGTATCCAGAAGATCGATCCGGTGGCGGGCCGGGTGCTCTCGACAATCCCGGCGCCCGGCGGCGGCGGTGACTCGGGGCTCGCCTGGGCGGAAGGGACGCTTTGGGTAGGACAGCACCGCGGCCGCAAGATCCATCAAATCGATCCCGACACCGGGGCCATTCTTCGCACCATCGAATCCGACCGCGTCGTGACCGGCGTCACCTGGGTCGATGGCGAACTCTGGCACGGCACCTGGGAGGGCGATGAAAGCGATGTGAGACGGGTCGATCCGCACACCGGACAGGTGCTGGAGCAGCTTCAAATGCCGTCCGGCGCGGGCGTATCCGGACTCGAGTCCGACGGCGGCGATCGGTTCTTCTGCGGCGGCGGAAGCAGCGGGAAGGTGAGAGTCGTTCGCCGACGCTAGCCGGCTCCATAGCGGGCTTCGATTGAGAAGCCATCACGGGAAATCGCAGCGCGATGTCGCTGCCTCACGGCGCGCACGGACCGACGCGCCGGCTCGTGCGGCGGTAATCCGCATCAAGCCTGCCGCAATGTCGTACCGATTCCGACCTTGCAACGCCTTTACGCCGACTTAACCATATCGCGCCATCCTCGATCCGGGTAGCGGGTGCGTATCGAGTAGTGCGTTTCATGGCGTATGGGGGCGGTTCTTCGTTGCGTGGCAGCGTATCGGCGCGGCGCAACTTCCACCGAAAAATTCAGTTCCTCCGAAAGGCAGCGATCGGCATCGTTGCCGGCGGCTTCGTCTGCGCTGCGGTGGCCGCGGTTGCGGTCGGCGCCGGGCATGTGATCGTGGCGTCGCTCGATCTGCGCCCGGCGGCTCGATCGTTCGCCGTTTCCGCGTCGCAGGTGCGGCCGGCGGCGCCGCCGCGCATGATCGACCGCGCCGCGCAGATGGTCATCATCGCCAGCCTGTCGCTGCCCGAACCAAAGCCCGCGCCCGCGATGCCGGTGCTCGATCCGATCAAGACGGTCGCCGTCAACATTCCGCCGCCCGTCGGTGGTCCTGCCGATCCGCTGTTCGACCCGATCTATACGGGTGCGCTGGCCCCGGTCTCCCGGGCGGCATCGGCCGCGCCCGCCGCCGAGATCGCTTCGCCCGCGCCGCCGCGATTGCCGGGCGCTGCTTCGGTCCGCAAGGAGCCGGCGCCGCGCACGCGGCTTGCGGCGCTGTCGCCGCCGAGCGGGGCGGATGCCGAACTGGAAGACGATTCCGGTTCGGTCGGCACGGCGATCTACGACATCACCGCGCAGACCGTCTATCTGCCGAGCGGCGAGCGGCTGGAGGCGCATTCCGGTCTCGGCAGCATGATGGACGACCCCCGGCACGTTAATAAGAAGAACCGCGGACCGACGCCGCCGAACACCTACAAGCTCAGGCTGCGGGAAGCGCTGTTCCATGGCGTGCAGGCGATCCGCCTGACGCCCGTGAACGAAAGCGCCATGTTCGGGCGCGACGGCATCCTCGCGCACACCTATATGCTGGGTCCGAGCGGCCAGTCGAACGGATGCATCTCGTTCCGCGATTATCCGCGCTTCCTCCGCGCCTTCATGCGCGGCGAGTTCGACCGCATCGTCGTGGTGACGCGGCTCTCGAAGCCGCCGGTCTTCGCCTCGCGCTCGCGGTTCCGCAGCGCCAGCAAGTCGCTCTGACGCGGCCGCGGGCGGCGTCAGGTGCCGATGACGAAGCAGCAGGTGGTGGTCGTCGTGCCGCCGATGTTGAGCGCGGCGACCTTTCTCGCGCCTTCCACCTGATAATCGCCGGCATCGCCGGAAACCTGCCTGGCGGCATCCAGCACCATCCGCACGCCGGTTGCCCCGACCGGATGGCCGAGCCCGATCAGTCCGCCGCTCGCGTTGACCGGCAACCGGCCGCCGAACGCGATGGTGCCGTCCTCGACCGCCTTCCACGCCTCGCCGGGCGCCGTGATGCCGAAATGATCGATCGCCATGTATTCAGTGATGGCGAAGCAGTCGTGCGTCTCGATGGCGTCGATCTCCCGGACGTCCGCGACGCCGGCGCGGCGAAACGCATCCTGGATGGTGTCGCGCACATGCGGGAACACATGCGGCTTGCCGCGGCTCGCGGCGATCTTGTCCTTGAACAGGATGGTCGCGCTGCGGTGGCCCCAGCCGAGGATGCGCGGGATGTTCTCGAGCGCGAGACCGTGGCGCTTCGCCCACTGTTCCGCATAGGCGCGCGAGGCGAGGAAGATCGCCGCGGCGCCATCGGTCACCTGCGCGCATTCGTTCCGGCGTATGCGCCCTTCGATGCGCGGGTTAGCCTCGTCGTCCTCCTGGAAGCTCTTGTCGGTGTAGGTCCAGTTGCGGGTCCGCGCGTTCGGATTGCGCTTGCCGTTTTCGAGATTGATCTGGGCGATGCGGCCGAGGTGCTCGTATTTCAGGCCGTAGCGCTCGTCATAGATTTCGGCGAGGTTGCTGAAGGCGCGGGGCCAGACATAGGCGGCGTCGGTGAATTCATGACCGGCGCGGGCGGCGACCGCGAGATATTCCCCCGCCGCCTTCGCCGGCACGTTCTTCATGAACTCGACGCCGAGGACGCAGGCGAGCCCATAGCGTCCCGCCTCGATCTCCGCGGACGCGCCGAGGACGGCGAGGCTGCCGGAGGCGCAGGCCGCTTCGTGGCGGCCGGACGGCAGGCCGTCGAACTCGGGGCGCAGCGCGGCGAACAGGCCGCCCAGCACCCCCTGATGGCAGAACAACTCGGCGGCGAAATTGCCGACATGGGCGGTTTCGACATCCCCGGCATCGATGCGGCAGGCCGCGAGGGCGCCTTCCACCGCCTCGTCCATCAGCGCGGCGATATCCTTGTTCTCGCGGCTGTAGTTCCGCGCGAAATCGGTCTGGTATCCGCCGAGAACGAAAACCTCGCTCGTCATGGGCGCACTCCCGCTTCTGCCCCAAAGGATAGCATGGAAACCGCGGCCCGAGCGCCGGAGCGGCCAGGATCGCGCTTCCATGCAGGCGGTGCAATTCTCCTTTGGACCGAAATCTGCGCCGTTGAAGGCTGGCACGGCGTGGGGCATACCACTAACGGCGGGTTGGGATTCGTTCGCCACAGGAATGCGCCGGACGGGCGCATCAGCCGGAGCCGGGATGGTGGTACCTCACGCCGCCGCCCGGCCGCCATCGGCCATGACAGGACGAATCCGCACCGGCCCGTGCCGCCAGGATTTCGGATGAGGTGCCCATGCTCGGCTGGTTCCATGCGCTGATGCCGCAGGAGGGCAAGTTCTTCGAGCTTTTTGTCCGGCATGCGGAGGCGGTCGTCGCCGGCGCGGAGGCGCTGCGGGCCATGCTCGAGGGGGGAGAGGCCGTCGAGCGGAACTACCTGCGGGTCATGGAATACGAATCGGCGGCCGACGACGTCACCCGCGAGGTGCTGATCGCCGTCCGGCGCAACTTCATCACGCCGTTCGACCGCAGCATCATCCGCTCGCTCATCACCTCGATGGATAACGGCATCGACCAGATGCAGAAGACCGCCAAGGCGATCCGGCTGTTCGACGTGCATTCCTTCGAGCCGGAGATGCGGGAGATGGCCGATGCCATCGTCAGCGCGGCCAAGCTGGTGAAGGAAGCCGTTTCGCTGCTTCACGTATTGCGCGAGGAGGGGACGCGGCTGTCGGGATTGAGCGAGAAGATTTCCAAGATCGAGGGGCAGGCCGACGAGCTTCACGACATCGGCCTCAAGGCGCTCTACCAGAAGAGCGGCACCAATGCGATGGCGTTCTTCGTCGGCGCGGAAATCTACGATCATCTCGAGAAAGTCACGGACCGCTTCGACGACGTTGCCAACGAGATCCACGGCATCGTGGTCGAACACGGCTGATCGCGCGGACATCCGATGGACATTGGCCAGCTTGCCCTGCCGGCGCTGATCGGACTCATCGCCGTCGCGTTGATCTTCGATTTTCTCAACGGCCTTCACGACGCCGCGAATTCCATCGCCACCATCGTCTCGACGCGCGTGCTGCGCCCCCAGTACGCGGTGGCCTGGGCGGCGTTCTTCAACTTCATCGCCTTCCTGTTCTTCGGCCTGAGCGTCGCGCACACCATCGGCACCGGCATCATCGCCGTGGAGGCCATCAATCCGCATGTCATCTTCGGCGCGCTGATGGGGGCGATCGTCTGGAACCTGATAACGTGGTGGGGCGGCATTCCCTCCTCGAGCTCGCACGCCCTGATCGGCGGGCTCGTCGGCGCCGGCGTGGCGCGGTCGGGGACCGACGTCATCGTCTGGAAGGGGCTCGGCAGCACGAGCGCGGCGATCTTCCTGTCGCCGGCGTTCGGTTTCGTGCTGGCGCTGTTCCTGATGCTGATCGTTTCCTGGCTGTTCGTGCGCGCGCGCCCGCAGATGGTCGATCGCGTATTCCGGGTCGTGCAGTTCTTCTCGGCTTCCGCCTATTCGCTCGGCCACGGCGGCAACGATGCGCAGAAGACAATGGGCATCATCGCCGTGCTGCTGTACTCGCAGGGCTATGCCGGACCGGAGTTCCACGTTCCGTTCTGGGTGGTGCTGGCGTGCCAGGCGGCGATGGGCCTCGGCACGCTGTTCGGCGGCTGGCGCATCGTGCGCACCATGGGCTCCCGCATCACCCATCTAACGCCGATGCAGGGCGTGTGCGCGGAGACCGGCGGCTCCGTGATGCTGTTCCTGGCGACGCATCTCGGCGTGCCGGTTTCCACCACCCACACCATCACCGGCTGCATCATCGGCGTCGGCGCGGCGCGGCGCGTGCGCGCCGTGCGCTGGAACGTCGCCAACAGCATCCTGGTCGCATGGATCATCACCATCCCAGCGGCGGCGGTGGTCGGCGCGATCTGCTACTGGGTGCTGAATATCTTCAGCTAGGGTCCGTACTCAATAGAGGTTTCAGGGCGAGGCGAGTTGTGATTCAAGGCTTCCGATTCGATGGAGGCTTTGATGAAGAAGCAACTCTATTGGCTTTCCGATGCCGAATGGAAGCGGA
>Ga0182744_1003170_pt1 | contig 12995 bp, 15 predicted proteins | sample eDN3rd30CKraftMG_FD_128525 | JGI IMG/M metagenome (GOLD analysis project Ga0182744, IMG submission 128525) | Enriched Miracle-Growth compost microbial communities from Emeryville, California, USA - eDNA 3rd pass 30_C Kraft MG (version 2) (version 2) ...
ACCGATGGCGCTCATCAACAAAATCTGCACGAGAAAGATGCCGATGATCTGCGTGCCCGATGCGCCGACGCTGCGCATCGTTGCGATCACCTTGACGCGCTTGTCGATAAAGGTGGCGACAGCATTCGCGATCCCGACGCCGCCGACGAGCAACGACGCCAGCCCGATCAAAATCAAGAATTGCCGAAGCCGCTCCAGCGTTCGCGTGATCTGAGGCGAGGGATCGTAGCGATCGACGCTGGTGAAACCGGCCGCCGGCATTTTCTGCTCGACCGATTTGCGGAGACCGGCGAGCGTTTCGCGGTTGGAGGGCGCACCCTCCGGCAGCTTGACGGCATAGCGCCAGCGAATGAGCGTTCCCGGTTTGACGAGCTGCGTTTTGTCGAGGGTCGCCAACGAGACGAAAACCCGAGGCCCGTAGGTCAGGCGATCCGCAACGGCGTCGGGCTCCGCTTTCAAAATACCGCGCACCTCGATTTCCGCCGCGCCGATGCGAACACGATCGCCGACCTTCACCCCCAAGCGTTCCAGAAGCATCGGATCGACGACCGCGCCGTTTCCGGCGACGGCGTCGGTAAAGGATCTGCCACCTTCGATGGTCGTTTCGCCCGCCAGCGGGTAGGCGGAATCAACGGCCTTCAATTCCGCCAGTGCCTGATCCGATCCATCGAGACGGCGCGCCATCGTGCGCATCGTCGAGGTTTCGCTTACCCGGCCGAGGCTACGAAACAGCGCTTGTTCCTCAGCCGTGGCACGGATGTGCATGCGTGAGAACGTCATGTCACCGCCGAGGATCGTTTCGCCTTGGCTGGCAAGTCCGGCCCGCAAGGCGTCCGCCAGCGCGCCGACGGCGGCAATGACCATAACTCCCAGCGCCAGGCAGGCGATGAAAATGCGGAAGCCGTGCAGGCCGTTGCGTAGCTCACGCAGGCCAAGCTTCCATATTATGAGATAATTGGTGCGCGGCTGCCGCATGGCCGAGTCGGGATCAAGCGCAAGGGTCACGGCGACACCGCACGGGCTGGCGATGTTTCGACGAGGTCATCGGCTTCGATCGATCCGTCCGCCATGCGCACGATGCGATCCGCCAGTCCGGCGAGATGATCGTCGTGCGTCACGATTACGAGCGTGGCGTTCCTGCGCTGGCGCAATCCGAAGAGAAGATCGATGATCTGGCGGCCGGTGCGGCCATCGAGATTCCCTGTCGGTTCGTCGGCGAAGATGATGCGCGGCTCGCGCACCAAAGCGCGGGCAATCGCGACGCGCTGTTGCTCGCCGCCTGAAAGCTGCGCCGGAACATGATCGAAGCGATCGCCCAGGCCAACTTCGCGCAGAAGATCACGCGCCAGATCGAAAGCGCGCGCATCTCCAGCCAACTCCGCCGGCAACGCGACGTTTTCGAGCGCCGTCATAGTTGGCACCAAGTGGAACGATTGGAAGATGATGCCCATCTCGGCGCCGCGCAACACGGCAAGTTCATCCTCCGATAGCGGCGTCAAAGCACGTCCGGCGATCGCCACTTTGCCGCTGCTGGCGCGTTCGAGCCCAGCCATCACCATCAGCAGCGAGGTCTTGCCGGAGCCCGACGGTCCGACGATCGCCGCGAGTTGCCCCGCCGGGACGCCCAGCGATACGCCGCGCAAAATGTGCACGGGACCGGCCTTGCTCGATAACGTCAGATGCACATCGTCGAGTTGAATGATCGGTTCGCTCAAGCTGTGATGCCTTGCTGCATTTGGATGACGGATTTTCTCATCGCGCGGGGCTTGTTTGTTGGGATTCGAGGCTTTACCTCAAGTCCAACAGTTTGCGTGATGGGTGGGGCCGAATGATGGACGCGCGCCACGGACTTAGAGCGGCTCCGGCACGGGTTATGACATTCGCCCTCTCAATTCTTGCGGCCATTGGCACGACATTTGCGGCAGCTGCCGATACGTCGTCCGCCAGCGCCTCGTCGCCGCCCATTAAAATCGTTGCTTTCGGCGATAGCCTTACAGCCGGTTATGGGCTGAAAGCGAACGACGCCTTTCCTGCGCAGCTTCAGATGGCGCTTCGAGACAAGGGCTACAAGGTCACCATCGTCAATGCCGGTGTGTCGGGTGATACGACTGCCGACGGCTTGCGGCGCCTGGACTGGGCGCTGCAGCCGAAGCCCGACGGCGTCATCCTCGAACTCGGCGCCAACGATGCGCTGCGGGGTATCGATCCCAAGGAGCCACGCGCCAACCTCGATAAGATGCTCGCCGCCCTCAAATCGAAGGGTATCGCTGTTCTCATCGCGGGCATGAAAGCGCCAAACAACTGGGGGCCGGATTACGTCAAGCACTTCGATGCGATCTTTCCCGACCTCGCCACGAAGTATCAGGTGCCGCTCTATCCGTTCTTCCTTGATGGCGTCGCGCTCGATCCCGCCTATACCCAACCGGATGGCCAACATCCGACAGCGAGTGGCATCGCGGAAATCGTCAAGCGCATCCTGCCCGACGCCGAAGCCTTCGTTCAGCGCATCTCTGAGCGGAAAACGGCGACGAAGTAAGCGCGGCGTACCAGCACCGGCGGTCGCGCGCCCTACGGAGGACATTCTCATGCCTCGACTGTTCACGGCCATCGAAATTCCCGACGACATTGGCGAGGAACTTCACCGCTTGCACCTGCCGCTACCGGGCGCGCGCTGGATCAAGCCGGAGAACTATCACATCACGCTGCGGTTCGCGGGCGACATCGGTAATTCGGAGGCGCGCGAATTCATTGCCAACCTGGCGCACATCGAAACAGATGGCTTCGAGCTTCAGCTATCGGGCCTCGGCGTTTTTGGCGGCGACGATCCGCACGCGATCTGGGCCGGCGTTGCGCCTCAGCCGCGTCTCGACGAACTGGCGCGTGCCCATGAAAAAGCCGCGCGTAATGCGGGTCTCGCCCCTGAGACGCGCGCCTTCCGCCCGCATGTGACGCTGGCGCGATTGAAGCATTCGAACGTGGAAGCGGTGGCGCGATTTCTGACGCGCTACGGCGGCTATCGCTCGGAACCGTTCTTTGTCGCGCGCACGTTGCTGATGTCGTCACGTCCGACCGTCGGCGGCGGTCCGTATGGCATCGAGGATCGTTTCCCGATGCGCGGCATGGAATTCCTGAACGAGGACGGCGAGGCGAACTGGTGATCTTAGAGCGGCGCGAGACCATCGCCGTCAGTCGATCGTCAGCACGACTTTGCCGGTTGCTTCGCGACGCTCCAACACGCCCAGCGCTTCGACGATGCGATCGAGCGGATACGTCGCGTGGATGCGTGGCGCGAGACGCCCGGCCGCTACCCAATCGAGAAGCTGACGCATGTTGGCGCGATGACCGGCGGGATCGCGGCGGACGGACTCGCCCCAGAAAACTCCAGACATCTCCGCACCTCTCAGCAACAGCAAGTTGAGCGGTATCTTTGGAATTTCGCCCGCTGCAAATCCGACGACGAGAAACCGGCCCTGCCATGCGAGCGCCCGCACCAGCGGCTCCGACGCTTCGCCGCCAATACAATCATAGACGACGTCGGCACCGTTGCCGCCGGTATGGGCGCGAACGTCCGCCTTGAGGTCGGTGCCGGGAAAGACGATGGCATCATCGGCGCCGGCGGCTTTGGCGATGACGCACTTTTCCGGAGACGACGCGACGGCAATGACGCGTGCCTCCATCAGCTTGGCAATTTCAATAGCCGCCTGCCCAGCGCCGCCCGCCGCGCCGGTGACGACAAGAGTTTCATTGGGCCGCAATCGACCGCGATCGCGCAGTCCGTGCATCGCTGTGCCGTAGGTCACGGAGAGCCCGGCGGCGACCGGAAGCGGAACATCATCGGGCACGGGGATCAGTGCATCGGTATCGACGACGATTTTTTCCGATGCGCCGCCCCAGTTGACATACGCCATGACGCGCTGGCCCGGCGAAATCTCGAAACGATCATCCGCAACGGATTCAACAAATCCGGCGATCTCAGCTCCGGGAGAAAAGGGCAGATCCGGCTTGAACTGATATTTGCCGCGCGTGATCAGCGTATCGGCGAAGTTCAGCCCGACGGCCTTTACCTGCACCAAAGCCTGGCCGGGGCCGAGTTTAGGCTCGGCGCGCTTTTCGATGACCAGACTCTGTGGACCGTCAAGGCTCTTGCAAAGAGCTGCCTTCATGTGTGACGTCCCTCCCGCTGTATTCCTCTGAACCCATGAGCGCGAGGCAATGTCAAGAAAAGCAACGACTTGGCCACCGCATCCGAAGGGCTATTTCGCCATCGGAGCCGAACGCATGTCAAAGTCGCTCAACCTTGGCAACCTCATGCGCTCGGCGAACGCCTTCGGGGCCAGCTTCACATTTACGGTCGGAGCCGCCTACAAGGCTATCGAAGCGCACGCGGACACCTCGAAAAGCCAGTTGCATTTGCCGCATTACAACTGGGCGACGCTGGATGACATGGCGCTTCCGGGGGGCTGCAAGCTGGTTGGCATCGAGCTTCTCGATACCGCCATCGATCTGCCGAGCTTTCGGCATCCGCTACGGGCGGCATATGTGCTCGGTCCGGAACTCGGCTCGCTGTCGGAGCCGCTCGTCGAACGCTGTGATTATGTGATTAAAATCCCCACACGCTTTTGCATCAATGTTGCGATGGCGGGGGCGATCGTGATGTATGACCGTATCAAATCTCTGGCACGTTTCGCCGATCGACCGATCGGCGAAGGGGGACCTTAATGCACCGACCACGGCGCTGTCTCGCGGCCCTGGGCTTTATTGTTTTGTTTCCGGCCTCGCTCTGCGCCGGTTCGATGACGCGTGTCGATACCTTCGGTGATTGGACGCTGCTCAGCGACGCGGAATCCCCGCATCTCGTTTGTTTTATCACCAGCGAGCCTAAATCAAGCAACCCGAAGACTGCGTCCCGTGAAGCGCCGCGAGCTTACATTTCAGCTTGGCCCAAGGACGGCATCCGGAGCGAGGTCAGCTTCCGAATGGGGTTCAAGATCAAAAAGAGCGCGCAGGGCACGGCGTCCGTCGGTTCCGGCGGTTTCAAATTGTTCGGCGCCAACGATCGCGCCTTCGTGTCGGATTCGACCCAGGAGCTGAAGCTGATCGAGGCCATGCGCCGCGGCAACACGATGACGATTGCGATTGCGTCCGGGGCGGGCGGAACCGTCACCGACACGTATTCGCTCGCGGGCGTGGCCGCTGCTCTGCAAAAGCTGCAAGAAACCTGTTTTTAAGCAACTAAGCCCGCGTTTTCGAACGCAAGTGAATATAGATCGCGCCCTCGCCGCCGTGATGAATAGCGGCGGTCGTGTAGCTGACGACGATGGACCGGATCTCCGGTTCTTCGAGCCAGCGCGGCACGTTGCGCTTCAGCACGCCGCGTTCGCTTTCGTAACCGCTGTATGGGCTCTCGGACCGGTTGCTGGCTTTGCCCTTGCCGGTGATGACCAGCACGTAGCGCAGACCGCGATTTTGGCAGCGAAGCAAGAATGACCGAAGTGCTGCGTGCGCTTCGCCTTGGCGCATGCCGTGGAGGTCGACACGCGCTTCGATATCGATACGGCCAACGCGGATTTTGCGGGCGCTGTTACGGTCGAACGTCGCGAGCTCAGGCGGAGTGCGCCGCGTTGCGCCGTTGCCGCCGGCGGTCACCGCCTCGTTCTTCGGCGCTTTGTGACTCGCTGGCTTTACCGGATCCGAGGGTTTCAGAGGGCGCTTCTGCGGCGGCGCTTCCGGCGTCTCGCGACCAGTCAGATGGACGCGCGGCTTCCCTCGTTTCAGCGGTTCGATGGTCGCCGCCGTATGGTGCCAAAGGTGTTCGTCATTGGAAACCGGATCCCGGCCGCCGCCTTTTCCGGTCGGCTTCTTCTTCACGGCACGCCGCCCGCGGTTGTGGCCGAACGGTCGATGGGTAACAGCACGAGGAAACGCCCCGGCTGTTTGGTGACGCCGGCGAGACGGCCCGCCTTGTCGCCGGAGCCGAAGTAGATATCGCCGCGTTCGGGCCCCTTGATCGCGGAACCAACATCCTGGGCGATCATCAATCGCCGGAATGTGCCGCTTTTCGTGGCGTGCGTGACGGCGGGAGCATCGATGAAGATCGGCGTTCCGAGCACATAATACGACGTGTCCACCGCCAGGCTGCGGCCAGGCTGCAACGGGATGCCGTTGGCGCCGATCGGCCCCTTAGCGTCGTCTCCGGCCAATTCGCGAAAAAAGACATAAGACCGGTTCTTCCACATGACGGGCTTGGCCCGTTCGCGGTTGGCCCGCAGCCAATGTTTCAACGATTTAAGGGACATTGCCTCAGCGCTGATCTCGCCGGCATCAATCAGCACGCGGCCGATCGATGTGTAGGGATAGCCATTCTTGCCGGCGTAGGCGATGCGCACCTTGCTTCCGTCCGGCAGTTCGATGCGGCCCGAGCCCTGGACCTGCATGAAAAAGACATCCACGGGATCCTTGAAATACATGAGTTCCAGGTTCTGACCTTCGAGGCCGCCCTGATCGATCTCGGCCCGCGTCAGATACGGCTGAAGCCCTGTTGCCGTTTGGCGCATGTGGGTTGCGTCAGCGGATTTGGCGCCGCGTTCGCTTTCGGCGACCATGTTCACCAGATCCGGAGGACGGCGATAAATCGGAGTGCTGAAGGCGGACGATTTTATCCGCGATCCCTTGAGAACGGGCTCGTAGTAGCCGGTCAACAACCCGTCGCCGTGCGAACCCGAGACGCGATGCGGACGAAAGTGCGTTTCAAAAAAGCGGCGCGCATCCTGGCGCTTCCGGACGCTCCCGGAGTTGGCGGCGTCAAGCGCCAAACGGCAGATGCCGGCGAGGGATTTTATGGCATTGCCATTGTTGGAGCTGCGGTTGCCCTCGGCGGCCTTTAGCGTTGGCGCGCAAGAGGCCAAAAAGGCTTTCCATGCCGCGAGATGATCGTCGTCGGCCCATCCCGGAACCGCCTTGAAGTCCATCGGATCGAAGGTGACCGCGTGCGTTGACATTTTATTCCGCGACCTCGAGGCGGCTGCATCCACCGGCCCGATGGCCGCCAGCGTCGCTGCGGAAACTATCAGAATTGCCCCGGCCCGCGACAGCTTCACGTCTCGCCGGATCGATCGCCGCTTCACCACGGTCATGGTCTACCCCGGAGGGGCCGGATAAGGCTTGCCTTCATTCCGGCCCGTCAATTCGGCTCCGTTTGCTTGTCGAGCCGTTGAGGTAAATTGTGAGCTAATTCGGGGCTTGTGTCGCCATCAAACGCCAGTTTGGATTGCTGCGCGCTTTGGCGGTCGAAAGATCGCGACTGAAGGTCCAGATGTCGGTCACGTCCTTGATCTTCTGGGCGTCACCCGAAATGACCTCGCCGGCCTTGTCGCGAACGGCGGAAATCAGCTCGCTGGCAAACCGCACGGTTACCATCGCCACGCCGCTCTTCACTTCGGCTTCGACGATCTCGGATTTCTTGATGCCGACGAACTGCTGATCCAGGGTTTCCTCGCGCGACTCGCGATCCGCGATGGCGCTGCTGAAGCCCTCGAAGACATCCTTGCTGAGCAAATCCTTCAGCATCCGGCGGTTGCCCTCGGCGAACGCCGAAACAATCATCTCGTAGGCGCGCCCGGCGCCATCCACGAAGGCCTGCGGATCGAATTCGGGATCGAGCTTGGCGATTTCGAGCAATCCCGTGGTGACGGCGGGATCGGTGACGGGATAGGCTTTTGCGCGGGTTTCGGCATTGACGGTCGATGTTTCTGCAGCCGGCGCCAGCGCACCCGTTTCATGGTCGCGTCGCGGCATCGTGATAACGTCCGCGGACGCCGCTTCCGCCCCGGCGCGCTGGCTTGCCTCGCGCTGACGGGTTCTCAGGCGCTCGACACGCTGTTCATCGTCGTCGGTGCGATGGCCAAGCACATTTTTGAGCTTGATGATCGCAACAACGGCCACGATGAGCGCAATCAGGGTGATAAAGTCAAATTGACCAGACATACTTAAGGCTTGAGCCTCCGGTGGGTAGCGGCGAGCCGTGGGGCGCCACGTCGAAATTCCCGCAGTCATAGCATCGTATCTAAGGCGGCGGAGCGAAGATTTGTAGGCTCGCCAGTATATCAGTTGCCGGTTTCAAAGTCTCGCCAAGGGCATTTGGTAAAAAAAGCCGACTGGCGGCCGAGCGGCTTGAAATCGATTATGTGAATACCGTTGAAAACACTGCGTGGGGGCGACCCTGGGCCCGTAGCTGGCGTCAACCATCCGCGCTAAGGTGCCGCAATCCTGTGGCGAGAGTATATGTCCCAACCTTTGAAAATCGCAGCCATTCTCTTTTTGGCGGCCCTGCCTCTGGTCGAAATCGGACTGCTGATCCGCCTCGGCAGCGTCATCGGCATCTGGTGGCTGGCCGCCATCATCATCGGAACCGCGTTTCTCGGAACCTACATCATCCGCAGGGTCGGAATGTCGGTTTTCGAGCGCGCCCTGACGCGGCTTAATTCCGAGCGGGAAGGCTTTTCGCCGCTGTTCGACGGCTTCTTGCAGGTTCTCGCCGGATTGCTGCTGATCTTTCCCGGCGTGATTTCCGACGTCATCGGACTGGTATTGCTGATTCCGCAGGTGCGGCGCTTCATGATCCGGACCGGACTGCTGAAGCTCGTGACCTTTTTCCATTATCAAGCCGAGGTCAGCCGGGAAGCGTTTCGATCCAGCCAGCCACCGCCAAAGGATGAGCCGTCGGGCGTCGTGATCGAAGGCGAATATGAGCGCGTGAGCGAGCGGCCGCTTCGCCCGGGAAAGACAGTCCAGACGCGCCGTTCGGGTCCGCGCTACTAAAAAACTATACGGACTCGGGAACAACGTGCCGTTGCGCCTCGTAGAGTAGCATGCTAGCGAGCCTGCCTTCGGCACCCGAAACCGAGAGGAAAAAATGGCTGAGAACGGTAGCTCAGGAAACGGTTCGGCCGCAGCGGCCAATCCTGTCAATCCTGATGCACAAGCGGGTATTCAGGCGAAGATCGTCAATCAGTATGTGAAGGATCTTTCGTTCGAGAATCCGAACATCCGCAAATTGCTCTCGGCCCCCGGCGACCAGCCCAACATTCAGGTTGAGGTCAACGTTCTTGCGCAACGTCTCGAGAACGATTTTTTTGAGTCGGCGATCGAACTCAAGGCGACGGCAACGAACAACCTCGGCACGATCTACGTCCTCGAAGCCGTCTATGCGGGCTTGCTGAAGATTGACAGGATTCCAGAGCAGGCACTTGAGCCGTTTCTACTGATTTCCGGCCCGACGATGCTCTTTCCGTTCCTCCGGCGTCTGGTTGCCGACATCACGCGTGAAGGTGGCTTCCCGCCGCTGCTTCTGGAGCCGATGGATTTCGGCGCGCTTTATATGCGCCGTCAGCAGCAGCAGGCAGAGGCCGCCGGCAAAGCGACGGTCTGACGTCTCGCGCGGCTCAGGACGACGCCATTTCCCAGAACCGACGCCAAATCGCTTTTGCACCCATCTTGTCGATAAAGGTCCGATGGGCGGCGATGCCGGCTTCGGTCAATCTCGATGGCAGAGGCTCGGGGCGCGCCTTGGCGATTGCTCCTCGGCCGGAGCGGCGTTCCGTGCCGGGCGCGTTGGCGGCGACCGTTTGCAGACCGAACGTCGCCTGACGCTCACCGAGCAATTCGACATAGACCTCGGCCAGCAGAAGACTATCGACCAAAGCGCCATGCTTCGTGCGCTTGGAGTTATCGATCCCGTAGCGTTTGCAAAGTGCGTCGAGCGTATTCGGCCCGGCCGGATGGCGACGCCGCGCCAGCGCCAGCGTGTCAACAACGCGATCGAAGCTGAGGATCTTTTCCCCGAGCAGGCCGAGTTCGTGGTTCAGGAAGTTGATGTCGAACTGAGCGTTGTGAATGACGAGCACGTCGTCGCCGACGAACGCGAGAAACTCACGCGCAACATCGCGAAAGACCGGTTTGCCGATCAAGGATTCCGTCGTGATCCCGTGAATTTTCTGGGCTTCCAGCGGCACGTCACGTTCGGGATTGATGAAGCGATGAAATTCAACCCCGGTCGGGATGCGATTGATGATCTCGATGCCGCCGATTTCAATCAGACGATCGCCTTTTTTAGGATCGAGTCCCGTCGTTTCCGTGTCGAGCACGATCTCTCGTATCATCGCGCCGTTCCCCCGAAATTCAGTCGCGCCAGAAGCGATCATAGGCGTCGCCGCTCCGATCTGCGAGTTTAACGATGAGATCGTCGATTTGCCTGTGGCAGTTCTCAATCGTGCCGTTGGTGTCCACAACGAAATCGGCGCGCTGACGCTTTTCGGCCTCGGGAAGTTGCCGGCGGACAATCGTTTCGAGCTTGGTTTCGGACATTCCTACGCGGCTTAGGACGCGTTGGCGCCGAATTTCGTCACGCGCGCTGACAACGATTCTGATGTCGACTTTCTCGCTGCCGCCCGCTTCAAAGAGAAGCGGTACTTCGAGAACAGCCAGCGACGCTCCGCGCGCATGTTCCGATTGGATAAAGCGGCGCTCAGACGCGCGGATTTGCGGATGCACGAGGGCTTCAAGTTTTTTGAATCCTTGTGGGTGCGCGACGAGGACAGCCGACAGCCGGGCGCGATCGACCTTGCCTTCTGTCGTTGATCCCGGAAACGTGCGCTCCATGTCAGCGGCCAGTGGGCCTGCATAAAGGCGATGGACTTCCGCGTCGGCATCGAAGACGGCAATGCCATGTTCGCGAAATCTCGCGGCCGCCGTCGATTTTCCCATGCCAATCGAACCCGTCAGCCCGATGATCAGCATGTAACCCCACCGATGTCGTCTGCGACCATTTTATAAAGTTCCGGCGTGACGGTTGGCCGGACGCCGAACCATTTTTCGAATCCCGGCACGGCCTGATGCAACAACATGCCAAGACCATCGACTCCGATCAGGCCGTTCGCGCGCGCCAATCGTAGAAATTCAGTTTCGAGTGGAACGTAAACAAGATCGGCGGCGACAGCGCTTTTCGGCGCGCGCGAAAAATCAATGTCGGGACCTTCCGTTCCGTTCATCCCGAGAGTCGTGGTGTTGACGATGACGGCTGCGTCGGAGAGAGACGCGTTACGCATGTCCCATGAGTATGCTGAAACGTGCTTACCGAAATGGCGCGCAAGTTGCTCGGCCCGTTCCGGCGAACGATTGAAAACGCGAATGTCCCCCATTCCGGCTTCGAGAAAGCCGTAGACGACGGCGCGGGCCGATCCTCCGGCACCGAGAATCATGATCGGGCCGGTGCGTTGCCGCCAATCCGGGGCTGATGCCTCCAGGTTCGCCATAAACCCATACGTATCGGTGTTGGCGCAGGCGATGCGCCCCTGCTCCAGCCAAAGCGTGTTAGCGGCATTTACGGCCAAAGCCGAGGGGTCCCGGATTTCCGCGACGGCGAAGGCCGTTTCCTTGTGAGGAACCGTGACATTGCATCCCTGCAAGCCATTGGCTTCAAGCGACTGCAGAAAACGTTCGACGTCCTCCGGCTTCACCGGCTCCTTGGTATAGGTGCCCGCGATGCCGTATTGGCGCAGCCAATACGTGTGAATCATCGGTGAGCGCGAATGCGCGATGGGCCAGCCGATCACACAGGCGCGCTTCATGCCGAAATGACGCCTTCGTGACGGAGCCGCGAGAGGAGTTCAATGAGCGGTATTCCGAGGATAGTGAAATAGTCGCCATCGATGTGCTCGAACAACTGCGCGCCAGGCCCTTCGATCTCGTAGCAGCCGACGCTGCGGAGGACGCGATCACCCAATTTTTCGAGATAGCATCCGAGGAATTCGTCGGAAAATTTTCGCACCGTCATTTCCGCGAAGGCGCTGGTTTGCCAATGCACCGTGCCGTTGCGTGCCAGGGCCACCGCCGAAATCAATTCATGCGTTCGTCCGCGCAGCATGGTGAGAATATCGCGCGCTTCGGCGATGGATTCGGCTTTTCCAAAAATCCTTCCCCCCAGCGCCAACACCTGATCGGCACCGACAACGAGCGCATCGCGATGCGTCTCGGAAACGAGCCGCGCTTTTTCGGCGGCAAGAACGCTGGCGATGTCGGCGCCTTCCGCACCCGTCGTCGCATCGAGAATCGCATCGCGAATAGCGGCTTCATCGATGTTTGCCGGAACGACGTCGATGACGAGGCCCGCCGATTCAAGGACGGCGCGGCGCGTGGCGCTTGCGGACGCAAGAATGAGCCGGCTTGCTTCAGGCATGGGAGGGCTCCGTTTCCGACTTCAAGCCGGATTTCCGGTCATGCAAAAGTTTCAGGATCATCGTGGCCGATTCTTCAATCGATCGCCGCGTCACGTCAATGATCGGCCAACCGTATTGAGCGGCCATTTTGCGCGTGTAGGCGATCTCCGCCGAGATGAGATCACGATCGACGTAGGTTTCGAGATCACGATCAGCCATCAGGGCCGCGCGATTGCGCCGCACGTCGGCGATGCGATCGACGTTGGCGATCAGGCAGACGACAAACGCCGTGTGCGGTTCGAACAGCTCTTCGGGCAGCGCCACTTGCGGAACGAGCGGCAAGTTCGTCGTCTTATAACCGCGCTGAGCAAGATAGAGGCTCGTCGGCGTTTTCGAGGTGCGCGAAATGCCGAGCAGGATGATGTCGGCGTCGCTCAAGTTATCAGGCAGACGGCCATCATCGTGAGCCATCGTGAAATTCATCGCGTCGATGCGACGAAAATAATCGGCATCGAGCACATGTTGGCCGGCGACCGTCGGCGTTTGCGGCGCGCCGAGGTAACTTTCGAAAACCTGCATGATCGGTTGCAGCACCGCGAGACATGGGATCTTGAGTTGCTGGCAATGTTTCTCAAGCTCGTCGGCAAGCGTCTTGTTGACGACGGTATAAAGAACAATCCCCGGTTCTTGTGCGATGTCGCTCAGGACACGTTTCAATTGCCGCTGCGTGCGGACGAGCGGATGCACATGCTCGATGGCGCGAATGTTTTGATACTGGACCGT
>Ga0182744_1003173_pt1 | contig 12991 bp, 13 predicted proteins | sample eDN3rd30CKraftMG_FD_128525 | JGI IMG/M metagenome (GOLD analysis project Ga0182744, IMG submission 128525) | Enriched Miracle-Growth compost microbial communities from Emeryville, California, USA - eDNA 3rd pass 30_C Kraft MG (version 2) (version 2) ...
AGGATGAAGACGCCCAGAATGCCCATGGTGGCCGAGGTTGGCATGGAGACGAAGGCCTTGGCTCCGACCGCAGCCCCCAAAGCGGCGCCGATGATGAACGGCACCAGGGTCGCGCGCATCACCCAGCGCCACATGATCATGGTGCGGGTTACGCCCGAGCCGAGCTGCACGACCGTGTGCACCGGGATCAGTGCGGCCGGCGGCATCACCATCGCCATGGTAGCCAGCAGGATCAACCCACCCGCCGTGCCGGTAAAGACGCCGATGAAAGCCGTTGCAAAGGAAGCGAAGGTCAGGCCGACGAACAGCAGGAGACCGGTGTCGGGCACGCCGAGAAATTCAGTCATCATGTGAAGACGAAACCATGAAAAGGGCGCGCCCGCGAGGAGGGAACCGGCCCCTCCCAGGACCGATAATGAAGACCGGATTATTGTTCTGCCTCAAGCTATAGCATGGGGCCGATTGCGCAAGAAAGCGGCGCCCGCGCATGGACGCAGTCGCCGCTCTGCGTTTCGTGCAGAAGAAACGGATTTAAGCCTTGGCGTATTTGCCCGACAATTGTGGCGCCAGCGGCTCCAGCCCCTTCTGTTCGCGCTCGAGCCGTGTTTCGCGCGCCCAGGTCCGCTTCAATGGGTCGCTGACGCCGATCGTCAGCCGGCCCAATCCCTCCACTTCAAGCTCGACCACGTCGCCGTTCTGGAAGCTGTGCAGACCACGGTGATTGGTGCCCAGCGCGATGATGTCGCCCGGCTCGAGCGCGTGGATGGAGCTGACGAATTCGATGCAGCGCGGGATCTTGTGAGCCATGTCGCTGGTATTGTAATTCTGCTTGAGCACGCCGTTGTTCCACAGCCGGACCTGGAGGTTCTGCGGGTCCGACACTTCATCGGCGGTGACGATCCACGGTCCGATCGGCGCAAACGTATCGCGCGATTTCATCTGATAGAAGGACTGCGCCGCGGGCTGCACGCCACGCGCCGAGCCGTCGATGAAATTGAGATAGCCGAAGATATAGGACATGGCGTCCGCCGCCGGCACATGGCTGGCTCGCTTGCCGATGACCAGCGCGATCTCCGCCTCGCCCTCGAAAACGCTGGCCGGAATATCCGGCAGGATCATTGTGCCGTTGGGACCGATCACCGCCATCGGCGATTTATGGAAGGCGTTGATCGGCGCCGGCTCCTTGCGCGTGCCGTCCTCCATATAGTTCACCGCCATGCAATCGATGTTCACCGGCTTGGGCAGCGGCGGACGCAAGGTGACGGACGACAGCGGCACGCCGGCGTCCTGCGCCGCTGCCTGCTCGAAGACCTTGCGGAATTCTCCGAAGCGGCCGATCACCGTGTTGATGAGATCGTGCGGCCCGGAATGCGCCAATCCCGCCACATGGCGCGACACATCGACAACCGTGTCGGCGTCTTTCAGCACGCCCAGGCGCCAGTCGTTGAAGAACAATATTTTCATTGGCCGTCTCCTTGAGGGAATCGTTTTGTCGCGGGTGGTGATTGCTCTTCGAGCAAGCGCGGCGCACGCCCTGCCCGCGGCGCTCCCTTGCCTTCCTCCCAATTGGTCTTTAGCCCGCATTCGCGTGATTAGGCAATCGCCGGATGGGCGAGGCGCACAAGGCGACGCACTGCGGCTTATCCAAACATGCTTTCATCCTGACCGTCGCGCAACCGGGCGAAAATCGCACAGTCGAGCCGTCGTTCCGGCTCGATCATGTCGTCGTCCGCAATCGTCAGGCTATCGAGCGAAGCCAGAGCCCCGGCCACAACGGCCCGCGACATCGGCGAACCTTGTCAACGGTCGCACGCCAAGCCAGATTTCGGCCCCGGCCGGGTTGAAAGATTGTATCGGCCGCGTCTGAACACGGTTCGGATGGATCGCCACAAAGGGGGCAGGATGTTTAGAAGAAGTCTCGTTGCAGCCTTGCTCCTGATCGCGACGCCGGCGCTCGCCAGGGACGCCTGGGTATATTCGCCGCCCCGCCCCGGGATCGGCGCGACATTGCGCTACGTATGAATCGACAGCGACGGTTCGATCACCGGCACGCGCAACGCGGCATTTGATGAGAAAGTGAGCTTCTATTGCGAGGCGCGTTCCGGGCGCGTCCAGCTCGCCGTTTCATTCCTGAACCGGGCGGTCCTGCGGACGCCAGGAATCAAGGCGACCTTGTCGACCGGCAGCGCGCGGCTGGATGTCGACGGCGAGGCGATTCCGGGAAACGACGAAGCCCCGAAGTTCGTCGGAGTTTTCAACGGCACCACGATGATCCAGGAACTCGAAGGCTCGGCACAGCTCGATATTTTAGTACGGCCGACTAGGATCAGCCTGCCTCTGTCTACGCTCGGCAACAAGGCGTCCGCTTTCGCGCAGGTGTGCGACAAGGGGGTGAGTCCGGCTGCAGAAACGGCGAGCCCGTTCGTTGGAAAATGGAGCCAGATCGGGTCCAGTGCGGGCGACTGTCCGACCTGCTTCGTCACCATCGCGCCATTTGGCGACGCTGTCCGCATCACCTCCAGCAACGGCTGGTCCGCGACATTACGCGGCAATGCGCGAACCGTGGCCGGCAACGGAAATTGGCCGACATCCGGCGCCTGGGGCGGTCCCCTTGCCGTCGAACTGCATTGGGAAGCCGGAGAGCTGCATCTTGCGATGATTGCGCTTAACAGCAACGCCTCGCTCACGGCATCCTATATCAGAAGCCAATAGGCCGCGCCCTCCGGCTTCGCGATCGCAACCGCAAGAGACGTGTCATCCGCATGACCGACCTGTCCATCGCCGATATCCTTCCCCGCTTTCCCGATTTCCGCGTCGCCGTTCTCGTCTTCGAAGGCAACGGCATTCCCAAGGAGCGGACGCCGCGCATCGAAGCCTATGTCGCCGAGGCCATGCAGACGTGCCGCGCGCGCTGGAGCGGCACCGAACTCTCCGCTATTCCAGGCGTCGCCGCCTGGCGCCGCGCCTATAAGGGCTTCGGCATCAAGAGCACGAGCTATCGCTCGTCTGTGGAACGGCTGGTGAAGCGCGTGCTCGCTGGCGATGAGATTCCGCGCATAAATGCTTTCGTCGATCTATACAACGCGGTCTCACTCGATCATGTCCTGTGCCTGGGAGCGGACGATCTCGATCGCGTCGCCGGCGAAACATACGCCGAGCTTGCCTTTCGCTTCGCGCGCGAAGGCGACAGCTTCATCGACATGGCCCCGGCGGAAGGATGGCCGGCGGAGCAGCCGCCAAAAGCCGGCGAAGTGGTCTATGCCGCGGGATCGACCGTGCTCTGCCGGCGCTGGAACTGGCGGCAGGATGCGCGCTCGGTCGTCGGCGCGCAGACGCGCCGGATCGTTCTGACCATCCAGTCGAATGGCGAAGGCTCGGTGGAAGCTGCAGCCGAGACGCTCAGTGCGCTGGCCGCATCGGAACTGGCGATGACGTGCAGGATTGCCTTCGTGGACAACGCTCGTCCGCATGTCCAGATGGCGTGACGCCGGAACGCAGAAACGTCCGGCGCCATCAGGACGATCAGGCGTCAGTAGCCGTGATGGCGATGGCCGCCGAGGCTCTGCCAGCCGTCGTAACCTGGCTGCACCATCACCTGGCGCGTCTGCGTCGCATAGGTTGCCGGCACGGTCTGGTAATAGGTCTGCGCCGGGCGCACCTGCACGGGACGGCGCACGGTCGCATATTCGGCCGGCTCGGTTTCGTAGGTCACGCTCGCAGGCCTGACGACGACAGTGCGATAGACCGTGCTGTAGACGGCCGGCTGCGTGACCCAGCAACCGATTTCACGGCCATAGGCATCACGCGTGACGCTCCAGACCTTGCTGGCCGGACGAACCATGACGCGCTCCGGCACGCTCTGGGTGATGGCGGGAACCGGACGGGCGAACGTGCGCGCCGGCCGCGTGACGATACGCTCGGTCACTTCTCCATATTCGGCAGGCGACTGAAGGGCGACGGTGCGTGGTGGCGACACCATCACCTGCTCCTGCACCGTGCCGTAGACCGGCGGGGTGGTGACGCGCTGATAGCAACAACCATCGCCAGCCTGGGCGCTGCCTACGGCCGACAGGGCGAAGGCAAGGGCGACAAAAGAAACAATGCGGATATTCATTGGAATGCCTTTCAGGCCTCAGACAAATGACTTACGTTCCGCCACAACGCCTTTCCACATGGTTTCGGCGTTGCGCGCAACGCCCATCAGCCATTAACGTTAAATAGCGGGCGCCTGCTGCGGACAGGGAGGGAGCATATGGCGGATGAAATCATCGTCGGCGCCGATAGCGAGAATGCGATCAGGGTTCTCTCGGCCAGCGCCGTAAGGCAGGCGATCACCGGCGCGGCACAAGCCTTTCACAAGCGCAGCAACGCCAATCTGCATCTTCAGTTCGCCACGTCTGGCGCCGTCGGCAAGCGCATCGCGGCTGGCGAAACCTTCGATGTCGTCGCTGCTTCCATCGATGCCTTGTCCAGCCTGCATGAACGTTCGCTGCTCGGCGCTCCTTCGCCGGTGGGTTCATCACGCATCGCGCTTGGCGTGAAAGACGGCCTGCGCGCGCCTGACATCTCGACGGTCGACAATTTCCGCGCCGCCCTGCTGGCAGCAGAACATATCGCGCGCGGCGATCCTGACGGCGGTGGCACCGCCGGCAATCATCTGCATCGCATGCTCGAACGCATGGGCCTTCTCGACGCGACGCACGGCAAGACCATCCTGCGGGTCGGCGGCTACAACGTGATGAAGGAAGTTGTCGAAGGGCGCGCTGACTTCGGCCTGACCCAATCCACCGAGATCGTCGCCGTCGACGGCGTCATCATCGCCGGCTGGCTGCCTGACGATCTCCAGCTCGTCACGACCTATGCCGTGGCCAGCGGGCCGGGCACGCCCCTGGATGAACACGCCAAGGATTTCTTTGCCTCGCTGATCGACGGCTCATGTGCCGGCATCTACACGAAGGCCGGATTCTTTCCAGGCTGACAAAAGCGGCCTAATCCGGCAGCGACCAGCTATCGTAGCGAAACGTTTCGACATCGACGGCAACGCCATGACCGCGCGGCGGGCCTTTCGGCAAATCCGCAGCGCCCGCAAAGCCGCTCTTGCAGAACAGTTCGATCATATTGCCCGATGGGTCGCGAAAGAACATCAACGCTTCGACGCCCTTCCGCGTCCAGACGTTCGAACTCGGGATGCCGCAACGCGTGAGCCATGCCTTCATCTGCATCAAGGCTTCCGGACTGCAATAGAAGGCGAAATGCGGATATTCATGGTTTGGTTCGAGGAACGTGCAGCCCTCGCTGCCAATGCCGATCTCGACGCCATTGACGACGATCGCGGCGAAGGTCGGCGTATCGACACGAATCCTGCCGCCGAGCACGCGCGTGTAGAAGCGCTTGCCTTCTTCGAGATCGCGGCAGGGAACGCTGAGATGGGCGAGCGAGTCGAGCACAGGCGGCCCATCGATGCCGGGCTGCGTGTCCGCGCCTATGTGTCGATCGATGATGGCTTCGCTCATGGCCGTTCCTCCCCTGTAACTTGACCCGGCCTGTCCACCCGATCGGATCGTCGCGCGGGGCAAGTCTATGAACAAGTCTATCAAACTAACGTGAGCGGCCAATGCGTCGCATTGCATGTGCGGAAATAGGCGGAAACTATGAACGGTCACGCGGCCATTGCCGCGGACGTGTTCATCTGACCTATCTGCGCTATATAGCCTCCGGCCAGATCATCCCCGGCGTCTCCGAGCCCCGCTTGTAAACGGACATATGCAATGAATCTCAGGTCTCTAGCTTTAATCGTCCCGGTTTTGGCCGCTGTCAGCTTCCAGGCACAGGCACAGGATGTCGCTGCCGGCAAAGTGGCCTTCAACAAATGCCGCCCCTGCCATCAGATCGGTGAAAACGCCCGCAATCTCGTCGGTCCGGAATTGAACGGCGTCATCGGCCGCAAGGCGGGCAGCGTCGAAGGCTTCAACTATTCCGACGCCAACAAGCATTCCGGCATCACCTGGGACGAGCCCACGTTCAAGGAATATATCGCCAATCCCCGCGCCAAGGTTCCGGGCACGAAAATGGCGTTCGCAGGCATCAAGAGCGAGACCGAGATCAATAACCTGCTCGCCTATCTGAAAACATTCGGCCCGGACGGCAAAACCAAATAGGTCGATCCTGCTGTTTCCGCCCGCCGGCCCGCACCCCGGCCGGCGGGCTTTCTTGCTTTATGAATTAATTCATTCGATTGACTTATACAAACGGATGAATTATCGTTTTGCCATGATCGAGAAGACACTCCCACCGGCCTCCCCGCGTCCCGAGCGTGGCGACGCCACTCGCGAAAAGCTGCTGGCCGCGTCCATCGACGTATTCGGACGCCAAGGTTTCGATGGCGCGACGACACGCGCTCTTGCGGATGCCGCCGGCGTCAACCTCCAGGCAATCCCCTATTATTTCGGCGGCAAGGAAGGCCTCTACATCGCGACCGCCGACTATCTCGCTTCGCTGATCTCGGCCCATGTGGCCGACTTCCGCACCGGCGTGCGGACCCGCCTGGCCGAGGCTCAATCCCGGCCGATCGACGCCGACGAAGCCCGCGCCCTGCTGACCGAAATTCTCGAGCGCATGTCGGTGCTGTTCCTGAGCAGCCAGTCGGAGCCCTGGGCACGTTTTCTCATCCGCGAGCAGATGGAGCCGACGGAAGCCTTCACCCGGGTCTACGGCGGCGTCATGCAGCCCATGCTCGGCATCGCTGGCAGTTTGGTCGGCATCGTGCTGGATGAAGATCCCGCCTCCGAACATGTCCGCCTGCGCACCTTCGGCCTGCTCGGCGGCATCATGATCTTTCGCGTGGCCCATGCGGCGGTTTTGAAACAGCTCGACTGGACGACGATCGGCCCGCGCGAACTCGGCGTGGTCCGCACGCTCGTCGGCGAACTCGTCGCCTCTCTCAACAGGTCAGCCACACCGCAACGGAACACATCATCATGAAGACGGTCATGATCCGCATCGCCGTTGTCGTGCTCGTCGCCGCAATCGCCGGCGCCTGGTGGTTCGATGTGCCGGCCCGCATGGGCTGGACCCATGCCCAGGCGGATGCCTCTACCCTCTATGGCAATGTCGACATCAGGCAGGTCCAGCTCGGCTTCCGTGTCAGCGGCCGGGTCGCCCAGACACTGGTCGATGAAGGCGACAGCGTGAAGGCGGGCTCCGTCATCGCCCGCCTTGACGCAAGACCCTACGAGGACACCGTTCGCGCGGCGGAAGCCCAGGTGGCCGCGTTGCGCGCCACCTTCGACAAAGTGCAGGCCGGCCCGCGCCCCGCTGAAATCGCGCAGGCACAGGCAAACCATGCCGAACAGGTCGCCAATCTGCAAAACGCGCAATTGACCTTCGAGCGGTCGCGCCAGTTGCGCCCCAATGGCACGGTCTCCCAGGCCACGCTCGATCAGGCGGTAGCGGCGCGCGACATGGCGGCGGCGCGCGCCACCTCTGCACTCGAAGCGCTGCGGCTTCTGCAGCAAGGCAGCCGTGTCGAGGATATTGCCGCTGCCCGCGCCAATCTTCAGGCCGGAGAGGCGAATCTCGCGGCAGCGAAGACATCACTGCAGGATACGGAGCTGCGCGCGCCCGCCGATGGCATCATTCTATCGCGCGTGCGCGAAGCCGGCGCCATCGTTGCGCCCAATGACATCGTCTATGTGCTCTCGCTGGCTAAGCCGGTGTGGGTGCGCACCTATATTTCCGAGCCGCGTCTCGGCTCGATCCATCCCGGTATGAGCGTCGAGGTCGTTACCGACAGCGCGCCGGACCATCCTTATCGCGGCACCATCGGCTTCATCTCCCCGGTCGCCGAATTCACGCCGAAGTCGGTGGAGACACCCGATCTGCGGACCGATCTCGTCTATCGCCTGCGCGTCGTCATCGATCAGCCGGATGCGGGCCTGCGCCAGGGCATGCCCGTCACCATCCACCTGCCGAGCGGCAATTGACTATGGCTGCGTCCGCCACATCTTCCCCCTTCGTGCGGATCACGGACGTCACCAGGAGATTTGGCACCGCGCCGCTGGCGCTCGACGCGGTCTCGGGCTCAATCGACGGCGGCCACATCACCGGCCTTGTCGGCCCCGACGGCGCCGGCAAGACAACCCTCATCCGCATGATGACCGGACTGATGATGCCCGACAGCGGCACCATCGACGTGCTCGGCATCGACACCCGCCGCGACCCCGCCAGCATTCAGGCCGCCATCGGCTATATGCCGCAGCGCTTCGGCCTCTATGAGGATCTGTCGGTTCAGGAAAATCTCAATCTCTATGCCGACTTGCGGGGACTGCCCCAAGCCGAGCGGCCCGCCACTTTCGACGAACTCCTCACCTTCACCGATCTCAAACGTTTCACCGGCCGCCTCGCCGGCCAATTGTCCGGCGGCATGAAGCAGAAGCTCGGGCTCGCCTGCGCGCTGCTGAAGAAGCCGCGACTGCTACTGCTCGACGAGCCGGGCGTCGGCGTCGATCCGATCTCCCGCCGCGACCTGTGGAAGATGGTCAAGGACCTCACCGCCGAAGGCATCGGCGTCGTCTGGTCGACCGCCTATCTCGACGAGGCGGAAGCCTGCGACCGCGTGCTGTTGCTCAACCAGGGCCGATTGCTGTTCACCGGCCCTCCGGCGGAATTGACCGGCCGCGTTGCCGGCCGCGTCTTCAAGCTCTCGGGGCTTACCGGCCGCCGCCGGCCGATCCTCGCCAGGGCGCTCGATCAGGACGGCGTGATAGACGGCGTCATGCAGGGCGCCTCCATTCGTCTGGTCCTCGAAGCCGGAGCCGATGTCGCGGCTATTGCTTCAGCAGTCGCCGGCACGGACGTAACGAGCGCTCCCGCGCAATCGCGCTTCGAGGATGCTTTCGTCGACATGCTCGGCGGCGGCCCCGGCGGCCGCTCGAAACTGGCGGAGACGACGACGGCCCTGCCGACCGACGACGACAAGCCGGTCATCGAGGCGCGCGGGCTCACCAAGAAGTTCGGCGATTTCACCGCCGCGCAGGACATCACGTTCAGCATTCCCCGCGGCCAGATTTTCGGCCTGCTCGGCCCCAATGGCGCCGGCAAATCGACCACGTTCAAAATGCTCTGCGGCCTGCTGAAGCCTACCGGCGGCGAAGGCAGGGTCGCCGGCTTCGACCTGCGCCGCGACACTGCGCAGGCGCGCAACCGCCTCGGCTACATGGCGCAGAAATTCTCGCTCTACGGCGATCTCAGCGTCGCCCAGAACCTCGATTTCTTCGCCGGCGTCTACGGCCTCAGCGGCGCGCGCAAGCGCGAGCGCATCGCATTGATGAGCGAGATTTTCGACTTCGCGCCCCACTCTGCTGCGTCGGCCAAGGATCTGCCGCTGGGATTGAAACAGCGCCTGGCGCTGGCCTGCGCCGTCATGCACGAGCCCGAAGCGCTGTTCCTCGACGAGCCAACCTCGGGCGTCGATCCGATCACGCGGCGCGAATTCTGGGCACATATCAACGCGCTTGTCGAAAAAGGCGTCACCGTTCTCGTCACCACCCATTTCATGGACGAGGCGGAATATTGCGACCGCATTTCGCTGATCTATCGCGGCCGTTCCATCGCGCTCGGATCGCCCGACGAGCTCAAGGCCAGCGTCGCCACCGCGTCGAACCCGGACCCGACGATGGAAGATGCGTTCATCGCCCTGGTCCAGGCATCAGAAAAAGAATCGGAGGCAGACGACGCCGCCGGAAAGGCGGCCGCATGAGCGATCCCTCCGTCGAGCAGCAGATGACACCTTCGCGCCGCGACAGGCTTCGCCGCTTCGCCGCCCTCGTGCGCAAGGAAACCTATCAGGTCGTCCGCGACCCGAGCAGCATCCTCATCGCCCTCGTGCTACCGCTGCTGCTGCTGTTCCTCTTCGGCTACGCCGTTTCACTCGATGCGACGCGCACGCGCATCGGCCTTGTCGTCGAAAGCGCCACTCCGGTGACGCAGGATCTCGCCGCAAGTTTTCAGGCTTCACGCTATTTCAATGTGGTCAACGGTCGCGACCGGCGCGACTTCGAGGAAGATCTGCTGGTCGGAAAGGTCAGGGGCATTCTGGTGATACCCGCGACCTTCGACGCCGATTTTGCCGCGGCCCGCACACCCAAGATACAGATTATCGTCGACGGCTCCGATCCCAACACGGCAAGCTTCGTGCAGAACTATGCCCAAGGCGTCGTCGCCACCTGGACCGCGCTCCGCGCCGCCGAGACGGCCGCCCGCGCGCCGACCATCACCGTCGAACAGCGGTTCTGGTTCAACCCGGAACTGACGAGCCGCAATTTTCTCGTGCCCGGCTCCATCGCCATCGTCATGACCCTCGTGGGCACCCTGCTCACATCGCTCGTCGTCGCCCGCGAATGGGAGCGCGGCACCATGGAAGCAATGATGGCGACGCCGGTGACCGCCGGTGAACTGCTGGCCGGCAAGATCCTGCCCTATTTCCTCCTCGGCCTCGCATCGATGAGCCTGTGCGTCCTGCTCGCCGTGGTGCTGTTCGGCATACCCTTCCGCGGCTCCATCCTCGCGCTCTATGCGCTCTCGGCGGCCTTTCTCGTTCCCGCGCTCGGCCAGGGCCTCCTCATCTCCGCCGCCACCAAGAATCAGTTTCTTGCCTCGCAGCTCGCCCTGATCTCGGCCTTCCTGCCTGCCTTCCTGCTGTCGGGCTTCCTGTTCGAGATCAATTCCATGCCGACCGTGATCCAGTGGATCACGGTGATCGTGCCGGCGCGCTATCTCATTCCGAGCCTGCAAAGCGTGTTTCTCGCCGGAGACGTCTGGCCGATGTTCGGCGAGGCCATCGCCGTCATGCTGCTCATCGGCGCCGTCTTCTTCCTCATCGCCTGGCGCAACACGCGCAAGAGGATCGGCTGAGATGAAAGCCATATTTGCAATTGGCAGCCAGCCAACAGAAGCCCTCATCCTGAGGAGCAACGCTTGCGTTGCGTCTCGAAGGACGGGGGCGTCAGAGAACGACATGCCGAGCGGCGTGAAATCGGCTTGGCTGCGTAGACGACAGGCTGCGGCGCGTCGCCCTCGTCCTTCGAGACGCGCCCTTCGGGCGCTCCTCAGGATGAGGGCTTCTGAAGGCTTGTACAAGCCGCGCAAGAGGCTCGCATGATGTGGTGGACGCGGCTCAGAGCCCTCATCGTCAAGGAACTGCTCGCCGTCCTGCGCGATCCGAGGGGCCGGATCATTCTGATCGTGCCGCCGATCCTGCAACTCGTCGTCTTCTCCTATGCGGCGACGCTGGAGGTGAAGAACGTCGACATCATGGTCCTGAACCGCGACGCGGGCGCCTGGGGCCACGAGCTGATCCACCGCATCGACGGCGCTCCAACATTCCGCCACATCCTGCGGGCCCAGCATCCGGAAGCGGTCCGCGACGCCATCGACATGCAGCAGGTCATCGCCGCCGTTGAGATCGGCCCGACTTTCTCGCGCGACATCGAAGCCCGCCAGCCGGCCGATCTCCAGATCATCCTCGACGGCCGCCGCTCGAACGCCTCGCAAATCGTCGCCGGCTATCTCAACCAGATCGTCGCGGGCCTGTCGGCCGATACGCCGGCCGGCCAGCGCCTGGCCCCGGCCGCCGTCAGCGTCGTGCCGCGCAACTGGTTCAACCCGAACCTGATCTTTCAATGGTTCATGGTTCCCAATCTCGTCGCCAGCATCGCGCTGCTGATCGGCCTCATCGTCACGGCGCTGTCGATCGCGCGCGAGCGCGAGCTCGGCACCTTCGACCAGTTGATCGTCTCGCCGCTGCGCACCCATGAAATCCTGCTCGGCAAGCTGATCCCGCCCATGATGATCGGCCTGTTTCACATCAGCATCTATGTTCTGGCCGCGGTCTTCATCTTCCATGTCCCGCTGCGCGGCTCGCTGCTGCTGCTCTATGGCGGCGCCTTCTTCTATCTTGCCGCCGTCGTCGGCCTCGGCCTGTTCATCTCCGCCCTGTCGATGACGCAGCAGCAGGCCATCCTCGGCGCCTTCCTGTTCATGGTGCCGGCCATGCTGCTCTCGGGTTTCGCCACGCCGATCGAGAACATGCCGTCCTGGCTGCAGCCCGTGACGCTTATCAATCCGTTGCGCTATTTCCTCATCATCGTGAAGGGCGTTTTCCTGCGCGACCTGCCGGTCGGCGAAGTCGTCGCCAACACCATTCCGCTGGCGCTCATCGCCGTTTGCACGCTCAGCGCCGCGGCCTGGCTGTTCCGGCGCAGGCTGGAGTGAGGCAGGATCAATCCGTCCCTGCGGTCGCCTTCGCCAGCCTGTCAAGATGCATGCGGATATGCGCCGCTTCCGCGGTGGTCTTGGCCAGCGCGATGGCACGGCCGAAGGCAATGCGCCCTTCGTCGTTTCGTCCAAGCTGCATCAGCAGCGCGCCGCGCACCCCGTAGAAATAGAAATAACCCGAGAGCTTGTCTTCCAGCGGCGCGATGAGATCCAGCGCCGCTTCCGCACCGCGCACTTTCGAGACCGCGACGGCGCGGTTCAACGTGACGACGGGCGAGGGTTGCATCTGCTCCAGCCGCGCATAGAGCAGGTCGATCTCGGCCCAGTCGGTGTCTTCCGGCCGTGCGGCACGCGCATGCAGGGCGGCGATCGCCGCCTGCACCTGGTAGGGACCGGGACGGCGATGGCGCAGGCCCTTGTCGATCAGCGCCAGCCCTTCGGCGATCATCTTGCCGTTCCACAGGCTGCGGTCCTGATCGTCGAGCAGGACGATCTGGCCGTCATTGTCGAACCGCGCGGCGGCCCGCGCGTGCTGAAGCAACAGCAGGGCCGTCAGCCCCATGATCTCGGGTTCCGTTGGAAACACGCGCAACAGCAGGCGGGAAAGGCGGATCGCCTCCTCGCAGAGCGGCATCCGCAGGGGCGCCTCGCCGGCACTCGCCGAATAGCCCTCGTTGAAGATGAGATAGATCATCGCCGCGACGACGCCGAGCCGCTC
>Ga0182744_1003181_pt1 | contig 12962 bp, 11 predicted proteins | sample eDN3rd30CKraftMG_FD_128525 | JGI IMG/M metagenome (GOLD analysis project Ga0182744, IMG submission 128525) | Enriched Miracle-Growth compost microbial communities from Emeryville, California, USA - eDNA 3rd pass 30_C Kraft MG (version 2) (version 2) ...
CCGGGCGGAGCACTCATCGGTTGCTCGGCTGGCCTGGTCAACGTGCCGCGCATCAAGGGCAGCCACAATGCGGTTCTTTCCGGCATTCTCGCTGCCGACAAGATCGCCGAGGCAATTGCCGCAGGCCGCTCCAATGACGAGCCGGTTGAGATCGAGAACAATTGGCGTTCGAACCTGATTGGCAAGGATCTCAAGCGCGTGCGTAACGTCAAGCCGCTGTGGTCGAAGTTCGGCACGATTGCTGGCGTGGCGCTCGGCGGCCTCGATATGTGGACCAACCAGCTTTTCGGCTTCTCCATCTTCGGAACGCTGAAGCACGGCAAGACTGATGCGCAGTCACTTGAGCCGGCTGCGAAACACGCGAAGATCGACTATCCGAAGCCGGATGGCGTTCTGACGTTCGACCGCCTGTCGTCGGTGTTCCTGTCGAACACGAACCATGACGAGAATGAGCCTGTGCATCTTCAGGTCCGTGACATGAAATTGCAGCAGATGTCTGAACACGACATCTTTGCCGGTCCGTCGACACGTTACTGCCCTGCGGGTGTTTATGAATGGGTGGATGCCGACGGCAACTCTGCTGCCGATCCGCAGGCAAAGGACGTGCGGTTTGTCATCAACGCGCAGAACTGCGTGCACTGCAAGACTTGCGATATCAAGGACCCGAACCAGAACATCAACTGGGTGCCGCCACACGGCGGCGAAGGGCCGGTCTATCCAAACATGTAAGCGGAATTGGAATGACTGTTCGCATTTGCAAGCGACGTATTCGGGCAGACATCAGCACGGTAGGATTTTTAGTTGGGAGGAGCAAGCATGGTTAAGCAAGCGTATATAGCAGGTTACGTCCGTTCGCCCTTTACCTTTGCTCACAAGGGCGCGTTGGCGGGTGTGCGCCCTGATGATCTTGGCGCACACGTGATCCGCACACTTGTCGAACGCACTGGAGTGCCGAGAGAGGAGATTGAGGATGTGGTCTGGGGCTGCGCCTTTCCGGAGGGTGAGCAGGGCGCCAACATAGGTCGCACGGTCGGCATGTTGGCCGGAATGCCCGCGACGGTGGCCGGCGCCACGATCAACCGCTGGTGCGGTTCCTCTATTCAGGCCGTGCAAATGGCGGCAGGAATGCTGATGATGAACGCTGGCGAAGCCTTTATTGCAGGCGGGACGGAAAGCATGTCGCGAGTGCCGATGATGGGATTCAATTTGCTGCCGCATCCAAGTTGGAGCAAGCAGGCGATCGACGACTACGTCAATGTCGGCCTAACAGCTGAGCATGTCGCACGCGAGTGCAATGTCACGCGGGAGGATCAGGACCGATTTACGCATTCGAGCCATTCGAAAGCTCTTACCGCTCAAGTTGATGGTCGCTTGGCCGCCGAAATCGCACCTTACCAAACCAAAGCGGGGGTAGTGGGAAGTGACGGCTGCATCCGCGCCACGAACCTCGATAAGCTTGCCGAACTTAAGACCGTTTTTCTGAAAGACGGCACCGTGACGGCGGCATCCTCCTCTCCGATGACGGACGGCGCGACTGCGGTTCTCGTAGTGGGCGAAGATTTTATCAAGCGTCACGGGCTGACGCCTCTGGCCCGCGTCGAGAGCTTTGCGGTTTCTGGGTGCGCTCCGGCGGTGATGGGGTTGGGACCGATCGAGGCGTCCCGCAAGGCGATGGCGCGTGTCGGACTCGGGATCAATGACATTGATATCGTCGAAATGAACGAGGCTTTCGCCGCGCAGGCGGAAGCCTGCCGGCGGGCGCTGGCGATCGATCCGGGCAGGCTCAATATCGACGGCGGCGCGCTAGCGCTCGGCCATCCGCTCGGTGCCACCGGCACGCGCCTGGTCGGCAAGGCGGCGACACTCCTGAAGCGGGAGGGCAAGAAGCGTGCGCTTGCAACCCAGTGCATTGGCGGCGGCATGGGCATCGCCATGATCTTGGAGGCCGCATGACCACGCTTGAACAACCCCACTATTTCCCCACCACCGGCGTCGAAGCGATTGGCATCTGCCGTGCAGCCGTGATTGGCGCGGGGTCGATGGGCGCTGGCATCGCCGCCCAGTTCGCCAATGCCGGTATTCCTGTCGATCTCCTCGATATTCCCGGCAAGGAAGGAGACCGCAATGGCCCAGCTGAAGCTGGTGTCTCTCGGCAGGTCAAGACCGGCGGATTTATGGGCGCCGAAGGTCCCGGGCTCGTGCGCGTCGGCAATGTGGCGGACGACCTTGCCCGTCTCGCCGAGGTCGACTGGATCGTGGAAGCGGTGATCGAGGATCTGGCGATCAAGCGTGATCTATATCGCCGCATAGATGCAGTTCGCCGACCAGGCACAATTGTCTCATCCAACACGTCGACCATTCCCCGCGCAGCGCTTGTCGAGGGGGTTAGTGAAAGCTTCGCCGGGGATTTCGTTATCACCCATTTCTTTAATCCGCCACGGGTCATGCAGTTGGTGGAACTCGTCACCGGGACGGAACATTCCACGGCCTTGGTCGATCGAGTGACCGCTGCCTGCCGGACGGCACTGGGCAAGACTGTCGTTTTATGCCGCGACACGCCCGGCTTCATAGCCAACCGCATAGGCTGCTATTGGATGGCCGTGGGTATACTCGAAGCTATCCGTCTCGGCCTAACCGTGGAGGAAGCGGATGCGGTGAATGCTGCCTTAGGCGTTCCGCGCACGGGTGTTTTCGGTTTAATCGACCTCGTCGGTGTAGACCTTGTCCCGCATGTATGGGGCAGACTGATGGCGACGCTGCCCGAGAGCGACGAGATCCACTCCTTCGATCTGCCCGGCAACGGGCTCGTCAAGGCCATGGTGGCTGACGGTGCGCACGGCCGAAAGACAGGGCGGGGATTCTATCGTGTATTGGGGGACGGGCAACGTGAGGTCCTCGACCTGGCGACCGGCGCATATCGCACCGAGACTTCGGCAACCCTGCCAGGTGAAGGGCGCGATCTAGCCGCGTTGCTCGCTGATGGCGGAAAAATCGGTGCTTACGTCCTTTCAATGCTGGCGAGCGTCGTTGCCTACAGCGCTGCTGCCGGGCCCGAGATCGCCGGTGATATTGCAGCTATCGATACCGCCATGACACTCGGTTATTCGTGGCGGGAGGGGCCTTTTCGGGTTGCCGATCGCGCCGGCCTCGATCTTCTGGCCGGCCATATTCGCAGGGCCGGCATGATAGTCCCTCCTTTGCTCGCCAAAGCGCAGGAAAAGGGCGGGTTTTATACTGAGGCGGGCCCGATTCTAACGGACAGCAGCGGCCGAGCGCCGCTGGCTTCGGCGACCATCCTTTCTGGGATGTCTATCATCACTGGCAATGCTGCCGCGAAGCTGCGCGATCTCGGTGAGGGCGTCGCCTGCTTCGAAATCACCACGAAAATGAACAGCTTTGCGCCTGACGTCTTTGACGTACTTGAAGAGACTCTGGAGCGGGCGGGCCGCGACTATCGCGCCCTCGTGCTGGGCAACGAGGACCGTCGGGCTTTTTCTGCGGGAGCGGATCTGCCTTTCATTCTGAACATGATCGACAGCGGCGGTACCGTCGCGCTAGACGCCTACATCGACCGCGGCCAGAAACTGTTCCTAGCCATGAAATATCTGCGCGTTCCCGTCGTGGCGGCGGCGCATGGATTCGCGCTCGGCGGTGGCTGTGAGTTCATGCTGCATGCCGATGCGATCGTCGCTCATGCGGAACTCAATACCGGCATGCCGGAAACCAAGGTTGGACTCATTCCGGCTTGGGGCGGTTGCACGCAACTGTTGCTACGCACCAGTGCTGGAAGGGGGCCTAAGGGGCCGCTCGCCGTCACCGCATCTGCTTTTGAAACAATCCAGACAGGCTTCGTATCGACCTCCGCGCAGCAAGGCCGCGCTGTCGGCCTTCTCAGGGAGACGGATGCCATTGTCATGCATAAAGATCAGGTGCTGCCGGTTTCCAAGATCAGAGCATTGGCCCTTGTCCATAACTACGTTCCACCAGTACCAGCTACGATTTCCGTCGCTGGACCATCCGGAAGGCGCGGTCTTCTGGCGCCGATTTCGGCTGGTGCGCATGCAGGACGCCTGAGCGCGGCAGACGAGTTCATGGCGGATGTGCTTGCTTCGGTGCTAACCGGTGGACCGGAAGGAAATCCCGCAAAACCGCTGTCGGAAGCGGAAATGATGGATTTGGAGCGTGCCGCCCTTTTGGAGCTCGCAAGCATTGCAACAACACGCGCTCGCATGGAGCACATGCTAAAGACCGGCAGGCCACTCCGGAATTGACTCCGAAGCGGACATTTCGGCTAGTGGCGAGTGTCCGTAAGTGCCGACGGACCACCGCGCGCTGGACGGTAGTACGTTGGTAGCAGATCTACTTGCGCTTTCGTGCACACTCCTCGGCCGAACGCCTGTTCTGGAGGCTGGTGCTATGCAGCTATGGCACAATGGCCTCTCATTCGAAATGCAAGATCACATACATAATTTGACCTGTGACAGCGTTGCTCGATGCAGCAATTCATGATCCTTCTGGGGGAAATGGTTTGAACGGTTCGAAATGAGATCACGTCACCCACTCCATACGCGGCTTCATCCAACCTCCATCAGTGTCCTCGATTCGTTCGCCCGCGCGAGCTCGAGATCCCAATATTACTTGCTAACGGGGTGTGGATGCGAGGGCACAAATCGTGCGAATCGAGTGCGTCACGTGCAGCCGTCAAGAGTGTTCAAGAATTCGCTTCGAACCTACAGAAGGGCGTCGATAGCGCTGGCTTCGCCAGCTCGGCGGAGTGAACAACTTGTGGGATTGCGTGCACGCCGACTAAACTCGGCTGCTATTTTCTCTTTTGGGGTTTTTAAGGGGACGAGCTTGGTAAGATACTGCAGGCTGAATTGGTCGACACCTGAACGCCCAGCGCTCCAACCCGTGCCTCGCTGCGGATTTGGAGAGTGGCGTGCGCCACAGGGTTCGGTAGGCAAACGGCTCCGTGTTCTATTTACTCGTCAACAAGCCTACAGCCTTTAGAGCGGAGGGTATATGCGCGGGGATGCGGTTCTTTATTTCAGCCGGAATGGTATCGCGGAAATCTGCTTCAATCAGCCCGATCGGCTGAATGTTCTCGATCTTGCAACTGCGCGATCATTTGCCTCCGCGGTCGACCGAGCGGTTGGTGACCACACCAACCGTGTGATCGTCATTATGGCGGAAGGTCGTGCATTCGTTGCAGGAGGCGACCTCGCTTATTTCCGCGAGGCATCAGATAAGCGTCAGGCCTCAGCAGACCTCATTGTTCCAATGCACGGTGCCTTGGAAAGGCTGGCGGCCGCCCCTCAGATCGTTGTAGGAAGTCTCAAGGGCGCAGTTGCAGGAGCGGGCATGTCGCTTGCACTCAATCTCGACCTACTGGTTGCGGCCGACAATACGGTCTTCAATCTTGCCTATGCTCGAATAGGCACCTCCCCCGATTGCGGGGGCTCCTGGGCATTGCCGCGCCTGGTGGGCTTTCGAAGGGCCTTGGAGATAGCACTCCTGTCGGACTCGATCAATGCGCAAGAAGCGTTTCAATTTGGGCTCGTCAACTGCGTAGTCCCAATCGACAAGCTGCAAAGCGAAACTACGCGCTTGGCGTTGCGGCTGGCGTCCGGTCCATCGGTCGCCTATGCGCGCATCAAATCTCTCATACGTCGGTCATCGATCAATACATATCGAGAACATCTCGAGATGGAAGCGAACGACTTTGCCGATTGCTCCACGACACAGGATTTCGCTGAGGCGCTAGACGCTTTCTTCGAAAAGCGAAAGGCAACGTTTTTCGGTCGCTAATACCGTCGGGTTGCCGTCGACGGTGATTAGCCCGAACCAGGGCTTGGACTTATGTCGATTTCACAGCTTACGCTTAAATCTTACGATGACGAGCCGGAGCGTTGGTTTGTTGGCCATGACCCGAGACCCACTTGCTCTCGGGCTTCCGGAGAGGCTTGGGTTTTTAACCGCTCCAGGTTTCTGGACTAGCGGATGGTAGAGCTTTTTCGACTTGTGAGCCAGTTGCACTTCGCTTTTGAGTTCGACGAACCTCATGGTCGGACATACTCCACGACATCAGTCGGAACCTTCGTGCCCTTGGGACAAGAGGAGCCAACCCAGGTGCCGCTCGACGCCTCCAGCAAGTCGGGCTTTTGCTGACAAACCCAATAAGCGTCTGCCGCCGCGTCGTTCGGCGGATCGTCACCGCACCGCTGTCATCGACGCCGGCAACGCTGCAGCTGTTCTCACCTATATCGATGCCCAAAATTGAAATCGTCATGGATGGGCTCCTCTTCCTTAAGAACAACCTTGCCAGCGCACATTCGATAATCTTCGCGGAGTCTGAACCCGCTACGAGCCAAAAGCGCCCTCCATCCACGCCCTGGCGATGAACTCGCATTCGGATGCGGGCAATTATAGTAGCAAGTCTTGATTGATGTAATTATAGACAGAAATATGCGAAAAATACTTATATGATGTATCTATATAATTAAAATTATGGATGTGTTGTTTTAGAATTTAACAGAGAAGCTTTTTGCTTCGGCGTTGCAGGGAAATTGGACTTTATGAATACATATTGGAGCGGATTGAGGGGCAAGGGGTGCCCCTTCAACGCAAATGGGAGATTGTTTATGCGATTGAAGATGTTTTTGATGTGCTGCTCTGCAGCATTAAGTTTCACCCACGCGGCCGGGGCTGTGGATGCTATCGTTGCGGCGGAGCCGGAGTCGATGGGGTATGTTCGCGTTTGCGACGCGTTCGGTGCGGGTTTTTTCTTCATTCCTGGCACTGAGACGTGTCTTAAGGTAGGTGGCCATGTTCGTTTCGAACTGCGGGCTGGCGGGCTGACGGGCGGTGGCTACGGCGGGCAGGATTTAGATGGCGATCTCGACGGAGACTCGTGGTATATGCGCGGTCGATACTCTTTCCAGCTTTCGACGGCATCAGACACTGAAGTAGGGCCGCTCAAGACCTTCTCCGAAATACGATTTACCAATGACAACGGTGAATCGCGCCCACCAATCGTGAAGTTTGTTTATATAGATGTGGCCGGCTTTCGCCTTGGAAAGGCTGATTCAGCGTTTTCTGCGTTCCCAGGATATGCGGCAGATGTTATCGCCGACGATCTGATCTCATATGGACCTTTTGATACGAACCTGATCAGTTATACGTACACGCCGACCCCTGAATTGTCTGTGATTTTATCCGCTGAGTTTGGCAATGCGGGCGAGTTCAGAAGCTACAACGATGACAGCTACCCACTTTCTAGGACCGACCTGATCGCCAACTACATGCCAAATATAGTAGGCGGCGTGAAGTATGCCCCGACATGGGGCAATATCTCTGCCGTGGGTGCCTACAGTAGTCAGATCGAAGAATGGGTCGGCAAGGTACGCGCGACCTTCAAGGTTAACGATTCGGTTAATTTCTTCTTGATGGCTGGATATTCGACGAACCACGATAGTGGTGGTGCAGAAACCGGCTACAGTCCTTGGGGGGGGAGCTGGGCGGCTTGGGCAGGCGGACAAGTGAAGGTCAACGATTACCTTACGTTTAACGCCCAGCTATCGGCTGACGACTTTAAGCAATTCGCTGCAGTCGCAAACGTGAACATCTATCCCATGCCAAAAACGGCACCTGGGTTCCGTATCATTCCGGAAATCGAGTACAAGGACTTCGGCGACTATCCGTTGACCAATGCTATCTCGGAAAAAGATAATCTTTGGAGCGGCATGCTACGCATTCAGCGCAATTTTTGATCCGAAGCGTCGACGTCTGAGCGACCTTGGCTACGTCAGGTGTTCTAAAGTATCAGGTAAGTGAGAACGCCGTTATTGTAGTCACTGGAAGAGGACTGTCGTGTCCACTTAAGCCGCCTCGATGGGTACGATCGAGGCGGCAGCTTTGCTTACCCATAGAGATGGTGTTCCATAATTAATCTTATCTGATTTTTGCTAAGATATTGTTTTTATTATATTACATTGTTAATTCCTACGACGTAGTGGTCGTTACCGCTTGTTGTTGCTGATTTCGACATCACGGATTTATCCGTGAGGTATGTTTTCTCATACCCAGTTGCGGTCATCCCTTCTTCAAGGAGCCAAACGTCCTCGATCTTCTTCGCGCCGTTCATCGTCGATCGAACAATCGTATTCGGCGGCGCTTTCGATCGCTCGGCGCACCGCTTTCTCTTCTGGAAACAAGGCGATTTCAGTTTCATGCGTGGAACAAGGACGGATTCCGAAGCCCCAGACCGTGTACATCTCATTTCGAGCGAGCGTCGTATTACCTGGATCCACTACTTTTAGTGCGTATTTGGTTGCAGGTGGGGTCATGGGGGCGGTTCCATAAAAGCTCCCACTACTGACTTCGAGCTGACCAACCTGACAACGCACGCCATCGAACTCTTCGCGCGCGGACGGTAAGCTACCGGCAAGGATGATCGCATTAATTTTTGAAAAATGACCGTAGAGCATATAGTGAAACTGCGTATCCAGATCGAAAATACGTAACCGTGAGATCAGCTGATCGATACCTTCATATTTCAAGATACAAAAATAGGCGGAGCCTTCACAAACTGGAATGTCCGCTTCATCAAGAACCTGAGCGTTCTCGCCATACATGTCCCATGGAATTTCTTTTAACATTTTATCATCTCCAACCAGCCAATAGACATATTGTGAGGCCAATAATCCACCGGCGCAAACAGGATCATGAACGCCGATGAAAGAATTCAAAAACCGAGCTTGGCGGAAACCAGGAATATAGCCACCCAGCTTCGGCAATAGTCTCACCTAGAAAACAGTGGCAGTAATAGTCGATGGCACGGGGTTCGGTCATATACCGTTGTCGACGCTGAAGTTTAGGCTGAGGTTGAGGTAACAGTTTCCGCAAGCTTCGTCTCGTACGGTCACGCCGAGCGGTTCAGTCCAAGCCATCCCTCCTTCGTCACTGCATCCGAGCCGTTGCCGGCTCATTGATCTATTTGGTTCGTCAACTCGGTCTTTGAATGGTTCGTACTCCTTCTTCAGAAGGAGTGCGACAATATGTCATTTATTCTCAATTTTAAGGGGGTTAAAACAGGGAAATTTATATCTGTTTCAAGGCATTTCAACGGCCTTTATACTTACAACTATTTGATATTGTTGGATTTTTATGCTTTAATCTAAAAGTCAGTATTTTTAAGCTGATGCTCAGTCATTTTAAAACAAGGAGTATTTGATGATTGATAATAAGTCCGCCCATCCCGCTATCAAACCCATGACAGGCCTGGAATTACAAGCCGCCCGCTGCGCTTCTGCCGACAGGTTCTACCAAATCGGCATGTCCTATGTTCCGGAAGGTTATACTGTAAAATTCAGGAAAAGCCTGACGGGGGTTCATCGCGGTAGCTTGCGCCAAATAGAAGCTCCGCGGCCAGTCACACGCAAAAGCCTTTACATTTTTTTACATGAGTGTGCCCATGCTCATCTTCACGGTGGCGGACCAAAATTGCCAGTACACGTAAAAGAATTGCAGGCTGAAAAATGGGCGCATAGCAAAATGAGAGAACACGGTATTCCTGTCCCTCGATCCATGACAGAACGCGCCAAGGCCTATGTTGCCTGGAAGATCGATCGAGCTAAGAAACGGGGAGCAAAATCCATCGATCGGGAGGCCCAACGCTTCGCTTCGCCCCGCAAGATGAAAACATCACACTAACAGCCCCCAAAGGTCAGCAAATTATCAATTTGGGAATTTCGTGAGTTCCCAAATTGTGAACAAAATCCGCAGGATCGATGTAGCTTGTTGCCTGATCCACTTGTAGCCGCTTTGGTAGTACAATCCTCGGAGCCGTTCAGCGTCCGCCACGCGTTTTCGCAGCTGGTCCATTTTAATCCGGCTGATTTGCCTCTTACAGAACGAGCAATAGCACCGCCACCGTTACTGGAAAACACGTTGGCTGGCTTTCCAGCAAGCGGCAACTCAAAACCGCGTTCGCAACTGACGTAAATTATTGTCGTCAAGCGGGTCGGTTCACTCCTCCCCGCCCAGCTACGCAGCCCTGACCTTATCTGCTCTCCCGATAAGCTTCCGCTCTGCTCTTACAGACCAGCTTCACCGCTTGTCGCCTCGAAACCTGACCGTTTTTCCAAGCCTGTAGAAACGGCTGAATGTACGCGCATATCCTTCGTCCGGGTTTATGTACCAAAGTTCGGAGGTCATGCCGTTAGGAACGATGCGTCCCAGACGCGGATGCCCGAGGAATGTGCCGACAAGGCATGTGGCGTCCCGACGATCAAAATCCCAGTTGTCGATCAATGGCGCATCCGCCAGTTCCTTGGGGTCTGGATGCTCTCCATTGAGCAGGCGTTCGAGATCATGAACAAGCGCCTTGAGGGCCTTGATTTCTGCTGCAAGTCTTTCCCGGTCGAATTTACCATCGTTGTGAACAATAGCCATGACATCTTCCTTTCGTCTGGATATGCGGGATCGTTCGTGCCCGCGTTTGCGAGCGCGTTTTTGGAATGAATTCAGATTGTCGGTTGGGCTGGGCGTCAGTCTGGAACGGCTGTTCAGGTCGGACCGGGTGCGTTCGTGTCCTTAGAGTTGTTATCCGCTATGCTCACCGAAACATGGCTGCCTTGTTGATCCTGTCGCCGGACGGCATCGTCAAGAATGGCAGTGACGGTGTCGCCTTCCAGAACGCCATGTTCGAGCAATGTCGCGGCAAGCGTCCTGTGCGCTGCCGCGTAACGGACAAGTCCGTGACGGGCGGTGTCATAGGCTTTTTGCAGCCGCTCATCGACACGGCTGGTTACAGGATGGTTTGCATGGAGCAGTTCCCGTCGTGTCACGCCGTCGCAAAACAGCAATGGCCGCTCTCTGGCAAAGCCGTATGTCGTTTCCATTGCCAGCGCCAGGTCGGTTGCATTCGCCAGATCGCTTCCCGGTCGCATCCCGGAGCCGACAGAGACATCTCCAAGAACAAGCTCTTCCGCCGCTCTTCCCGCCAGCATCACCGCAAGATTGTCTTCGCAATCCTTTTCCAGCGGAATAAGCTTGCGACGTTCCGTTGCAAAGCCGAACCCCACCTGTTCTTCAATGCTCAGCGTCAGCGGATGGCCGACTTGCAATATATGACGGATGAGAGCATGGCCTGCCTCATGCACCGCCATGCGCCAGCGTTCCTCCGGTAGAATTGATCTGCGATTGCCGGTAATGCCAGTTTCAATATCCGTCCATGTAAGCTGACGTTTCTTGCGGCGTGCTTGCTGGCGAGCCTGACGGACAATCCGCTCGATATCGGCTCCGGTCATGCCCTGTGCCTTTAGCGCCAGAGGACGCAGATCGCGCAAACTCTTGAGACGTTCATCTGATTTGCAACCTGTCATCGCTGTTGCTCCATCTGTCGTGTTTCCAGCACAGCTTCAAGATCAGCACCCAGATGATGCGCGAGAATGCCGACCAGTGCATCCGTGTCAGGCTTTGCTATCCGGACATGGGTTTCCATCCGTCCTGATCGTAACAATGCTTCATCAATATCGTCAGGCCGGTTGGTCGCACCCACGATGACGATGCCTTCCTGTCTGACAGCACCATCCATCAATTCGAGCAGTTGATTGACGACAGCGTTCCAGTAATCTGCATAATCGCGGGATGGATCCTGACGTCGCCCGATACTGTCGATCTCATCAATAAACAGGATGACCGGAGCATGAGACGCCGCTTCTTCAAACGCACTCTTCATGCGTAGCAACACATCACCAAGATGGCCCATCCGCAGCCATGTCGCAATAGACGTTGCAAGGACAGGAATACGCAGGCTGTTACACAGCGCCCGTGCAAATGTGGTCTTGCCGGTGCCGGGCGGGCCGGACAGAAGCAGCCGTGTGCTGATGTCAGACCAGACGAGCGATCCTGACGTCCACAATGCAAGGTCATCCTTGAGCGCCAGCGCCCATTCAACCGCCTCGCCATAGCCAGACAGAGTCTCCACGCACAGAGCCTGCGTGTGACGAACGAGGCCCTCCACTGAGCCAACGTCATCATTGCCATCATCGAGCGGTTCAGGTTCAATCAATCGGCTGTCGGAAACAATCTTCCTGCCATGCCGACCGCGTTCTCCAGTCGAGAACGATTTTTTGTCATCGGCCTTATCCCTCTTTTTATCTGCCTCTTTCTGCTTTTGCTTCTGCTCCTGCACCGGATGTACCTGCTTTCTCCCCTCCAGTTCCCACTGGGCCAGCAGATAAGCGAAGGTTTCCTGGCGTGTGCTGGCTTCCCGGAACGAGTGTCTCAACTCACGTAATGAACCGAGTGTAAACTCCTCTGGAAAAACGGTGTCGGCATCGCGTGCAGTCACCGCATCGAGCAGCCTGTTGAGAAGAGCACCATCAAGCGGACCGGTATCGAGGACAATATCTGCCGTTACTTTCAGCCCGGCCGGAATCTCGTATTGCATATCAACGATACCAAGAAGCCATTCGCCGCGTGACAGTGCATCCCCAATGCTGTCTTCGTCAATCAGTGCCAGTTTCTCAAATCCGTCAGCATCGATAGTATTGATAATGACATCTGCCGGACGGAGGCGGCCCCTTGTCCGCTTTAACTGCCGGATTGTTGTCGTTCCCCAATGCTCGAGAGGTCGCGCTACAACATGCCCGCGATAAAGCCGCTGTTCACTCAACATCCGAAGCAGAATATCTTCGAAGCCTTCGATATCGGTGCGTATAATGACAAGCCCGGATCGTCTGCGTAAAAGCTCCATCAAGTGGTTTTGCCCGAAACTCCCCTCCTCCAGAGCCCGTGCCAGCAGATGACAGACTGCGATATCGCCAATGTCCGGCTCGGCACGAAAGCAGCGTAGGAGTTTCAAAAGATATGTTCGCTCAACGGGAGCGTGGCGCATGTCGCTCAGAAACATTGGAAATGGCAGCGAAAGGGCAAACTGATCTTGCACGCTGGAAGCA
>Ga0182744_1003183_pt1 | contig 12957 bp, 8 predicted proteins | sample eDN3rd30CKraftMG_FD_128525 | JGI IMG/M metagenome (GOLD analysis project Ga0182744, IMG submission 128525) | Enriched Miracle-Growth compost microbial communities from Emeryville, California, USA - eDNA 3rd pass 30_C Kraft MG (version 2) (version 2) ...
AGTATTGACCGAATGGGACGAATTTAAGGGCTATGACTGGCAGCAGATATACGACAATATGCTGAAACCGGCACACGTGTTCGATGGCCGCAATATCCTCGACAAAGCCAAACTGGAGGCCATTGGCTTTAAAGTGAATGGAGTGGGGTGTTAGATGAGTTGCGAGTTGTGGGTTGCCAGTTGCGAGTTGTGCGTCATTGCGAACCGAAGGGTAGGCTACGGATTTGGAGTGAAGCAATCTCGTTGCCAGTCACTAATCACGAAAATACTTCAAGGACCAACTTAATAACGCGTTATTTTCTTCTTCCAGGTTTAGTTTACGGCATATGCGGTGCCGATAGTTCTTAACGGTGTGTGGGCTGAGATGCAAGGCCTCGGCGATCTCCTTGGTGGTTTGTTGCTGGGCAATGCGCTTTAATACGGTACGCTCGACAGGGGTGAGCTGCTCGATGAGGTTGCTCGGATGCTCGGCTTCGTTGGATAACTGTTCGTTCAGCTGGGTGATAATGGGGTGGATACCGGCATATAACCGAGCTTCATCCAAAGGTTTAATGATGTAATTGGCGGGTTTCAACTCGAAAGCACGGTTCATGATGGCCATGGATTGGTAAGAAGTGATAAAAACCAACTCAAATAGATGGATTTCTTTTAAACGATGCATCAATGCAATACCATCTTGCACATCGTTCAGTTCAATGTCGCATAAAATGAGATGTGGCCGGAAATGGGGAATGAGGGTGCTGACTTCTGCCGATGATAGTGCAATGGCTGTCTCTGCTCCATAACGCGCGCGAACCTCCGTTTCAATAAAACGGGCGATGATAATTTCATCTTCAATAATGAGTATACGCATATGCTAGGGGATATAGGGAAATGAAAATTGATAGGAAAAACGGGGATGCTGTTGTATGGTTACGGCTCCCCGCAATTGGCGGGTGAGATCGTGGATGAGCGAAATGCCCATGCCGGGGCGATCACCTGAAAGGGAACCTCCCGAGCCGTTATCTTGGTAATGGAGTTGGATGGTGTCTCCTTGCTGGTGGATATGTACTTGTATGGTTGGATCTATGGTATGCGGGTTGAAGGCATGTTTGAAGCTGTTGGTATACAGCTCGGTGAGGATGAGACCAAACGATAACGATGCGTTTGCATGCAGTGTCAGTGTTAACGGAACGATGGTTTCTAGATGAATCTGCATATGGGGATCGAAAATCTGCTGGAGATGCTGCGATATTTCGGCCACCAATTGGTGTATGGCCAACGATCGGTGTTCTTGACTGGCATGCAACTGTTCATTGACCAACATCATGGCTTTGATGCGGCCACGCATTTCTTGTAATACCTCCTTGCTCTTTTCATGGCGTACTTGTGGAATCTGTAGCGTGCTTAAACTATATAGCATCTGCAGATTGTTCTTTACCCGATGGTTCAGTTCATCGATCAAGGTTTCGATGCGGCTGTTCTTTTGGGCCAATTCTGCCGTGCGCTCTTCAACTTTGCGCTCGATTAAGGTATTGTGCTGCTTTTGCAGGGTGTTGAGCTGCTCTAATACCGATATTTTTTCTTGTTCATGTTGCCGAAGTTTGTGATTGAGCCCCATGAGAAACAATAGGGTAATCAATAGAATGGTGGTATTGGAGATAAGCGGTGCATATTCGAGCGACTGCTCATCGAAAAGTAAAATGCTGCCTACAAAAATGAATACGCCGATGATAAAGGTAATGAGGCCATAGGCAAGATACCGTTGACTGGTATCTAGTTTGTTCCATGAAGTGGCGAGGGTATAACCGATATAGGCGAAATGTACCACAGAAAATAACAGATTGAATTGATTGGTTAGATAATAGTTGGAAGTAAATGCATTATGCAATACGCTCAGTACAGAGAACAGGATAATGCCTTTGATGATCAACATACCATAGGTATATAGCCTGGGGTACCTGACTTTCATTTCCAGAAAATCAATCATCAGCAGATAAAAACTGACAATACCCATATGCAGGAAAATGGGAATAAGTAGCCAGCCAGTTTCAGGATGGCGAGGAAAGAAGACATCGATAAAAATAGGTTGTATGGAAAAACTGTACAAGCCTAAGCCAAATAAAAACAACAACACCCACAGAAAAGGTCGATAACGGGTGGTAAAATACGATAAGCCTGCATAGCATAGTAAAATACAGATCGCTCCTAAAAGCCAGGCATTGGCGAGGTCTAAATGACGTAAATGAGCCAGATAGGGATAGGTGCGTTGTAGGAAGAACGAATAATTGGGCGGATATTGCTTGGTATGCTTTACTTTGAGCAACAGCGTATAGGTGTGCTGGGCAAAGAGCGTTAGATTAAAATGAAAACGATCGTCGCCCGGATGAATGGACGCTTCTGGGCGAAAGGCACCTGCCCTGCGATGGCTACGTAACTGTCCGTTTTCGAATAGATAGAGATCAACATAGGTGAGATGGTTAAAGTTTACAGCGTACGCCTGATCATCTATGCGATGGGTTAACCGAAAGGTTGCTTTTAACCAAAAGGTAGCATCGGGTTTGGGCAACTGAAATTGGTTGATGGGTACCAGGGCAACGTTGCCCAAGGCAATAGCAGGAGCCGATAGGGTGTCGGCCGGGTCGGCGATGGCCAAAAAATGCGACTGAAGTGGGAGGGGTTGCTGTAAGGCCTCTGGGATCAACAGAGGTGTTTGGGCCCGACTAAAGGAGCTGGTAAATAGGATGAACCAAATACATAAAGCCGTACGGAACCGAGATAAAGGCATCATACAAAGATGGTAAATAATTGGTTAAATGAAGGATAAGAAAAAAAGAACCCCGGGGTCTCTAGCTAACGAGCGGGGTAACGCTTATTTTCGCCTTCATAATCAACAGGAAATAAACCTGTCTAAAGGGATATTGGACAAATGCTATTAATCATTGTTTTAGGGTGTTCTTTTTTATTGGTGCTTGCCTTTATGGTGGTGCGTATACCGCTGGCTGAGCCGAAGGGGTGGATGCAGGGCATGGGTCAGTTAGCAGAAAAAGCAGACGATTCGGCAAGGAATTCGTTGGAAAAAGCCAAGGGCTACTGGGATCGGTTTGATTTTCATGATACATATGACGGGCTGCAGATGGAGGCAGTGAATGCAGCCTTTATGGGCTATATACAATTGCTGAATAAGTTGCCCAATCGGGAAGCAGACCGCATGATCGGGAGTCTGTTGGATGAGGTGGAGCGACGGGGTACGGGTCGATTATATCGGCATTTTTTGGAATTGTTTGAAAACTATCTCTATAAACCGAATGCGCTTATGCCGAATGAGTTGCGATATGCAGCGGTGTTGTGGCATATGCGTAAGAGTCCTTTTTTGAATGGGGATGAACGGCAAATGGCCCGAAAAAAATGGCAGCTCTTGCATAAAAACATACCGGGATCGACGGCAGAAGATGTGGTGTTTATCTTACCAAATGGCCATAAAAGTAGGCTCCACCAATTACAGTCTCCGTATACCATTCTCTTTTTTTATCAGGGTCCGTGTAGGAGCTGTATGCTTACCGCCAAGCGGATGAAAATGGATGAACGCTTGGAACGGGCTATTAAGGGACGCCAACTGACCGTGCTGACGGTGATGGTAGATGACTCGATAGCCAGCTGGGAAGAAGTTGCCCCACAATTGTCGCCCGATTGGATCAATGTGTTTGACCAAAATGAGCAAATCAGAAAAAGTGGCCGCTATGATTTAACGGCCATGCCTGCCATCTATTTATTGAACAAAGATAAACGTGTATTACTCAAAGATGCCTCATGGGAACTATTGGCGTTTTATTTAGAGAAACTGGTTGTGGTTGATTCGTGATTGGTTGCGAGTTACCAGTTGCGAGTTGCGAGTTGCGCGTCATTGCGAACCGAAGGGTAGGTTCCGGGTTTGGAGTGAAGCAATCTCGTTGCGAGTTTACTAGTTGTGAGTTGCGAGTTGTGCGTGGTTGGGGTAGTGGTCATCCTGAGGGATCCGTGTTTTGGAAAACACAAAGGAGTGTATGATGACAAAGGTTTTGCAAGGAATGTGCGGTTGTTATTCCGAGGTTACGAGGAATCTTAAACAGCCACGCACAAAAGATTCTTCACTCCGTTCAGAATGACAGCCCACAAATCCATATAATAGGTCATTGGTAGCGGAGCCGGAGGATATCTCCTTTGTACAGGTTTCTACGTAACCCAAAGACTGCTTCGGTCGCTAGTCACGGATTAATTGAATAAAATGTTGCATCATGAGACGTATGCACCGGATACAATTAAAAAGGGGATTATCTAAAAAGTCTGTCATGCTAACGAAGGAAGAATCTAAAACTAGTTTCAATAGCTATTAATAGATTCTTCGCTTCGCTCTGAATAACATATGAGTCAGTAATTACTCCTTTTTAAACAATCCCCTCGTGCCTGTATATAGGGCTATGAAGCGAAAGTGTTAACGCTTATAGGCGCCAATTTCAGAGAAGGCCGTGAAGTTACCGTCTTTATAGTCTGATTTAATCACAAACCTGAAATATCGGAAGGTGGCTGGTTCCAATAAATCGAGATATTGTTTGTCTCCACTGTTCTCAAAGGTGTATGGCCCAAGTGATTGCCAACTCTCGCCATCATGGCTTACAAAAATTTCGACCAGTTTAGCGGCTCCATCCAGTGGTGTACGCTGATTGTAGGTGAAACCATGTACTTCCAGTTCTTCTTTCATATCGACCATCATCTGATGTGGATAGCCGTGGCCCTTGCTCATGTGCCATACGGTACCGGTGTTACCATCGAGCACGTTGGCTGGTGCCCGGTTGCCATCATAATCATCACCATATGCTACCCAATTGCTGCGGTTGTATTCAATGGGTGGTCCTTGTGCCTCTTTTTCAACAAATGCAGTTTGGAATGTATCTATCGCTAAGGTATCCGGCCAATAAGCGGTGCTATAGGTAAAAATGGGGTGATGGTCAAAATCGAAATCAGGCAATTTAGTGGATTTTTCATCACTTGTACTGTACACTTCTTTTGTTACCCCATCTTTGTTTATGTAGCGAATGGTAGCGCCAATGACCGTTTCATCCGAATTGCCCCAAGAAATAGTGGTGATACCATCTTGGTATATCGCGTTGCGAATGGCACGTGGTAACAAGGCATCGACGTATTCAGGGCCATAAATCAATCCCACGGTGGTGGTGCGTACGGAAATGTTGCCTTTGTCGTCATACAGAAAAATGTCGAAAGAATAAGGGCCTTCGGGCATGTGCTCGAAAACCAGGTCTTCTTTAGACCGTTGATGTAGGTCGAAATGGGCAGAATCGCTCTTATTGTTCCAGTAAACAGTAGCTTTGTAAGCAGTTCTGTCGGATAGGAAAAGCCGTAATTGGAGCCGTTCGTTTCCTGCCATCACGTATACGGAGTCTGGTGCTCCGGTATACATGATCGATCCATCTTTGATGAAATCCTTGTAGGTGCTGTCCATTTTAGAACAGGCACTGTTCAATAGTAATGCGAGGCCTATAATAGCCCATGTGCTGCTACTGATGAGTGTTTTGATATATCGATTCATACGATTATTGCTCTAATTGAAATCTCATTATTTATGGTTGCGGTGTTTCATTGTCTCCCGGTAGATCGCCCCAGAAGGTCAGCTCTTCCATATACATGTGGTCGAGTGAGCCCCAAACCCGATTGGTTTTGAAACGGATATACCGGTATGGAGTGTCGCCACCCTCCAAAATATCATATTCTTCACCATTAACGACCGCATATTGATAATCTTCGTCGGTTACGACGCGGTCTGGCGACAACGAAGGCTTCCTTGATTTAAAGGTACCGATGAGTGTCCACGAATCCCATGATCCGTCGGTGGCCGGATCGTTGCTGCCATACAATTCAAATTCTTTGGGGTCACCACCCGTATAAGCACCATCGAATGCGCCTTGGCCCCCTCCTTTTCGGTGATATACTTTAAAACGGCTCAATTTAGCACTTACGCCCATGTCAAAAGTGAACCACTGCGGTAAACCTGTGCCAGGTCTGGTATGGAACGCTTTGCCTGCACCGTTCCATTTACCATCCCAAAGGGAGGTCATATCCCCCTGACCAGTATGTGGATCGTACGTGTCTGTTAGCAATTGTACCTTTTTAAATTTAGTTTTATCCAGCAATTGTTCAGGTAGGGGAGTATATTCGCCATAAAGGGTATCGGATAAATTATTCCAGCGATCGCGCACATAAGCTGCAAAACGTTGCTTCTCAGGTTCAAAACCCCTTGCGGCAAAGGTACCTCGAATACTCTTGGTATAATAAGTTTGCGCTGGTTCCCATTCGCCTTTATCGTTGATACCTAAAATGGTGAGTGACAGGTTTGCTTCGGCATCGTTGTCAAAATACAGCCGCACACCACCAAAAGTGGCTTCCAATTTCAGGGTTTCGAAGGTCGCCTGTACCGGTGGTGTAAGCGGATTGATAGTCACTTCTACAGGTCCGGAAGGCTTTTCGTTCCGGCTAACGGCGTACAGTTTAATGGTACGGGGATCGGTATTGGGAAAACCCTCTACTGTAACGCTGTTTTCGTAATAAGACGCCTTTACCTGTTTAACCGTACCATCGCGGAGCGTATATTCGGCCATGACGTAAAGCAGATTCCGATCATACGGGATGTCGTAGCTAATGGTAGCACCTCCGGCGATATTTTTAACCTGGATGTTGCTTACCTGCCCGGGTGTATTTCCATCGCCATCGATGGGGTCTTTTAAGGCCTCGGGTTCACAGCTCCATAGCAAGCTGGTGAACAGGGCAGTAAATATGATGATGTATCTTTTCATTTTTAACTATTTTAGTGTTGCCTGTTACCATCCCGGATTTTGCGAAATCCGCTTATTACTCAATAATTCGCTTTCTGGAATGGGCCATAAGTAGTCGCGTGTACTGAATGTTTGATGAAAAATGGTCTTTTCACGATAATATAGGGCAGCGTCGTCTTGATCGATATCCCAACCGCTAATGCGTTGATTGAAATAGGAGGAAGCCAATTTCCAACGGCGAATATCCCAGTAACGTTGTCCTTCGAAAGCCATTTCTATCAGACGTTCACGCTGGATAATCTCGCGCAGACCATTCTGATTGAGGTACTTCTCTGTGTTGCGCGAATAATGCGACCAAGCGTATTGTACCGTTTGCAAACCTGCGCGTGCCCGGACGCGGTTGAGGTATTCGTATATCTCATCGCTCGGCCCCGATACTTCGTTTAAGGCTTCGGCATAATACAGGTACAGGCTCGCCAAACGGATCATGGGCCAAGGGTAGTTTTCAGTGGTCCAACTGTCTTGGCCAATCGCACTTTGGAAATGAACGATCTTTTTAGGCCAGTAACCGGAAACGGAGTAACTGTTCTCGTTTTGCGCCGAAGCAGGTTGCCCTTTTTTAGAGGAAACGAAAAGCATGCTTTTGCTGTCGTCAAAAAATCCTTGTCCGTACCAGATGCTACCATCGAAACCCAGATCGGCATAGAAGCGCGGTTCGCGATTGAAATTGAGTTTGGCTGTTACATAGCCTTCCTGCAAATAATAGCGATCAGCCGAAGTCACATTCTTGAGTTGGAAACGATTGGCATAATCGTAGGTAATGTCTTCATCAATGGGTACGCCATTGTTGCTGTAGAACATCTCGGCAATTTTAAGCGGTGGTGCAATGTTTCCCTGTGTACGATTGTTTCCGGTGTATCGAGGGTCTAAACCGCGTGGATAGGCTTGTGCCTGAATACTGATGGCCATGCTGTTGGTATTGCCCCAGATGATTTCGGAGTTCCATTTTTCGCACATGGCATTGCGGATATTCATGGTTACACGGGTAGAATCGGTGATGGTATAAGAGAAAAATGCCGGATCGAAGGTATAGAGCTTATGTCCCACAGATTCACAATAATCGATGGCTTCTTTGCAAGCTTGTGCAGCACGTTCCCATTTGGTTTTATCTGCAGTGGCTGGAAATAGCAGCGTTCCTTCTGGATCGGTATAACCATTGTAATCGGGATTGCCATTGAAAAGTGGGCTGGCCGCAGTCATTAAAACTTCTGCCTTCATGGAGATAGCAATGGCTTTGGTGATGCGCCCCAGTTCGTTGATTTCATTGTTGATACGTTCGGGTAAAGAGGGGGTCGCCTCATCTAGTAGGCCAACGATGTAATTGACACAACTATCGAGGGGCTCACGTACCGGATATACATCGCTTTCGGGTGCATCAACCGGAATGTTTTCGCGGATAAGTGGAATAGGTCCATACATGCGCATGAGGAAGTAATGAAAATAAGCTTTCAGAAATTTAGCTTCTGCCCGCCAGCGCTCGCGCTCTTCAGAGTCCAGTTCAGGTACTTTATCTACATTGTCTAAAAAGATGTTGCAGGTACGAATGCCTTCAAATAGATCTTTCCCATCGCGGTTGCCTTGCCAGAAATTAGCATACGAGTCGGTTTTGTTTTGGTTCCCCTTGGCGATGTTCCAAGCGTAACCACTATTGGTCGGAATGAGCCAGTACTCATCTCCCGCTGCATTGGCCGGATTGGTGTAGAAATTGCCTAGTGCCGGAATATACGAATAACAGGTAAATAGATACCGCTCGGCGGTAGTACGTAATTGGAACGCATAATCTACCGTAGCGATGTTATCGGGGATAATATCCAAGTATTTGTTACAGCTTTGTGTGCAAAGGCCTATCAGGCTGATCCATGCAATTTTGATATATGATTTCAGTTTCATAAGCGTTAGTTTTAAAAGGAAGCTTGTACCCCTAAGTTGAACACTCGTTGAACCGGGTAACCCAAGCCGTTACCGGCCATTTCGACATCCCAGGTTTTAAAAGAGCTGATCGTAAACAAATTGGTTCCAGTGGCATAGACACGAAGATTTTTCAGATACAGTTTTTCTGCCGTATGTTTGGGTAATGTGTATCCGAGTTCGATTTGTTTGACCCGTAAGAACGCGCCATTGCGCATAAACCAAGTGCTGCGTTGCCTGTTGTTTTCGTTACCCACGTCGGTAGTACTGAGTCGGGGCCAGAGCGCATAAATATTCTGGTTTTCTTCGCTCCAATAACTGTCGGCATAGGCTTTGAGCAACTGATTCATGGGTTTACCCGATAGCACTTCATTGTCATAGTAATATTGGGTAAAGGGTGCCGTAGCGTTGTAGTCAATCCAGAATGATTCACGACCCAACCCTTGGAAGAAAGCGGAAAAGTCGAACGCCTTGTAGCCCAATGAAAATCCAAAGCCATAAGTCAGCTCGGGGGTAGTAGGGAAACCAATGGGTACTTGGTCGAGCGACGTAATCTCGCCATCGCCATTAACATCGTAATATTTAATGTCGCCACCGGCATATTCACCGAATTGACGAGGCGAGTTGAAAGCTTCTTTATCATCTACAAACAAACGTTCGGCAATGTAACCCCACTGCTGCTTAAGTGAATAGCCCAGGTGTCGTTTCCAAGGAGCTTCATTGTAGTAAGGCTCTTCGTATTTGAGGTATTCGCTGGTAGCATAGGTGAAGTTAATGCGTCCTTGAATCCACCAATCGGTGCCGAATGCTTGGTTATAGTCGACCGAGAAATCAATACCACGGCCTACTGCTTCGCCTAAGTTAGCTTTGGGCTGGGCCGATAGACCCATGGTGGCTGGTGTAGCGGTGCGCTGCATCAGAATACCCGTACGGTGCTCCCGATAGATGTCGGCCATGATGTTCCACTTATCGAACAAGCTGATATCTAAACCCAGATTGGCTTTTTTAGCGGTTTCCCAAGAGATGTTCTGATCACCATAACGCGACAAGGAAATGCCGGGTTTGCTATAACCATTATTGGTACCAAATACGGCACTGTGCCCTCCATCGGTCATATTAACCTCCGAGAGAAACAAGAAGCGGTCGGTTTGTTCTCCAATAGCATCATTACCACTGAGCCCATAGGTGCCGCGGATTTTCAAGTTGGTAATAGCATGCTTAAGAGGTTCGAAGAACTTTTCATTCGAAACGGTCCAAGCTACACCGGCCGATGGAAAGAAGCCCCAACGGTGGGTTTTGTAGAACCGTTCGGAACCGTTATAACCAAAATTTACTTCGGCATAATAGCGGTTATCATAACCATAGGTGGCTCGACCAGCCAAACCAACGTTACGGAAGGGGAGCGATGCCTGAAGTGAGCTGACATTTCCTGTAAGCTCATTGCGCACCATGAATACGAACGTACCACTCAAGCTATGTTTCTCTTGGAAAAGCCGGTTATATGATAAAGCTGATTCGAAATAGAATTTCGAATTGACCGTGCGCTCGCTTGGTTTATAATCGAGGTACTCGGTACCTTGTTCTTCATTCATTAACTGCAGCTGATAGGTATTGGTAGGCCTGTCATAAGCAGTGGCATTATACCAGAAAGGATTATATCCGCGATTCACATCAAAATAGGTATAACGGGTAACATTAACCATGGCCCGGGCGTTGAGTCCCTCGGTAAGGAAATCTAGCTTTTGTTTGGCTTCAAACTGCGCAGACATAGTGGAACGGGAGTAGTTTTTGTAACCACGAACCATCTCGGCATAAGGATTGAGTAGGTACGCACCGGTTCCGTCGTCGTAATTACCGAACATAATGTGTTTGACCCATTGATGATTCTCATCTACTGGGTAGTAGGGAGGAAAATAGACTGGATTGGAGCGTAGTGACTGCCTATATAAGTTCGTACCACCGGGTAGCGGACCACTATAGTCGTCGAAATTACCCGCTAAACGCACCACCATTTCGGTGTTTTTGGTGAGATTCACATTGACATTGGAGCGCAACGAATAACTCGTAAGCTTGATGTTATTATTGAAATTATTACGGTTATCTACTTTCATGATCCCGTTATCGCGATTAACCGAGCCGGCTACATAATAGCGAGCTACCGAACCGCCCCCATTGATGTTGAGGTTGGCTCGTTGATTCATAGTGTAATCCTTAAACAGAATGTCTTGCCAGTTGGTTGTTGGGAACATGACAGGATTAATGCCACTGATGGTGTTGTCTATCTTTTCATCCGAGTAAGGGCGCTGGGCTAACGGATCGCGTGTCAGTACAGCCTCATTGTGTAAGCGCATATAGGTGATGGGGTCGGCCAAATCAACCGTCGTAGTAGGCTGCGATAAAGAGTTTTCCAGACGGATAGAAATAGAAGCTTTTCCTTCTTTCCCTTCTTTTGTGGTAATGAGTATAACCCCGTTGGCGGCACGACTGCCGTAAAGTGAGGTGGCGGTAGCATCTTTCATAATACTGAAACTGGCTACATCATCGGGTTGCAGGCGTGCCAAATCAGTACTTGATACTTCAATCCCATCAATGAGGATGAGCGGATCTTGTTTGTATCCGAAAGTGGTAACACCGCGGATAAAGAAATCGGCATTGTCTTGTCCTGGCTCGCCACTGCGTTGATAGGCAATCATACCAGCTACACGACCTGCTAATGCCGTGGTGAGGTTACTGCTAGGCACCTTAAGCTCGGCCGGATTGACAGTGGTGACCGAGCCGACGACTTCAGATTTCTTCTGCGTACCGAAGGCTACAACCACCACATCGTTCAATTGATTGGTGGCTTCGTGTAAAACAACATTAATTTGCGCTTTATTGGCAGCGATTTCTTGTGGCTCGAAACCCACCATATTAAATACTAATACGGAGCCATCGGGTACTTCAAGCACATAGCGGCCATTGAGATCGGTCGATGTGCCGATACTAGGTTTCGATTTAACTTTAATCGATACACCGGGAAGTGTGCTTCCGGCCGAGTCGGTAACTAAACCGGTTACTTGTTGTGTTTGACTGGCCTGCTGCCCTTGTGCCCTTGCCGACACGATAAATAGGAGCATAAAAAGACCGGTCGCTAAAAAACAACTGATTGTTTTTTTCATAATGCGAGTTTGTAAAAAATTGGAAAATGAATGGTTTAAATCAGCAAATGATTACGGTCTATTACCGCTTAATGAAAATGTCGAAGTTTTTGCATAGCATCACAATTAGTTAGTTAAACATAGTGGTTATTAGTTTGGTATTTATTATAGCTACGCACGATGGTAACTATAACAACAATGTTATAAATAAGATTCTGCTTAAGCAAGTGTTGCTTGTGGAACAAGCGTAAATATTTACGATAACGTTATCGTAAAAACAGCAACTGGTTTTACTGTTATTTCATTGATGTACAATGGTTTAATTGATTTTGTTTTATCGTTTTAGCTATAGAATAAACGCATTAACCGGAATACAGGACAGTGCAGGACAGTGTCGGATTGTAACATGGAAGGGGGCTGTTAGGATGAGATGTGTTTTGTGTTAATTAAGAAAAATAGTATGGCTTGAATGGGCGTGAGATAAAACGATGAAATTGTGAGACAAAAAGTATAATTTACATAGACAGTTGAATTTTTAGAATGTGCCTGAGAACCACTCATGCATCATTGTTGGATGGAGATTATTGTAAAAAATGCAAAACAGCAGTGCATGGGCGAGTGGGAATCGCACCATGCTTACTGCTAACCAAAAACAAACAAATGGTACGAGTACATTGTATTTAAGTTTTAAGTAATACGCTTTAAGTTTATACGTACAACTTAGAACTTAATACTTACAACTACAGATATCTAAATACGGAGTACTATGTACTAAATACTTCTCACATCTAATATCTCACATCTCCTATCTAAAACCTATACCTACCAATGGGTATTTTTAAGTTGTGCGTTGTGCGTTGCGAGTTGTGCGTGGTGAGGTAGTGGTCACCCTAAGGGGCTAGTGTTTTGGAAAACATAAAGGAGTATATGATGACAAAGGTTTTGCAAGGAATGTGCGGTTGTCATCGTAAGTTTGGGAAAGAATAATTGGAGATTATTTGACAGCATATTATTTTGTTGTTCTATATGATGATCCAGCCGAGAGAGGG
>Ga0182744_1003185_pt1 | contig 12956 bp, 17 predicted proteins | sample eDN3rd30CKraftMG_FD_128525 | JGI IMG/M metagenome (GOLD analysis project Ga0182744, IMG submission 128525) | Enriched Miracle-Growth compost microbial communities from Emeryville, California, USA - eDNA 3rd pass 30_C Kraft MG (version 2) (version 2) ...
CCCGGCCGACGGCTAGACCATCGGCGAGGTCATGTTCCGCGGCAACATCGTCATGAAGGGGTATCTGAAAAACCGCAAGGCCAGCGACGAGGCCTTCGCCGGCGGCTGGTTCCACTCGGGCGACCTCGGCGTCATGCACCCGGACGGCTACCTCCAGATCAGGGACCGCTCCAAGGACATCATCATCTCCGGCGGCGAGAACATCTCCTCCATCGAGGTCGAGGACGTGCTCTACAAGCACCCGGCGGTGCAGGCCTGCGGCGTCGTCGCTCGCGCCGACGAGAAATGGGGCGAGGTGCCGGTCGCCTATGTCGAACTGAAGCCCGGCAAAACGGCGACCGAGGCCGAGATCCTCGATCACTGCCGCTCGGCGCTGGCCCGCTTCAAGGTGCCGAAGGCCGTTATCTTCGCCGAGATTCCCAAGACCTCGACCGGCAAGATCCAGAAATTCCGGCTGCGGGAAATGGCCCGCCAGGGCTGATAAGGCCTACCATCTGACGGCTTCGATTTCGTGGTGAATTGCCTCGCCGCGCCATCGACCTTCGATTGCCTTCTGCTAATATGGCGGCCGGCAGAAGGGGGGGGAAAGCCGCGACGTGATCTTTCAGACATTTGCCGAAGCATAAGGCTGCGCTCCACCGGACGCGGCCGATTTTTTAATCGCAACCCATTCCCGACCGCGAAGAGGCATATCGGAGGACCGCCATGCAAAAAGTGGCACGGAATTTTTTCATACTGGCGATCATCTACGCGCTCTGCGGGATGGCGCTCGGACTGCACATGGGCATGAGCGGCGACCACGGCCAGGCGCCGACGCACGCGCACATCATGCTGGCCGGGTGGGTGACCTCGGCGCTGTTTTCCTTCTTCTACCACCTGTTTCCCGCGGCAGGCGAAAAGGCGCTGGCCACGGTTCATTTCTGGCTGGCCGCGTTGAGCGGCATCGGCCTGGTCGTCAGCCTCTACTTCCTCATGAGCGGAAACGAAGCCATGGAACCGGCGCTGGGCATCGCCTCCATCGGCTATTTCCTGGGGATGGTCCTGTTCGCCGTCATCGCCTTGCCGGCGATCAGCCGCAAGTAAGGGCGGCGCGCGGCCGAAAATCCCTCTAAATTGAATAAAAAACCTGCCTGTTAACCGTCCATTAAGCTTTACAGGTGTTTACTACGTTCATCCAGTTATCTGGATTCTTACCAAGTGGTTGGAGCCACTTTGTTTGACGCCTCCCTGTTAAACTCCTGAGAGCCGCCTCATCCGCGGCTCTTTTTTTGTCCGCGGGCCGCGTTAACCCTTTATTAAACATGTCCTTGCCAACGCCGCTCGGCGGGAGCATTTTTCCGGCCCTGGCTGTATAGGGTACGGCCATGCCGGCTAAGCGAGTCGGCCCATGAAACAGGGCATGAAAATGAACGAACCGTCGTGGGAAGGCGCGAAGACCATCAAGCTGGCCGAACGCCGCGTTTTCTCCCAGTCCTTCAAGCCGCTCTATGACGAGGGCATGGGGCTGGTGGAGAGAACCGCCGAATATCTCGACGGCAGGGGCCGGGTCGAGGCGAAGAAGCTGTCCCGTCTGGGCGCCACCCTCTATGCCGCCGAATCGATGCGGCTGACCACCCGCTTGATGCAGGTCGCCTCCTGGCTGTTGCTGCAGCGCGCCACCAATTCCGGCGAAATGACCCGCGACCAGGTGGCCGCCGAGAAATCGAAGGTCCGCCTCGACACCGCCTCGGCCAATGAAGACGCAGCCGGCTGGAGCGAACTTCCGGCGGAGTTCCTCGATCTCGTCACCCACTCGCTGCGCCTGCAGGCGCTGGTGCGGCGCATGGACGAGGAAATCTACGGCTCCGAAACCCTACCGCAGGCGGCGGCGTCCGGGCGGCGCCTCAACCCGGTGTCCGACCAGATTTCGCTGCTCAACACCGCCTTCGCGCGCGGCTGAATCGCCAAATCGTTTCCGGTTTGTTCACTTTTCGCTGGCATCTGTCGCCGCGAAAGGTAGATTTTCCCCATGGCGGAAGCGATTCGCATCATCGGCATCGACCCGGGCCTTCGTCGCACCGGCTGGGGGATCGTGGAAAGCCTCGGCAACGCGCTGCGCTTCGTCGCCTCGGGCACCGTCGCCTCCGACGACAAGGCGACGCTGGCAAGCCGGCTGTGCCAGCTGCATGACGGCCTTGCCGACATCCTGCACCGGACCATGCCGCACGAGGCGGCGGTGGAGCAGACCTTCGTCAACCGGGACGCCGTCGCAACGCTGAAGCTCGGCCAGGCGCGCGGCATCGCCATGCTGGTTCCGGCGCGCGCCGGGCTGCCGGTCGCCGAATACGCCCCCAACGCCGTCAAGAAGGCGGTGATCGGCGTCGGCCACGGCGACAAGAAGCAGATCCACATGATGGTGAAGGTGCTGCTGCCCAAGGCGAGCTTCGACAGCGAGCACGCCGCCGACGCGCTGGCGATCGCCATCTGCCACGCCCACCACCGCCAAAGCGTCGCCTACCGCCTGGCGATGGCCGGCTAGCCATGTTCTTGACTTGTTCCGGTCATTCCCGTAAGTAATACCCACGAGGTATTACCATGCGCGTGACGGAAAAAGGCCAGGTTACCATCCCCAAGGAGATTCGCGACCGGCTGCGTATAGGGCCTGGCAGCGAGGTCGATTTCGTGGAGCGGGAGGCCGGCGTCGTGATAGAGAAGCGGGAGCCCGCGCCAGAGGCAAGAAAGCAGACCTTCGAGGAATGGGCCGCGGCCGTCGCCGGTACTTTCGATACCATGGGCATGGACGGCAAGGCCTATGTGGATTGGCTGCGAGGACCGCGTGAAGATCTCGACCCTCGTTGACACCAACATCCTGATCGACGTCCTGGGCCCGGCAGAGGCGCCGACGCGGCGTTGGTCCCTGGCGGCCCTGAAGCAGGCGCTCGGTGAAGGACCAATCGTGTTCAGCGCCATCGTCTGGGCGGAGCTGTCGAAACCTTCGTTCGGCGAAGAAACGCTTGCACGCGCGTTCGAGTGGCTTGAGCCGCTTCGTGAGGATTTTCCCTTCAGCGCCGCCTTTCCGGCAGGCACTGCCCACATGCTCTACCGCCTGCGTGGCGGGAAGCGGGAAAGAACCCTGCCGGATTTTCTCATTGGCGCCCACGCGCTGGCTGGCGGCCATCGGCTGCTCACTCGCGACGCGGCGCGGTATCGCTCCTATTTCCCTGGCCTCAACATCGTGAGCCCCGAGACATATGCCCTGGAGAACGAATAGATGATCGGCAAGCTCAAGGGCACGCTGGACGAGATCGAGGAGGACCATTGCGTGGTCGACGTGCACGGCGTCGGCTACGTCGCCTTCTGCTCGGCACGCACGCTGGCCGGTCTGCCCTCGCCCGGCGAGGCGGTAGTGCTGTTCATCGAGACCTATGTGCGCGAGGACATGATCCGGCTTTACGGCTTCCAGTCGGCGCTGGAGCGCGACTGGTTCCGCCTGCTCATGGGCAACGTCCAGGGCGTCGGCGCCAAGGTGGCGCTGGCGGTGCTGTCGACGCTGTCGCCGGCCGACCTCGCCAATGCCATCGCGCTGCGCGACATCGCCATGGTGAGCCGCGCGCCCGGCGTCGGCAAGAAGGTCGCCGAGCGCATCGTCACCGAACTGAAGAACAAGGCCCCGGCCTATGCCGGCTCGGCGTCCGGCACCATCGGGCTGAAACAGGAGATCGGCGAAGGCGTCGCCGCGGCCCCTGTCGCCGACGCGGTATCGGCCCTGACCAATCTCGGCTATTCGCGCGACACCGCCGCCAACGCGGTGGCCAGCGCGATCAAGCTCGCCGGCGAAGGCGCGGACTCGGCCAAACTCATCCGCTTCGGCCTGAAGGAACTGGCGCGGTGAATTCCTTGATCGCAGCACGTTTCCTTACTATGTTTCGAAGGTAAGGAGATTTCGGGAGCGTAACATGAATGCTCGGGCCAAAGTAACTTCGAAGGGTCAGGTCACCCTGCCAAAAACGGTGCGTGATCGTCATGGCATAAAGGCCGGAGACGTGATCGAATTCATCGAACAGGATGGAAAGACCTGGGTTCGCGCCCGCAACGTCAGGGCGGTGGACCTGATCGGCATCCTGGGGCCTCCACCTTCGGGCAAAGCGTTGTCGGTGGAAGAGATGGACGAGGCGATCATGGAGGCTGTGGCGGCGGACGACGAACGCATCCAGCGCGAATGGCATGAAGGCATCGCAGAAGGCGAAGACGATTGATTGGCCTGGATACGAACGTCGTAGTGCGAATCATGACCGGTGATGACGAGGGACAGGTCGCCAAGATACGAGCCCTTCTGAGCGGACTTTCCGCTGACGACCCCGCTTATGTCAGCGCCGTCGTGCTTGCAGAAACGGTCTGGGTCCTGGAAAGTCGACTCGGCTATTCCCATGAAGCCGTATTGACGGGCATCGAGCGGCTGCTGACCAGCAACGAGTTGCAGATCGAGCATGGCGAGCGCCTGTCCGATCTGCTTCAGGAACGACACGGCAACCGGATCGACATCGCCGACCATCTGGTCGCTTGGTCCTCACAAGCGGCCGGCTCCTCAGGCACCGTCACCTTCGACCGGCGCGCGGCGAAGAAAATCCCCGGCATGGAACTCCTGTCTTGACCCTTTCCCCCCGCCTCATCGCGCCCGACAAACGCGGCGAAGACGCCGAGCAGACGCTGCGGCCGCAGACGCTGGACGAGTTCGTCGGGCAGGCGGCGGCGCGCGCCAACCTCAAGGTGTTCATCGAGGCGGCCAAGGCGCGCGGCGAAGCGCTGGACCACGTCCTGTTCGTCGGCCCGCCGGGCCTCGGCAAGACGACGCTGGCGCAGATCATGGCGCGCGAGCTCGGCGTGAATTTCCGCTCCACCTCCGGCCCGGTGATCGCCAAGGCCGGCGACCTCGCCGCCCTCCTCACCAATCTCGAGGAAGGCGACGTCCTGTTCATCGACGAGATCCATCGCCTCAATCCGGCGGTCGAGGAAATCCTCTATCCCGCCATGGAGGATTTCCAGCTCGACCTCATCATCGGCGAGGGGCCGGCGGCACGCTCGGTCAAGATCGACCTCGCCCGCTTCACGCTGGTCGCCGCCACCACCCGGCTCGGCCTGCTCACCAACCCGTTGCGCGATCGCTTCGGCATTCCGGTGCGCCTCAACTTCTATACGGTGGAGGAACTGGAGCTGATCGTGCGGCGCGGCGCCCGCATCCTCGGCATGCCGCTCGGCGACGACGGCGCGGTCGAGATCGCCCGGCGCGCCCGCGGCACGCCCCGCATCGCCGGCCGGCTGCTCAGGCGCGTGCGCGACTTCGCCGCCGTCGCCGGCGACGGCCATGTCGACCGCAGGATCGCCGACGAGGCGCTGACGCGGCTGGAAGTCGATGCGCTCGGCCTCGACGCGCTCGACCGCCGCTACCTGACGATGATCGCCGGCAATTTCGGCGGCGGCCCCGTCGGCATCGAGACGATCGCCGCCGGGCTTTCCGAGCCGCGCGACGCCATCGAGGATATCATCGAGCCCTACCTCATCCAGCAGGGCTTCATCCAGCGCACGCCGCGCGGGCGGGTGCTGACCGCCAACGCCTGGCGCCATCTCGGGCTGGAGGCGCCGAGGGAGCTGGCGCAGCAGCAGATCAACCTGTTCCAGGAAGAATAGGAAGAAGGCACCATGGCCGATCAAGTTCAATCCGACGCTGCGCTCGCAGCCGGCCTTTCCGGCACGCTGACGGAGTCAGGCCATCGGCTGCTGGCGCGCGTCTACTATGCCGATACCGATTTCTCGGGCGTCGTCTACCATGCGCGCTACTTGGAGTTCCTCGAGCGCGGCCGCTCGGATTTCCTGCGCCTGGCCGGGGTCCACCACACCGAGCTCGCCGAGGGCAAGCACGGCGAACGCATCGTCTGGGTGGTGCGGCGCATGGAGATCGACTTTCTCAAGGCCGCGCGCATCGACGACATCCTGACCGTCGAAACCCGCGCCGAGGAGATTTCCGGCGCGAGGATCGTCATGGCCCAGCAGCTGAAGCGCGGCGACGAGGTGCTGGTGGAGGCGAAGGTGCAGGCCGCGATCATCGGCGAGAACGGCAAGCCGCGCCGCTTTCCCAGGGAATGGATCGCCGCTTTCCTGCGCCAATAGGCCGGCAAGCGAGCCACCCTTGGATCGACCGGCAGACCTTGCCGGAATTCGATGCGGCGTCAACGGCCCTAACTTATCCTTAACCATAACAGTTCATGAAGAGATCGGTAAAAATCGAAGCGATCGCGCGCCTTCGTTTTACCAATATTTGCCTTGAAAAGGCCGCGACACCGCATTTTCGGGGTCGTTCGCACTTCATGGGCGAACGACAGACAAGGGATGCGCAGGGCCAGCCGCAAGCCACGCCCGGAAAAATCTAGGGACCGTAGGAATGGAAAATATCGCTCTCGCCGAACCGGGCGCGCACTTGTCGATTTGGGCCTTGTTCATGCAGGCCAGCTGGGTGGTCAAGCTCGTCATGCTCGGGCTGATCGCCGCTTCGGTATGGAGCTGGGCAATCATCGTCGACAAGCTGGTGGCTTATGCGCGCATGCGCGTATCGCTCGACCGCTTCGAGCAGATTTTCTGGTCGGGCCAGTCGCTGGAGGAGCTTTACCGCACGCTGGCCGACCGCAAGACGACCGGCATGGGCGCGATCTTCGTGGCCGCCATGCGCGAATGGAAGAAGAGCTTCGAGAAAGGCGCCAAGTCGCCCATCGGCCTGCAGAACCGTATCGACAAGGCGATGGACCTGGCGCTGACGCGCGAGATGGAAAAGCTCGAAGGCCGCCTCGGCTTCCTCGCCACCACCGGCTCGGCGGCGCCCTTCATCGGCCTGTTCGGCACCGTCATCGGCATCATGACCTCGTTCCAGGCCATCGCCGCCTCCAAGAACACCAGCCTTTCGGTGGTGGCGCCCGGTATCGCCGAGGCGCTGCTGGCCACCGCCATCGGCCTGCTGGCCGCCATCCCGGCCGTCATCGCCTACAACAAGCTGACGTCGGACGCCGGCAAGCTCGGCGCCAAGATGGAAGGCTTCGCCGACGAGTTCTCCGCCATACTCTCGCGCCAAATCGATGAAAAAGTAGCGCAGAAGGTTTAGGTCGATCATGGGAATGTCTATGGGTTCCGGCGGCTCCGGCCGCGGTGGGCGCGGCCATGGACGGCGTGGCCGCCAGCATGGCCTGATGTCCGAAATCAACGTCACGCCAATGGTGGACGTGATGCTGGTGCTGCTCATCATCTTCATGGTGGCGGCGCCGCTCTTGACCGTCGGCGTGCCGATCGACCTGCCCGACACGCAGGCCAAGGCCATGAACGCCGACACCCAGCCGATCACGGTCTCGATCAACGACGCCGGCAAGGTCTATCTCCAGGAGACCGAGATTCCGATCGAGGAAGTCGTCGGCAAGCTGCAGGCGATCTCCAAGACCGGCTATGACGAGCGCATCTTCGTGCGCGGCGACAAGACCGCCGACTACGGCACCGTCATGAAGGTGATGGCCCGCATCTCGGCCGCCGGCTACAAGAACATCGGCCTCGTCACGCTGCAGGAACAGGACCAGTAATCTTGAAGGCGGGCCTCACCACATCGGTGATCTTGCATGCGGCGGCACTGGCCTTCGGCCTGTTCTCGCTGTCGGCGCCGGCTGCCCTGGAGGTGGCCGACACCGAGTCGCTGCCCGTCGATATCGTGCCGCTTTCCGAGCTCACCCAGATCCAGCAGGGCGACAAGAAGGCCGACCTGAACGACAAGCCGGCGCCGACGCCGACCAAGCGTCCCGATATCGTCGCCGACGCCCAGAAGGTCGGCGACAACAGCGTCGACACCGAAAAGCCGCCGACACCCGAGGCCAAGCCGACGCCGGTCGAGGAAGCGGCGGCCCCGCCGCCCGCGCCCGAGCCCAAGGAACAGATCAAGACCGAGGACGTGCCGAAGCCGAAGGAGGAACCGAAGCCGGTTCCCACCACCGAGGTCGCCCCCGTGCCGCAGCCGCGGGAAGAAGTGAAGCCCGAGCCGGTCAAGGAAGCCAAGCCCAAGCCGGAGCCCGTCAAGCAGCCGGAGCCCAAGCCCGAGCCTCCGAAGGAAAAGACGGCGGAGCCGCAGCCGGCCAAGCCGGACGCGGTGGCCGAGGCCATCGCCGCCGAACAGCCCGTCGCCGATCCGGTCAAGCTTCCGAACGCCGCGCCCGCGCCCGAGGCGCGGCCGAAGCCGCAGCCTCAACAGGCGCAGGCCGAGACCGCGAAAACGCCCGAGCGCAAGAATTCCGACAAGCCGGTCAAGGAAGCTTCCTCGCGGCAGAAGTCGGACGACAAGGAATTCGACGCCGACGCCATTTCAGCGCTGTTGAACAAGCAGAAGCCTTCGGGCGGCGGCGCCAAGCGCTCGACCCAGCAGGCATCGCTCGGCGGCGAGCGCACGACCGGCGGCGCCACGCTGTCGCAGAACGAAATGGATGCACTGCGCCAGAAGCTCGGCGGGTGCTGGAGCATCCCGGCCGGCGTCGACGACGCCGCCACGCTGAAGGTTTCGGTGCGCTTCCAGCTCGACCGTTCGGGCATGCTGCAGGGCCGCCCGCAAGTGGTGGCCGGCGGCGCCGCCTCCGGCCCTGCCCGCACGGCGGCCGAATCGGCGGTGCGCGCGGTGCAGAAATGCGCGCCGTTCAACCTGCCGGCCGACAAATACGACACCTGGGCGGAAGTAGTGGTCAATTTCGATCCAAGCGACATGTTCTGACGAACGCCGCCAACGAGGAAAAAAGAGGTTTTATCGCATGAAGAAACTGCTTTCGACGCTCATGGTGGCCAGCGCTCTTGCTACCGGCATCGGCGGATTCACCACCCTGCCCGCCCATGCCGTGGTCACCATCGACGTCAACAAGGGCACGATCGAGCCGCTGCCGATCGCCGTCACCGACTTCATCGCCGGCGACCAGCTCGGCGCCGAGATTTCGAGCATCGTCATCGCCGACCTGAAGCGCTCCGGCCTGTTCGCCCCGATCGACAAGTCGGCCTTCATCGAAAAGATCTCCAATCCCGACGTCGCCCCCCGCTTCGACGACTGGAAGGTCATCAACGCGCAGGCGCTGGTCACCGGCCGCGTCAGCAGGGAAGCCGACGGCCGAATCCGCGCCGAGTACCGCCTGTGGGACACCTATGCCGGCCAGCAATTGTCCGGCGAGCAGTTTTTCGGCAATGACAGCAACAAGCGCCGCATCGCCCACATCATCGCCGACGCCATCTATGAGCGACTGACCGGCGAGAAGGGCTATTTCGACACGCGCGTCGTCTTTATCGACGAATCGGGTGCGAAGAACTCCCGCCAGAAGCGCCTCGCCATCATGGACCAGGACGGCGCCAACGTGCGCTATCTGTCCAACGGCAAGTCGATCGTGCTGACGCCGCGTTTCTCGCCCAACCGGCAGGAAATCACCTACATGTCGTACGAAAGCGGCCAGCCGCGCGTTTATCTGTTGCAGATCGAGACCGGCCAGCGCGAACTGGTGGGCAATTTCCCCGGCATGACCTTCGCGCCGCGCTTCTCGCCGGATGGCCAGAAGGTGATCATGTCGCTGATGCGCGACGACGGCAACTCCAACATCTTCGCCATGGACCTGAGGAGCCGCAACACCACGCGGCTGACCGATTCCGTCGCCATCGACACCTCGCCTTCCTATTCGCCGGACGGCTCGCAGATCGTCTTCACCTCCGACCGCGGCGGCGGCAGCGGACGTTCGCAGATCTACGTCATGGGCGCCGACGGCTCCAACCCGCACCGCATCTCCTTCGGCCAGGGCGTCTACTCGACGCCGGTGTGGTCGCCGCGCGGCGACCTCATCGCCTTTACCAAGCAGACCGGCGGGCAGTTCCAGATCGGCGTCATGCGCACCGACGGCTCGGGCGAGCGCATCCTGTCTTCCGGCTTCCAGCAGGAAGGCCCGACCTGGGCGCCGAACGGTCGCGTGCTGATGTTTTTCCGCGATGCGGGTGGCGGGCCGAAGCTGGTTTCCGTCGACCTCACCGGCCGCAACGAGCAATCCATCCCCACGGCGAACTACGCCTCTGACCCGGCCTGGTCGCCATTGCTTGAGTAAACCCCGGCAATTCCTGCACTTTACTTCGGAAAAAGAGGCCGCTCCGGCCTCTTTTGACTGTCTTGGTCGCGTTTTGGCCGCATTTAGGTCTAGGTCTGAAACGCACGTCATCGGCTGCGGACGGCAGCACGAAACAGAAATTTAACCGTGTTCGTTGAACGCCCGTTAACCCAAACGTGGTTACTGACGGATCAATGAATTCACTCGAAATGCGAAGGAGAGGCGGCATGCGCCGTATCGCAAAGTTTGCAACGAACCCGGCCATGATCGCGCTTTTCGCCTCGCTGGCGATTACCGGCTGCGCCTCCAAGAAGAACCTCAACAGCGCGGCCGACCTCGGCCTCGGCGGCGGTGCGGGCGCGGCCACTCCGGGCTCCGCCCAGGACTTCACCGTCAATGTCGGCGACCGCATCTTCTTCGACACGGACTCCTCCGCGATCCGCGCCGACGCCCAGCAGACGCTGGCCCGCCAGGCGCAGTGGCTGAACAAGTACAGCCAGTACCGTATTGTCGTCGAAGGCCATGCCGACGAGCGCGGCACGCGCGAATACAACCTCGCGCTCGGCGCCCGCCGCGCCGCCGCCACCCGCGACTACCTTGCCTCGCAGGGCGTCAACGCCGGCCGCATCAAGACCATTTCCTACGGCAAGGAACGGCCGGTCGCGGTGTGCGACGACATTTCCTGCTGGTCGCAGAACCGTCGCGCCGTCACCACGCTCGGTGGCGCCGGCAGCTGATCGGCATTTATGCAACAACCGTTCGGGAAAGGCGGCCCCCAGGGCCGCCTTTTTCACATCTCGCGCGCGCAAACAAAATTTGGCCGAACTCTCGCGCCCTGCTAAAAGGCCACGGTGCCGGAGGCGTGCCGAACCTATCGTCGCGCTTGCCGCTCGATGGCCGGGCCGGCACGAACATGACTAACATGATGGCGAGAGGCATATGCATTTCAGACTGATCCTGAGTGGCACGCTTGCGATGCTGCTGTTATCCGGCGCGGCCGCCTCGGCCAACGGCGCCGGATCGTCTACGCCGCGGGAAAGCGGCTTCTCCTTCCACCTGCCGTCGATCGGCCTGCCGGGCGTGTTTGGGCAAAAGGACGAGGCGCGCCCGGTCCAGCTTGCCCAGACGGCCGGCACCACCGCGCTGGAAGACCAGATCCGCCAGTTGAACGGCAAGATCGAGGAACTGAACTTCCAGGTCCTGCAGATGCAGGAGCAGATCCGCAAGCAGCAGGAAGACAACGAGTTCCGCTTCCAGCAGCTCGAGCAGACCGGTTCGGGCGGCAAGCAGCAGAAGTCCGACGCAGGCGCCGGCAGGGACAGCAATGTCGCCGCCGCTCCCCAGCAGACGCCCGACACCGGGGCGTCTGCCAACGCAGCACCTGCCGATGCAGGTGCCGCGGGCGGCGGCCAGAGCGTCGAGGACGTCATCATCGATTCCGGCAACGGCGACCCGGGCAAGCTCATCCCCGGCACTGGCGCGCCGCCGAAGACCTTCGGCACCATCACCGTCGACAAGAACGGCAACGTGATCGACGCCGAAGGCAACACGCAGTCGACCACGCCGGATCCGGCCCCGGCGGCCAACGCGCAGACCGGGACCAGCGGCAATTCCGTCGTCGCCGCCCTGCCCGCCACCGACAACGCCGACGAACTCTACCGCAACTCCTATCAGTTCATCCTGTCCGGCGACTACGGCACGGCGGAGCAGGGTTTCCGTGACCACATCTCCCGCTTCCCCAAGGACGCCAAGGCGGCCGACGCCCATTACTGGCTGGGTGAATCGCTGCTCGGCCAGCAGAAATACCGCGACGCGGCCGAGGTGTTCCTCGCGGCCTCGAAGGACTATCCGAAAGCCAAGAAGGCCCCCGACATGCTGCTCAAGCTCGGCGTCTCCCTCGTCGGCCTCAAGCAGCGCGACGTCGCCTGCGCCACCTTCGGCGAGATCGGCAAGCGCTATCCCAACGCCTCCAGCGCGCTCAAGGCACGCGTCAAGCAGGAACGGGCGCAGGCTTCGTGCTGACATCGCTCCGGGCGGACACTGGCGACGACGCCGTGGCCGGCCTCGCGGAAAGCCTGTTTTCCCGTATCGATTTTTCCAATGGCGCCCTTGTCGCCATATCCGGTGGCAGTGATTCCACCGCGCTGCTTCTTCTCCTCAAACATTATCTCGACCGCAACGCGCCGCAGGCACCGCTGCTGGCGGTGACCGTCGACCATGGGCTTCGCGCCGAATCCGCCGCCGAAGCGCACGCGGTGGCCAGTCTCTGCTTCACACTCGGCATCGCCCACCGCACCATGGTCTGGAGCGACGCGAAGCCGGCCAGCGGCATCCCCGCCGCCGCGCGCGAAGCCCGCTACCGGCTGCTGGCGGCAGCGGCGCGGCAAGCCGGCATCGGCCTGGTCGTGACCGCCCATACCGCCGACGACCAGGCCGAGACGGTGCTCATGCGCCAGGCCCGCAGCGACGAGCCTGCGACGGCATACGGCCGCGGCCTCGCCGGCATGGCGCCGGCCACGCTCTACGATTGGCAGACATGGATCGTGCGGCCGCTGCTCGGCATCGAGCGCGCGGCCCTGCGGGCCTTCCTGCGCAACCGGCGGATCGTCTGGATCGACGACCCGACCAATAGCGACGAGCATTACGAGCGGCCACGCGTCCGCGCCGCCCTGTACCAAGGCCGAGGCTCCCGCCGGATCGGCGACCTTCTCGCCCTGGCGGAAACGGCGGCAGCCGCGCGCACCGACAGGAGTCGCCGTGCCGCGGCGCTGATCCGCGACTGCGCCACGCGGCCGGTGCCCGGCCTCATCCGCCTCGATCCCGCTTTCCCCCGCGGCG
>Ga0182744_1003186_pt1 | contig 12955 bp, 11 predicted proteins | sample eDN3rd30CKraftMG_FD_128525 | JGI IMG/M metagenome (GOLD analysis project Ga0182744, IMG submission 128525) | Enriched Miracle-Growth compost microbial communities from Emeryville, California, USA - eDNA 3rd pass 30_C Kraft MG (version 2) (version 2) ...
ATAGATAACCAAGCAACCAGTAAGGAAATTCGCTATCTTTTACATGCTTATCATGAGACAAAAGATAATCGTTATTTAATTGCCGTAAAGAAAGGAATAGATTATCTATTGAAAGCCCAATACCCTAATGGTGGATGGCCCCAGTATTTTCCTGACACCCACTTGTACCGTTCTGAAATTACTTATAACGACAATGCGATGATCAACGTATTACGCATTATGGAAGATATTGCTAAACAACAAAACGGGTTCGGAGTGTTAGACAGGGCTTATGTAGATAAAGCGAATAAAGCAGTTGATAAGGGCATACACTGCATTTTAAAAACACAGGTGGTACTGCATGGTAAAAAAACGATCTGGGCGGCACAGTATGATAAGGATACGTTGCAGCCAGCCAAAGCTCGTGCTTACGAATTACCCTCGCTAGCTACTTCTGAATCGAGTGATATCTTATTGTTTTTAATGGATCAACCTCCATCTGCGGCCACGAGAGAGGCGATAGAAGCGGGCATCAGGTGGTTTGAAGAACATCAGATTCCAAACAAAGAGGCTATCATTATCCAAGACGCTCAGCAATCCTCCGGAAAAGATCGCATACTGGTAGACAAGCCTGGGGTAGACAGTTGGGCCCGGTTTTACGACCTCCAGCATCAGGAACCGTTGTTTGTAGGCCGAGATGGTATACCGCATCGGCAATTAGCAGATATTGAGAATGAGCGTCGTGTGGGATACGGATGGTATGGCACCTGGGGCAAAAAGCTCAAGAAAGCGTATGAAAGGTGGAAGTCAAATACGCCCTAAAAGCCTCATACTCTATTTTAGATCTTTGGCTAATGCTAAGTGCAATTTACGCATCTCTTTGGCAGCCAATTTAGCAATAACCAAAGCACCTTTGGGATTCAGGTGCGTATTATCCTCAACACCTTTGGGATAATGCGGATGCCCTGGTGCTACATGTAGAAACAAGCTTTTAGAACCCTGTTCTCCCATTCTGCCCAATAAAGCATGAGTCTGCTTTGTTAGATCGATGAGCGGTACTTGCAAACTATCCGCAACATGGCGCACCGCATCGGGATAGCCTAAATGGGTTTCTATTAACTGGCCATTCTCAAAATGCCTTCGTGCAATAGGAGTTAATAGTACAGGATGCACACCTTTAGCCAAAGCACTTTTTACAAAAAGGGTTAAGTTTGCCTGATATGTGGATATAGAAGTACCTACCTGAGGCTTATTTATTTTTTCATCATTATGTCCAAACTGAATGAACAGATAATCGCCTGCTTTCATATGTTCATTAATCTCTGCCCATCGCTTCTCATTAATAAACGAGCGCGTGCTCCGTCCATTTTTAGCCATGTTCTTTACTTGAACTGTATTTTTGAAAAGTGTTGCAAAAGCCATCCCCCATCCGGTTTCTGGAAATTTGGATGTATCTTTGATAGCCATGGTAGAATCGCCCATCATCCATATTGTTCGCTGTGGTGGCACGGCAAATGCCATCCATACGCCTACTAAGCCTACTAAATAAAAAATATATTTTCGTTGCATATGCACTCGTTTAGATGTATATAAACAAGTTTACAGATTTTAGTTTATTAAAAAATGTAAGTCTTATAAAATAAAAACCGCAATCGATACCGGTATCGATTGCGGTTGGGTTTAAGCTTGCATATGCGCAGTAATTTACCTATGTTTGGTTCTCAAAAAACTAGCTAAATGTGTTTAAACCGATAACGATAAAAGACATTGCCCAAGCGCTTGGACTTTCTGCTTCTACTGTTTCCAGAGCATTAAGTGATAGTTACGAAATTAATCCGGAAACCAAAAAACGTGTATTGGCTTATGCTGAAGAAAACAACTATAAACGCAATCCAATTGCATTAAGCCTCAAGCAACGAAAAAGTTACTCGATCGGTGTGGTTGTATGTGAAGTAGCCAATAGCTTTTTTTCGCAAGCTATTGATGGGATTGAGTCAGTTGCCTACAAAAGTGGTTATAATATTATCATCAGTCAGACACACGACTCCTACGAACTAGAAGTAATGAATATCGAGCATCTAGCCAACCGATCGGTAGATGGCATCTTGATTTCCATGTCTGCCCAAACAACTAATTTCGACCATATTCAAAAACTCAATGAGGCGGGTTTACCGATTGTCTTATTCGACCGAATTTACGATAATCTACAAACACATAAAGTATCTTCGGATAATAAAAAGGGAGCCAAAATGGCCACTCAGCACCTGATTAATAAGGGATATCGAAAAATTGCCCATTTAGCCAATGCTCCGCACCTTTCTATTACTAAAGAGCGGCTAGCAGGTTACCAAGAAGCATTAAAAGAAAATGGCCTAAAAATGGACGATGCCAACATTACCTTTTGTCATCATGGCGGAAGTAGCCAAAAAGAAGTAGATGCCGCCGTTCAATATTTCCTTTCCATGGAGGAAAAACCAGATGCCATTTTTGTAGCGAGCGACCGGCTAAGTATTGGTTGTTTAACGGCCATTAAAAAATATGCTAATAGCAAATACCAACTCGCTATCGCAGGATTTTCGAACAGCGACGTACTCGACCTATTTAGTACTGATTTTTCGAGTATCCGCCAACCTGCCTTTGAAATGGGCAGGGTAGCGGCTGGGAAACTGATTCAACTAATAGAAAGCAAATATCCGGTTTATGAGCACGAATCTATTGTGTTGGAGACGGAACTCATCGAAAGAATCAAAGCCAAAACATTTGTCAAGTAAATGATGGATGTTAAACCAGGTTTTCTTTTACATAATGGTAGCTTCGTCGGATGCTTTCAAAATGATTTTCCATATAAATGCCGTCTTGCTCAACAAAAAAATGTTGCATGCCAGCTACTTGTTTTTGCTTAAAAATCGCTTTATAGTCGATGGTTCCAGTTCCTACCTCTGTAAATTTAATGCTATTAAGAATATCAACAGAGGGTATACTATCTTGTTGACTTCCAACAATAACTTCAGGTTTAACTTTATCAATATCCTTTACATGCCACATTTCAAAACGTTTGGGGTATTGCTCGAAAAGATCAAGCGGATGTGCTCCCGATTTTACTGCCCAAAACATGTCCAGTTCAAACGTTACTAAATCAGCATCAGTGTTGGTTAACAAAATTTCATATCCCGTTTTCTTATCGGCACCATGTGTTCTAAACTCCCAAAAATGATTGTGATATCCTAGCTTTAGTCCTACACTTTTACAGTATGCACCACCTTTGTTGAGTTGATCGGCCATAAATTGAAAATCTGGCAGCGTCAATTTATCCACTAAATCCATGGGTGGAACGGGAACAACTAGATATTGCTGTCCGAGTGCTAAGGCAATATCGGCTTGCTGCTTCAGCTCATCGTCCTGCCCTTTTCCCATAGTCAAGAAATTATTCAGTTGATAATGCCCACTGTATGTCTTTAAATTATTATCACTCAAGACCTGTTTCAACTCTTGCGTTGTTAAACCCCAATATTTACCTGTTGCTTTTTCAACAGCATACTCATAAAATGTTTCTACATGACCATAACCGATATTAGCCACTTTCATTAGTGTCTGTTTAGCGTTAGCAGCCAGATCATCACGCACCGTGAAGAGCTGCAAACCTATTTCTTCTATTTGTGGTCTTTTAGTACAGGCCGTAAGCAAGCTCGTTCCGCAAGTTAATGCGGCGGCTGCAAGCCCAGATTGCTTCAAAAATTTTCTTCTGGATACCATTGATTATATGTTAAATCTGGTTAATTAGTTGGTCTAATTTACATTTATTTGTCATAATGTCAAGTAATTTTCATGTTATAGTTTTCGAAGCGCATGCCTCCCAATCCGTATTCTTTAGTGGTACACAAAAGGAAATGCAAGGAACCATAGGGTTAAACAGAACGAACATGACAGCTGGATATAAGGCGGGTAAAAGGTGTAGAGATACGAAAACAAGTTCGATCAAACTTAGAATAGAACGATTTTGACTTTTAGAAACAATACATTAGATTTAGCATGGATCAAAAGCAAAAAATAAATGATAGATGCTGATAAAAATTTCGAGGCATTGGGGCTACCACTACCGCCCGCACCTGCACCGCTTGGTGTATATAAACCTTGTTTAGTAGACGGAAAGTATTTGTATTTATCAGGCCATGGGCCAGTTCGTCCTGATAAAAGCCTAATTATCGGGCGAATTGGTGATGCATTAAGTATCGAAGAGGGTAAATTAGCAGCGCGACAAGTAGGCCTAACGATGCTAGCAACCATCCAAGCACAGTTAGGTAGCCTCAATAAAATTAAACGGGTAATCAAGGTGTTAGGTATGGTCAATTGCACAGCTGATTTTGAAAAACATCCTTACATCATTAACGGGTGTAGTGAACTTTTTGCCCAAGTATGGGGCACCGAAAATGGTGTTGGTGTACGCAGTGCTGTTGGGATGGGTAGCTTACCAGACAATATTCCAGTTGAAGTAGAAGCTCTTTTTGAACTGGTTTAACCTCGCACACATGCATGCTCTATTTGAAGAAAATTGGTATATGCTGCATCAAACAGATCAGCTTAGCACGCCAGCATTGGTTATTTATCCGCAAAGAGTGGAGCATAATATTAATCAGCTACTTAAAATGGCTGCGTCAGCTGATCGGCTGCGTCCACATATCAAAACGTGTAAATCGGGTCAAGTCATCCAGCTGATGCAACAAGCTGGATTATATAAATTTAAGTGTGCAACAATAGCTGAGGCTGAATTATTAGGCCAATGTGGTGCGGCTGATGTATTATTAGCTTATCAACCTGTAGGTGCAAATATCGAACGTCTCATGCAACTCATTGCTCATTTTCCTGCAACTCGTTTTAGCTGTCTGGTAGACTGCATAGAGGCTGCTGAACAACTCCATCAGCAAGCTTCAAAGAACCGGCTCACTTTATCTATTTTTATTGACGTCAATGTAGGCATGAATCGAACCGGCATAACCTTGAACAAAGTCTGTCAGTTAAGCAGCCAATTGGCATCGTTTGTTAACCTGAAAACCATGGGTTTACATGTTTACGACGGCCACATTCATGACACCGATATAGCAGCACGACAACAGCAATGTAATCATTATCTTACACCTTTGATGCATGTACAGCAGCAACTTGAAAGCATGTATCAACGATCGTTTGTGCTTGTTGTTGGAGGTACACCTACCTTTCCTATTCACGTAAAGAACCCCTCAGTGGAATGCAGTCCTGGCACCTTTGTTTTCTGGGACAAAGGATATGAATCATTTACAGAACAACCCTTCCTATCGGCAGCTGTAGTCATTACGCGTATCGTTTCCATTATCAATGAACACCTGTTGTGTTTAGATTTAGGGCACAAAGCCATCGCTTCAGAAAATGAGCTACATAAACGTGTCTTCTTTTTAAATGCACCAGGAGCAAAGGCTGTATCACACAGCGAAGAGCATTTGGTTATAACGGTACCTAACACCGAATTGTACCACATTGGAGATATTTTTTATGGCATTCCTTATCATATTTGTCCTACAGTTGCACTTTACGACGAAGCCAACGCTGCATACACCAATCAGCAGCTAACCCACTGGGCCATTGAAGCGCGAAAAAGAAAAATAACCATTTAATCTGCTTGATATGTTTATTATTGATGCTCACCTAGACCTCAGCATGAATGCATTGGAATGGAATCGAGATTTGACCCAGCCGGTATCGGTGATCAACCGTAGAGAAATGGGTCTAACAGACAAACCCGATCGGGGAAATGCCCTCGTTTCTTTACCTGAATTGCGTAAGGGCCATATTGGCATTGTAGTGGCAACCCAAATTGCTCGTTATGTAGCCCCCAACAACCCCCTACCGGGCTGGCATTCGCCAGAGCAAGCGTGGGCACAAACGCAGGGGCAATTGGCATGGTATAAGGCTATGGAGGCAAAAGGTGAGATGGTCCAATTGTTTGACACCACCACTTTGGAGGCCCACGTCTGCTTGTGGAACAGCGACCAGATGCCTGCTAACGAAAAACCCATTGGTTATATCCTGAGCTTAGAGGGTGCAGACTCGCTGATATCCTTGGATCACCTTCATTTGGCTTGGCGATATGGGCTTCGTGCAGTAGGGCCTGCACATTATGGCCCTGGCCGATATGCACAAGGAACGGACGCCAAAGGTTCAATGGGCGAAAACGGGCGAAGCTTGTTGCGCGAAATGGAAAAACTAAATATCATATTAGATGCTACACATTTATGTGATGAAAGTTTTTGGGAAGCGTTAACACATTTTAATGGCCCCATTTGGGCCAGTCATAACAATTGCCGTGCATTGGTTGACCATAATCGACAGTTCAGTGACGAACAGCTCATGGCACTTATTGAGCGCGGAGCGGTTATTGGCGGAGTACTCGACGCATGGATGATGGTACCTCATTGGCAAAGGGGTATTTCTACTCCAAAAGAAAGGCATTGCAACTTGGATGTGCTTATAGATCACTTAGATCATATTTGCCAATTGGCCGGCAATGCCCGCCATGTGGGTATTGGTTCTGATTTAGATGGAGCTTTTGGCAAAGAACAGTGCCCATACGATTTAGGAACCATTGCTGATCTCCAGCTTTTAACTGAAAAACTGGCTAAAAGAGGTTATAATCAGGTAGACATTGAAAATATATTGCATGGCAATTGGCTTCGTTTCTTACGTCAAGTATGGAGCACTCCGTAACCGGCAGTGCAAACCCTAAGATTTTTCGTTATAAAACAATCTGATTCATTAACTGTTTTCAAAGCAGGACGTTAAACAATCCTTCAATGAAATATGACACATACCACAGAACCTCCATTTGATATCACCGCCAAAGTAAACGGTCAGGAACAACGGATGACAGTAAAAACTGAAGAAACAACCGATGGTGCACCTTATTTTGTGTGCTTACAGGATGACGAACAAATTACTGAGTTGCGGAAGGAATCAGATGGCCGATGGGTTCAACTATGGGGAGATCTAGATACCCTGAGCGTTTTGGCGATTGGTAAAGCCATTGATTGCAGAGAATAGTATCTTTTAAAAAATCATTCAAGCATAGCAAGTTTATAGAGCAGACTAGAATCAAAAATCTGTCGTTAATACATAGAGATTGTTTTAATGAAGGCATAGCCTATCGTTTGATTTTTATAATTGCTCTAATGAATAATAAAGCAGAAAGTATACAAGACTTCTATTTCAGAAATCCAAAAGCCAATCCTTATGGGTTATCTCCTGACAATGTAAACGGCCATGGGCATTTTAATGTATTTACGCGCGAAAACTGCTTCCGATCTACACCTTATAGTCGTCGAGACTTCTATAAAATTTCGTTAATCATTGGTATAGGCCGCTTATACTATGCGGATAAATGGGTAGACATTGAACGTCCTGCCTTGCTGTTTTCCAACCCTTCTACCCCCTATTCTTGGGAAGCAAAAAGTGATGAGCAATCGGGTTATTTCTGCCTTTTCACAGCATCGTTCTTACAATCTGCCCATGAACATTTCCTACTCCACCAGCTGCCTATATTTAAAACGGGGGGAAACTTTGTGTTTTTCATAAACGCTGACCAGCAGCGTATTTTGAGTGAAATATTCGAAAAAATGATAGCAGAAATTGCCACCACCTATGCACACAAATACGATGTATTACGCAACTACTTACAGCTTATTATACACGAAGCGATGAAGATGCAACCAGCGGATGCCTATCAACCGCACTCCTCTGCATCACGGGTATGCAGCATGTTTTTAGACTTACTAGAGAGACAATTTCCAATTGATAATCAAGAGCGTACATTGAAACTAAAAACAGCACAAGACTATGCCCAGGCCCTAGCCATCCATGTCAATCACTTGAATCGTTCTATCAAAGAAACAACAGGAAAGACCACTACTCAACATATAGCAGAGCAGATTATCAAGGAGGCTAAAGCGCTACTGTTACATTCAGACTGGACGATTGCTGAAATTGCTTATAGTTTGGGTTTTACTTACCCCCCTTATTTTAACAACTTCTTCAGAAAACAGACGAAGATGACACCCGGCATTTTTCGAGAACAGTATATGCATGTTTGAATTGTATAATATCCTCTTTGAATTGTATAGCACATGGACCTATACTTTACATTAATTTTGGTAAAAAAATAGGATTATGAAATACAGAAAATTAAGCAACATGAACGAACAACTATCAGCAATCGGTTTAGGCTGCATGGGTATGAGTTTCGCATATGGCCCGACAGACGAAAAAGAAAGTTTAGCTACCTTACATCGTGCACTCGACCTGGGTATCAATTTTTGGGATACTGCAGACGTGTATGGTAACGGAGCGAATGAAGAATTAATTGCCAAAGTATTGGCTCCTAACCGGGATAAGGTTTTCATTGCCACTAAATTCGGCTTCCGATTCAGGGACGGTGTTGCCAGGCCAAGTAACGCTTCGGGCACCTATTTTGATGGTTCACCCGCTTGGCTAAAAATTGCGGTAGAACAGAGTTTACGCCGACTAAAGATTGACACCATTGATTTATATTATGCGCATCGGGTAGACCCCAATATCCCCATAGAGGAGACTGTGGGCGCCATGGCTGATCTGGTAAAAGCGGGTAAGGTACGTTATTTGGGCTTAAGTGAAGCCTCGGCCAGCTCATTAAAAAAGACATGTGCAATACATCCTATCGCAGCGCTTCAAAGTGAATACTCATTATTAACGCGCGACATTGAAGGTGAAATTTTAGAAACAGCACGTTCATTAAACGTTACGTTAGTTCCTTACTCACCTTTGGCTAGAGGATTAGTAACAAACACATTGGATGTGACAAAATTGGCTGATGATGATTTTCGAAAAAGTTTACCCCGTTACAGCGGTGCAAACCTATTGAATAACGAATCGCTCGCCCAAGAGTTTGCTCAGATAGCTAATGAAAAGCAAGTAACTTCGGCACAATTGGCTCTCGCTTGGGTACTTGCCCAAGGGAATGATATCATTCCCATCCCAGGCACAAAAAAGCGGAAATACTTAGAAGAAAACGCAGCAGCAGTAGATATTTCACTTTCTCCGGTTGAGCTCGCACAAATAGATCAATTGTTGGCCAAATATCCACATGTAGGCCAGCGGTACAATGAGGGCTTATTGAAATTGGTGAATAATTAATCTATCTTATTTATTATCCGTACTGATCCTTACTGCAGTACGGATAATAAATTAATTTACTACCAACATTTTCTAACCAAGCACATTAAACTAATAAAGCAAAATGATGTCTAATCGTTATCCGTACTGATTTGTAGGGCAGTCTAAAATGAACGAGATGATTTCCAATATAAACGAACAACATTATCATTTGCTCAGACGTGCAGGCTTTGGGGTACAAGCCAAACAGGTAGCGCACCTAGCGGATTATACACCGCGAGCACTATATGAAAAAATTGGAACAGCTAGTTCTAACAGTTTCCGCCCTTTACATGTTGTTAACAGAGAGGCACTCGAACGCACAACCAAACAAGCGAAACTGACCAACAATCGAAAAATGATCAACCAGTTTCACCAAGACCATATTAGACGTCTAACTATTGATTGGTTGGACGAAATGGCCAATAGTGAGGCACCCTTACGTGAAAAACTAGCATTATTTTGGCATGGTCATTTTGCTTGCCGGGTAAACAACAGTCTTCATCAGGAAATTTTACTCAACACCATTCGTCAACATGCCTTAGGCAGTTTCAAGGTACTCTTGCAGGCAGTAAGCAAGACTGCAGCGATGCTTGCCTTTTTAAACAACCAGCAAAATAAAAAAACCAAGCCCAACGAGAATTTCGCACGTGAGGTGATGGAATTGTTTACCATGGGGATTGGCCACTATACCGAACAAGATATTAAAGAAGCTGCTCGGGCCTTTACGGGGTGGAGCTACAATGCGCAGGGAGCCTTCCTTTTTAGACAGCGGGTTCACGATGATGGTAGCAAAACGGTGTTAGGCCATCGAGGTACATTCACTGGCGATGATGTATTGAATATATTGATTGAACAACGCGCAACGGCTTATTATATCAGTAAAAAACTTTACCAATACCTGGTAAACGACAAAATAAATCAAGAACATGTACAATGGTTAGCCAATCGTTTTTACGACAGCGAATACCATATTCAACAGTTATTACACGATATTTTTACAAGCAATTGGTTTTATGATCAAGAGCATATCGGTGCATTAATTAAGTCGCCTGTTGAACTAACGACTGGGATCCGCCGGATTCTACCTATGGAAATCCAAAATGAGGCTACCCAAATTTTATTACAAAGACTTTTGGGCCAATGGCTTTTTAATCCGCCCAATGTAGCCGGATGGCCCGGGGGTAAGGCATGGATTGATAGTTCAAGTCTGATGTTACGACTCAGACTTCCGCAACTTATTCGAGATAACGAGCAAATTACACTACGGCCTAAAAGCAATGATGATCTCGATATGGGTTTAACAGCGAAAGGAAAACGTAATCGCTATCAAATTATGGCACATGTAGATTGGTCGTCCTGGTTGCAAATTTTCGCCGATATCCCTGCTGATCAGTTATTAACACAGATCGGCAAAGCACTATTACCTACTATGCCAGAGCCCAAACAGCTACAGCTCGTAGCCAAGTCGGCACACCGGTCTCAAGCAGGCTCGGCAGTTGAATCTTATACCCTAGCCATTATGGGCTTACCAGAATACCAAATGTGTTAAGTTAAATTAATTCGTACAGCCATGTTAATAAAGAGGCGCACATTCATTAAAATGGGTTCTATTGCTTCAGGATCACTATTTATGCCTAAAATCTTACAAGCAAGCGAAATACTTGGAGGCTTAACAAAAAGCAATCATAAAGTGTTAGTCGTTTTGCAGTGGAGCGGTGGTAACGACGGCCTAAACACCATTATTCCGACACAGAATGACATTTATTATAAAACCCGTCCAACAATTGCCCTTAAACCTCAGGATACATTGAGATTACAGGATGACGTCGGACTCAATCCGCATCTCCCTTTCTTAAAAACGTTGTATGATGAAGGGAATTTGGCCATTTTAAACAATGTGGGTTATGAAAATCCCAATCGGAGTCATTTTAGAAGCATGGATATCTGGCAAAGCGCCAGCAAAAGCAATCAAATATGGCAGACAGGTTGGATAGGACGATTTTTAGATAAGAACACATCCATTGCCCAGCAGAATCTTGCCTTAGAAGTAGACGATACACTCAGCCTCGCACTAAAAGGTCAAACGGAAAAAGCCTTGGCATCGCTTGATTTAAAACAGCTATACAAGAACACACAACAATCTTATCTGAAGGCTATTAACCAAATCCATCATCAACACCATGAGAAACCAGTTGATTATCTATACCAAACTATGGCATCTACTTTACAGCAAGTAGACTATTTATACAAAAACAGCCACATCATTCAACAACATACTTCCTATCCGTCTACCACATTGGGCAAAAGTTTAAAAGCCATTTCCTCCCTTATTTTATCAGACGTTGAAACGAAAATCTATTATGTCAGTGTGGGTAGTTTTGACACCCACAATAATCAAAATAAAAGACAAGAGCTTCTCTTTAAACAAATAAATGACGCCTTACAGAGCTTCGTTAGCGATTTAAAAGCAAATGATCGATTTCAAGATGTTATGATATTTACTTTTAGTGAGTTTGGCCGAAGGGTAGCCCAAAATGCCAGTAACGGCACCGATCATGGCACGGCCAATAATATGTTTTTTATCAGCAGTGGATTACACCAGCAAGGTCTATTAAATGATATGCCTGATTTAAGCAAATTGATTGAGGGAGATTTAATATACCAGGTTGACTTCAAAAGCGTATATGCTACACTTTTGGATCGATGGTTAGGTACCGATCATCGCCCTATATTAAAAGCAACATACCCGTTATTAAGTTTTATTTAGGGTTATTATGTAGGCGATATATTATCATGCCGCAAAGCATATGTTTTAGGCGAAACCTTATAAAATGCTTTGAATGATTTGCTAAAGTATTTGGGATCACTAAACCCTACCTGATAAGCAATTTCACTGATTGTGCAATCAGGTTGACTTTTTAGCAGTTGAGCTGCCTTTCGTAACCTCACGAGCTTGATAAACTCAATCAGGTTTAAATCTGTCAATTGTTTTAATTTCCTGTATAATACTGTTCTGCTTACCCCTACTTCACGGGCCAATAAGTTTACATTAAAGCTATCATTGATTAAATTCGCTTCAACAATAGCTATCAGTTCATCTAAAAATGAATTTGTTTTAACCACTTCTTCATTTTGCTGCGGTTGCAAAAGATATTCTCGAATAAATTTTTCTCTCAATCGCTTTCGGTTTTCTAACAGGTTAGCAATTTTGAGACATAATATTTCGAAATTAAAAGGTTTCGTTATATAATCATCACTCCCTTTTTCTAAAGCACTCGTTACATAGGTAACTGCTGTACGCGCAGTAAGCAGAATAATGGGTATATGATTGGTTTCTCTATGGGCCTTTATCTTTTGCAATAGATCCATCCCATCGCTCACTGGCATCATGACATCACTCAATACCAAATCTGGTTGTATACGCTGCACCATTTCCCAAGCCTCTGCACCATTTCCAGCTTCTAAAACCTGGTACTTTTCTATTAAGCCTTGCACAATAAATGTCCTGAGCTCAACATTATCTTCCACCACTAATAAAACAGGTTGCGCATCTTCTTGATGAAGTTGTATTTCATCAGTCCATGTGTCTGTTTGGAAGGCCGTCTGATGCTCTATAGACCGATTAACGGACATTTCTGCTGTAAAAGTTTCTTCGCACAATTGCTCAGATGCAAAATGATCATTACCTAAAGGTAATATCACATAAAAACACGTATTGAATGGGTTATTTGCATTGGCTAAATTGCTCGTTGCATATATTTTA
>Ga0182744_1003188_pt1 | contig 12946 bp, 8 predicted proteins | sample eDN3rd30CKraftMG_FD_128525 | JGI IMG/M metagenome (GOLD analysis project Ga0182744, IMG submission 128525) | Enriched Miracle-Growth compost microbial communities from Emeryville, California, USA - eDNA 3rd pass 30_C Kraft MG (version 2) (version 2) ...
AGGAACTGCCGTCCTTCAACGCCTTGGTCTGCAGTTTTTCCGGCCATCCCCCCGGCGGCTGGCCGAGATCGCCCCTCAGCATCGAGACGACGGATTCCGGAAACGCGATGTCCCTTCCAGCCGTCTCGACATCGGCGACCGTGAGGTCCTGGCTGACCATCATCAGCGCCATGTCACCCACCACTTTGGAAGACGGAGTGACCTTGACGATGTCGCCGAACATCAGGTTGGCGTCATGATAGGCCTGGGCGACCTCATGCCAGCGCGTCTCGAGGCCAAGCGACCGTGCCTGTTCCTTGAGATTGGTAAACTGGCCGCCGGGCATCTCATGCTGATAGACCTCCGAGGCTGGAGCCATGAGATCGCTTTCGAACGCCGCATACTGGTTGCGCACCGCCTCCCAATAGAAGGAGATGCGTCTGATCCAGTCGCGATCGAGATCCGGAGCGCGATCCGACCCGCGCAGGGCCTCGACGATCGAGCCGAGACAGGGTTGCGACGTGTTGCCGGAAAAGGCATCCATCGCCCCATCGATCGCGTCAACGCCCGCTTCCACGGCGGCAAGCACGGTCGCAGCCGACAGACCCGACGTGTCATGGGTATGGAAATGGATCGGCAGGTCGGTCGCCTCGCGCAGCGACTTGAACAGGACGCGCGCCGCTCCGGGCTTGAGCAATCCGGCCATGTCCTTGACCGCAAGGATATGAGCGCCCGCCGCCTCAAGTTCCCGGGCCAGGCTGACATAATATTTCAGATCGTATTTCGCGCGAAGAGGATCGAGAATATCGCCGGTGTAGCACATAGCGGCTTCGCAAAGCTTGCCCTCCGCCCCAACCGCATCCATGGCGACGCGCATGTTCTCGACCCAGTTCAGGCAGTCGAACACACGAAACAGATCGATGCCGCCATCGGCGGCCTGCCTGACGAAATGCTGCACCACATTGTCGGGGTAGTTCGTATAACCGACCCCGTTGGCGCCCCGCAGCAGCATTTGTAGCAGAATATTGGGTGCTTTCTCCCTGACCAATGAAAGCCGGTCCCAGGGATCCTCGGTGAGGAACCGCATTGCGACGTCAAAGGTCGCGCCGCCCCAGCATTCGAGCGAAAGCAACTGAGGCAGCGCGCGCGCATAGGTGTCGGTGATACAGGCGATGTCATAGGTGCGCATGCGCGTGGCCAGCAGCGACTGATGGGCGTCGCGCATCGTCGTGTCCGTGACGAGAACGCGCTTCTGCGATCGCATCCATTGGGCAAATTTTTCGGGGCCGAGTTCGTCGAGCTTCTGTTTGGTGCCGTCCTGAACGGGACGATCGAGATAGGGCACCGTCGGGGGCGCGGCGGCGGGGTTGGGGCGCGAACGGCCGCGGGCGTCCGGGTGGCCGTTGACAGAGACGTCGGCCAGATAGTTGAGCAGCTTGCTGGCGCGATCCTGGCGCTTGACCTGCGCGAACAGTTCCGGCGTCGTATCGATGAACCTCGTCGTATAACTATAGTCGGAAAAGGCCGGGTGGCCGACGATGGCCTCGAGAAACGTCAGGTTGGTCGCCACGCCGCGAATGCGGAACTCGCGCAAGGCGCGGATCATCCGTGCGGCCGCCTCGCTGGACGTCGGTGCCCATGCCGTCACCTTCTCCAGCAGCGGGTCGTAGAAGCGCGTGATCACCGCACCGGAATAGGCGGTGCCACCGTCCAGGCGGATGCCGAAGCCCGTTGCGCCGCGATAGGCGATGATACGGCCATAATCCGGAATAAAATTCTGCTCGGGATCCTCGGTGGTGATGCGGCATTGCAGGGCATGGCCGTGGAGCCTGATGTCCTTTTGCGCCGGCACGCCGGATTCAGCCGTGCCGATGGCGAAGCCGTCGAGGATGTGAATCTGCGCCTTGACGATGTCGATGCCTGTCACCTGCTCGGTGACGGTATGCTCGACCTGGATGCGCGGATTGACTTCGATGAAGTAGAACTTGCCGGTGTCCGCATCCTGCAGAAACTCGACCGTCCCGGCGCCGATATAGTGGGTCTCGCGGGCAATCTTCAGCGCGTAGCCGCACAGCTCCTCTCTCTGCGCATCGGACAGGAAAGGCGCCGGCGCGCGTTCCACCACCTTCTGGTTGCGGCGCTGAATCGAACAGTCGCGTTCGAAGAGATGGACCACGTTGCCGTGCGTGTCGCCAAGAATCTGGACCTCGACATGGCGGGCATGCTCGACGAGCTTTTCCAGATAGACCTCGTCCTTACCGAATGCAGCCTTCGCCTCGCGCTTGCCTTCCGTCACCTCGCGCATCAGATCGTCTTCAGAACGGATGGCGCGCATGCCACGCCCGCCGCCGCCCCACGACGCTTTCAGCATGACGGGGTAGCCGATCTCCGCGGCGAGCTTCCTGACCTGCTCCGGCTCGTCTGGCAGCGGCTCCGTCGCCGGGACGACGGGAACGCCGATTTCGATGGCCAGATTGCGTGCAGCCACCTTATTGCCGAGCCGCCGCATCGTCTCCGGCTTGGGGCCGATGAAAATGATGCCGTTCTCCGCGCAGGCCTCGGCAAATTCCGGGCTTTCCGACAACAGGCCATATCCCGGATGGATGGCATCGGCGCCCGACCATTTTGCGACGCGAATAACCTCGGCGATCGACAGATAGCTTTCGATCGGGCCCATGTTTTTTGGCAGATGCGGTCCGCGCCCGACCGGATAGCTCTCATCCGCCTTGAAGCGGTGCAGCGAATACTTGTCCTCTTCCGCCCAGATCGCCACCGTGCCGATGCCCAGCTCGTTGGCGGCGCGAAAGACGCGGATGGCGATTTCTGACCTGTTGGCGACGAGGATCTTCGATATGGCCATGTCACTTCGAACGGTTGGGCAGAACGGCCGGATCGCAGACGCGTTGCAGTTCGTGCACTGGAGGTCATGCAACCGTATGGCCAATCTTCAGTGAAGACAATTCCCTGATCCGGGCCGCACGATTAGCCGTTATGCCGCCTCCCGCTGGTCTGGCATGCATCGATCGGATCGAATAGCAGGCACTGCCCGACGGCAGCGCGTTCATTTCGTAATCTTCATGCACATAAAATCGGCATGAAACGCTGACGAGGCCCTGTCAGGCGTCTACCCAAGACACCTCGCCGATGCCGGCCATCTTGCGCCGGGCGTACCGACGCCAACCCGATCTCAGCGCGTGCTTCATGACAAAGAGTTGCGTGCCGATAGCGATCATCACGCGTATGCGGCAGCCGGCTACATGGCTGGTGACGGATGCCGCCGCTTTTTCCCCGCTTCAGCGGAGGTAACCGCCTGGAGCACTTCGTCTTCCAGTTCGACCAAGGCATATTGAGCGTTCCGGCTCAACGTCGTACAGAACCGCCGCACGACATCCAGCTCTTTTGGGCTGATCTTCTGGAACAGCAGATCGTTAATGCGCCGAAGCACAGGCGCAATCCGCAGAACCGCTTCTTCACCCGCCAGCGACAGACTCACCAGCACACTTCTGCCGTCGACGGGGCTCGGCTTCTTGATCAGAAGTTTCCTGCGCACAAGACGGCCAACTTCGGTGGTCGTATGTGTTGTGGCCATGGAAATATGCTCCGCTAGCAGGCGGATGGTGACGCCATCATATTCCTGCAACTGCGCGACGCCCATCAACACGACAAACTGAGATGGCGACAAGCCGAGATGTCGACCGAATGCAACACGGCAGACGCCCAGGGAATTGACGGCTTCGGACAGTGAGTAAATCGTCTCTCGAAACCAGGCGTCGTTGCCGCCTCGCAGAAAATCGGGTCTTGAAATTGTGACGGGGGGCGCAAAGGGCTTTTTGGACACGGTTCAAGTCATCTTCTTAGAGAGGTCCTTGTGCCGACGTATAAGCCAAATGGGCATGCAACTCAATGCTGCTCCGCCAAGATGAATGGATATTAAAGAGCTACGCAATCGGCCATCACCTGAAGACGCAAACAGTTTCGAGCTCGACCGCCATTCGCGTTCGAGCGTGAGCCCTTCTCGGCAAGCCTTGCTTGTCACGCCTTGCTTGGGTTCGCCTCCGCAACGCTCGCGCGATCGGGTAAGCGCAGGGCTACCGATTGCTGAACTCCGGCACGTCAATGGCCTCCCAACCCGGAACGTCCGCTACGGCCGAGAACGGCTTTCCGAACGGTCGCGTTGCATCGATGCCCATGGATGAGGCTGTCCGCAGGGGCCGGTCGATGCGCGGATCGTCAATCGACGGATCGGAGGGACCAGCGGGAATATGGTCGACGACGATCGTGTCTCGCTGCGGCTGGGCACGAAATGCCAGCGCCCATTCCACTTCGGAGGAACTGTGCACGTCAATGTCCGGATCAACGACGATGATCCATTTCGGCCGTATGTTGGAGGACATCGCGCTCAAGATGACTTGCCGCGGTTCGCCGGCAAACCGCGGGTTCATCGACACGACGACATAAAACGATACACCGGCAGACGCCCGGACCGATATATCCTGGATCGTGGGAAACTGGGCTTTCAACGTTCGAAACAAGGAGGCTTCGAAGGGAACCTGTTTGAGAATATGATTCTCCGTCACCGGCTTGCCGGTCAGCAGGCCTTGAAAGTACGGCCGATGCCGATGGGTTATGGCGGTTATCGTCGCGACCGGCTTCTTGGACGTCGGCGTGTAATAGCCGGTATATTCCCCCAGCGGCCCCTCCATGACGAGATTGTCGAGATCCACCTCGAATTCGATAACCATCTCTGCCGTGGCCGGCACCTCGATGTCAGACGTCACGCAGCGCGTTAACTCGACCGGGGCGCCCCTCAGGCCGCCCGCAACATGCCAGTCGTTCGTCGTGTCGGGGACCTGAACCTGGCAGGTGTAGGCAAGAACCGGATCGACCCCGATGACAAGGGCGGCGCGCGGTTTGATGCCTAATTTCTTGTATTTCGCGAGGTTCTTGCCGAAGCGATGAAATGGCTGGGCTGAGAACGCGCAGGTGTTCTTCGACAAGCGCAGAAAACGATAATGTCCAATATCCGGAACGCCCGTTTCGGGATCTACGGAAACGACGATTCCAGGCGTTATGTAGGCGCCGCCGTCCAGATGGCTGTACGTCGGAATGGGAAGCCGCATCAAGTCGATATCGTCGCCGGTCAGCACCACGTCCTGGCAGGGCGGCTTCCCCTCGTAAGGCTTTGGCGCAATCGGATGATCGAGGCCGTGCAGAACCTTCTGAAAGATCGTCTCCTCTGTCGCCTCGAAAGCGAGAAGCGCCTTGCGGCGGTCGCCATAAACGCCGCAGACCAGCGGAAACTCGGTCCCGTTCTGGTTAAATATTGTCGCAGGATTACCGCAGCTTTGAGCCTTCCTGAGGATCTTTCCGACATCCTCAAGCGGCACCGGCCGATCGATATCGATCATTTCCCTGTTGTTGCGCAGGACATCCAGGAATTCTCGAAAATCGTTAAAGGCCATCGTCTTCTCTCCATGGTCGGGCGCCAAAACGCGGCCCGACCTTCTCCACGCAATCCAGTTCGGAAGCCCGAGGGATTGCTACCCGTCCAACAGACTTGATCTAACCGGCCTGCGATTGATGCCAGGGAATGAAGAACCGCCGCAGCGCTCGTACCGCGAAATAAAACGCGAAGCCCAACAGCGTCATTTGCACAATCACCGCGAAGAGGCCAGCCGTTTCGAAATTATTCATGCGCGACACCAGCATAAATCCGAGACCGGCGTTGCCTCCTAGATACTCTCCGACGATTGCTCCGATAATCGCCAGGACAACGCCGACTTCGACGCCAGTCAAAATGTAGGGAAGCGACGACGGATACTCCAGCCGGCTGAATATCTGCCAGGACGTGGCGTTGAGCGCCGTCATCACATCCCGGTGCCCCGCCTCAACCGACTTCACACCCAAAACGGTATTAGTCAGAATCGGGAAGAACGAAAGGATTGCCGCTACCAGTACCTTCGACGTAATTCCAAATCCGAACCACACGACAAACAGCGGCAGGAGCGCGACTTTCGGCAGCACCTGGGTGCCTATGATAAACGGGTTGAGTGTCACCTCGACCCAGCGGAAGCGTCCCAGGATAACCCCGAAACCGACCCCGACAACCAGACCATAGGCAAAGCCGAGCAGTGTCGCATAAGCGGTCATCCAGGTATGCCACCACGCGCGTGGGGAGCGCACCAGGTCAAGCCACGCGAACCAGACAGCCGCGGGCCTGGGCAGAATGAACGGCGATAGATCCGTGATGACAATGTAGGCTTGCCACAGGGCAATCAGAATGCCCAGCAGAAGCGGCGTCGTAATCCATGGCAGCAGCGTCTCCCGCGAAACCGACTTCTTTCTGGTCGCACCGCGCGAAACGACGGGCACATCGAGCGTAGTCATCAATACTCCTGATGTATGGAACCGAGCCGATGACGCAATTCCAGTGCGATGTCCTGAAATTTTGGAAGAGCTTGCACGTCAAGCGACCGTGGGCGGGGCAAGTCCACATTCACGATGCGATCCACACGCCCCGGTCGCGGCGACAGAAGCACGATTCGATCCGCCAGAAATACGGCCTCCGAAATCGAATGCGTGACCAGGACGATTGTCTTGCCGGTGGCAAGCCAGATTTTCTGGAGTTCCAGATTCATTGTGTCGCGGGTCAAAGCATCAAGCGCGCCAAATGGCTCATCCATGAGCAGGATCGATGGATCGCATGACAAGGCGCGCGCGATCGCGGCCCGCTGCCTCATTCCGCCAGACAGCTCTTTGGGCCAGCGCTTCACAAACCCCTCGATGCCGACAAGTTCAGCCAGTTCACGAGCCTTGGCCCGGCGTTCCGCTTGCCCGACACCCCTCAGTTCAAGCGGCAACGCGATATTGTCTTCGATATTCAGCCATGGAAAAAGATTGGCGTCCTGGAAGACAAAGCCGAGGTCAGACAGAACGTCGGCTTGTTTTGTGCTTCCCTTCCACAACGGCTTTCCGCCGACCGCGATTTCGCCATGCGTGGGCGCGATCAGCCCGCCAATCATGCGAAGCAAAGTCGTCTTGCCGCACCCCGAGGGTCCAAGCAGAACAACCAATTCGCCTTTCTCGATCGTCAGATTGGTCTCTGCCAAAGCCTGCACGCGCGACTCGGACACGTCATACCACTTCTCGAGGCCCGTCATCGCCACGCCAGCCAAAACAGCCTCCTTTGGGACCCTCAGGTCACGCAGATCAAAGTCCATGTCTCACAACATTTTGGTTCATCTCGTATACACTATGAAGCGCATAAACGACTGTCAATCGGCAGGCCATGGTGTATTGCTGCCATTACCTCAATGGCCGTCCGCTATGACGGATGAAAAGGTCTCGCTCTAGATTTTTCAATGCTTTCCTTTGGACAGAAGCGAGACCAACCGCTCTTATTTCAAGCAATTCAAAGGGACAACTGCCGCTTCTTTTCGCAATCGCGCCAATAAACATACAACCTGACTGATCGGCTGTTTTATATTCGTATTGAATACTTTTTTGCGTTGACATGCATAGACATCTGCTCAATTTTTCCGGCACTGTCGCTACCCGTTGATATGCGGGTTGCGAGACTCACCGAAGGATGCCGAGCATGAACACGAGACGCGAACTTCTTTTAAAGGGCTCCGCTGCATTGAGTGGCTTCGCACTCGGACTACCCTTGATAGCCAATCCCGCGCGGGCAGCGGACAAAGTCACGATGCTGACTGCGAATGGGTTTCAACCGGACTTTATCGAGCTCATGAACGGATATTCCGGCAAGCATTTCGCCAAGCAAGGCATCGACGCCGAGATCCTCGGGCCGCACGGCACGTCTCAGGCCGGGCAGTTGTTGATGGCAGGCAAGGCTCAGTTCGCGCGATTCTCCGGCCTCGACCTTGTCAAGGTCGTAGGAAAGGCCAACGCGCCGTTCGTGAGCATTTCCACGATGTCGCAGGCTTCGACGTTTCATATTGTCAGCACGGCGGAGAAGCCAATCAACAAAGCGGAGGACCTGAAAGGAAAGAAGATCGGAATTGTCTCGATCGGAGGCTCGACCGACACCTATGTCGAGATGATTCTCCGAAAGGTTGGAATTCCCAGCGACAGCGTCGAGAAGCGGGCGGTCGGCAATTCGCTTGCCGCTTATCAGTTCGTCAAACGAGGTGTTATCGACTGCTGCGTGCTTTCTTTGCCGGTTGTGATGGCGGTCCAGTCGTTGAACGAGAAGATCGTTTCGTGGAATACCGATCGCTATGTTCCGATGCCCGGCCAATGCTACCTGACGACGAAGGACATCATTAAAGAGAATCCGGATCTCGTGGTGCGCTTCCTTCGCGGCCTCAGAGGTTCTGTCGAAGAGCTTATGAGCAACCCGGCTCAGCCGCTATTCAAACGCGCTGCGAAAGATTTTGAAATCCCGAACCTGGAGAATATCGACTTTCAGGCGCACATCCTTAAGGAAGTCATCAATCAGCAATGGCTTTCCGAGGGGCGCGAGAACCTTATGCGTAACGTACCCAAGCTTTGGCACGATGCCGCCGAGACCGCCCATATCCTTGGAGCCGACTCGTTTGGTGACGGATCTTCCGTCTATACCAACAAATATGTCGATGCCGCGATGAAGAGCTGACCTGCAGGGCAGGCGCGTTTCGATCGCCGAAGGCACTCTCCATTGTTTCCGGCATCCTGAACCGGGGCACGAAGCCATTCGCAACGCCTTCAGTGCGCGTTGACGAACGCTTCCGCCGGCGCGCTGTTATGACTTGTTCGATCATCAGGCTGCGTCGCCGGATTTACCGCATCTATTCACGACCATCGGAAACCGGCGCTGCGGTTGACAATAAAATATACGAATTGTAGCTTTTTATAATTGAGAAATGTGCGCCTGGCGCTGAAACTGACGGAATCCCAATGGCAGAGAAAACGACTTACAAGAACGTCATCGTCGAGAAGGACCGCGGCCTAACATGGGTGACGCTCAACAGGCCGGACAAGCGCAATGCCATGAGCCCTGAACTGGATGCGGAGATGCTCGACATCATCCTGTCTCTGGAAGGCGACCCTGAGACGCGCGTTCTCATCCTGACCGGTGCTGGCGATGCATTTTGCGCCGGCATGGATCTGAAGCTGTACTTTCGCGGCCTTGAGAAAAACCCCACCGACCAGATCCGTGCGGAATGGACCACGCACCAGTGGCGCTGGTATCGACTTTGGAATTTCCCGAAGCCGACGATCGCAATGGTCAACGGCTTCTGCATGGGTGGCGCCTTCACGCAGCTTATCGCCTGCGATTTCGCCATCGCGGCCGACGACGCGAAATTTGCTCTGTCCGAGGTGAATTGGGGCATCCTCCCCGGCGGGCTTGTGAGCAAGGCGCTGGAGGTCTGCCTGGGCTATCGGGATATGATGTATTACAGCATGACGGGCGAAATGTTCGACGGCAAGAAGGCCGCCGAAATCAAGCTCATCAACAAATCCGTGCCAGCGAGCGAACTTCGCGACGTGACGGAACAGTTCGCGCGCGGCTTTCTGAACCTCAATCCCGAGGCGCTGCGCGGGACCAAGCAGGGCGTCAAGGCGGTCCGCGACATGGATTTCGCGCAGGCTCATGAATACCTGATGGCGAAATCCGGCGAACTGCGCGCCCGCGACAAGGAAGACGGCTACAATCAGGGCATCAAGCAATTCATCGACGACAAGACCTACAAGCCTGGTTTCGGCGCTTACAAGCGTCCGGAATAGGATTGCGGACATGGCTGCGACGGCGCAAGAAATGAACGCGGATTGCAATTCAACCGCCCTGCCGCTCGCAGGCGTGAAGGTGCTCGAACTCGGCACCATGATTACCGCGCCCTATTCGGCGATGACCCTTGCCGAATTGGGTGCGTCCGTCATCAAGGTGGAAAATCCCGAGGGCGGCGATCCGTTCCGCGGGGCTTCTTCCGATCGCTATGGTCCGAACTTCATTGCCTATAACCATAGCAAGCGCAGCATAACGCTCGATCTCAAAACGGCCGAGGGTCTGGATGCGCTGGAAAAGCTGATTGCCGCCACCGACGTCCTGGTCGAGAACTACCGTTCCGGCGTGATGGAGAAATTCGGCCTTACGAGCGACCGGCTACGCGATCTCAATGCCCGTCTTATCCACTGCTCCATCACCGGCTTCGGGGCCGACGGCCCCTACAGCGGGCGTCCGGCCTATGACGCGGTGGCAAGCGCGCTGAGCGGCATTTATGGCCTGGCCGTCGATCCACAGGATCCGCGCCTGGTCGGGATAACAGTCGCCGACAATGTGACAGGCTTATACGCGGCGAACGGAATCCTCGCCGCGCTTTACCAGCGCGAGCGCAGTGGACGCGGCCGCCGCATTGAAATCAATATGCTGGAATCGGCGATCGCATTCTCGCCGGATGCTTTCGCTCACTACGATCAAACCGGCGTCCGTTATGGCCCGTCCTCCAGGGTCGCGGCGTCCCAATGTTTTGCCTTCAATTGCGCCGATGGCAAGCTGCTCACCGTGCATCTTTCGTTGCAAGCCAAATTCTGGAACAATTTGCTCGCAGCTTTGGGCAACGAGGATCTGGCCGCCGATCCGCGCTTCCAGGACCGGTCGCAACGGGTTGCGCGATATGATGAGCTAAGAACCACCCTTGCCGATATTTTCAAATCGCAGACACGCGTGCATTGGATGGCGCGTCTCGATGCCGGCGACGTTCCATTCGCGCCTATTCATACGATTCCCGAAGTCATGGAGGATGCGCAAGTCACGCACCTCGATACGTTCGAGAAGACCTATCATCCTCACAAGGGCCATGTAACCACCATTCGCTCGCCGATCCGCCTTGCCGGATCAGTCCGAGCCAATGCAGCGCCCCCGGCACTCGGCGAGCATACGGCGGAGATTATGAAAGAACTGCGGGCCGAGGCCGCGCCGGCGACGGGCAAGGGCGGAGTGCGCGACTGATGTTTGGCCTCAACAGCGACCAGAAGATGCTGCGCGACATGGTTCGCAAGCTGCACGAAAAGCACGCGCCCGCCGGCTACCTCCGCCGCCTGGAGGCCGAGAGCGCCTATCCCTACGAGCTTTATCAGGCCTGGGTGGATGCCGGGCTCTTCGGCATTGGCTTTCCCGAAGAATACGGCGGCAGCGAGGGCTCACTGCTCGACCTGGCGATCGTTGTCTACGAGATCGCCTATACGAGCATCGATTTTCAGATGGCGTACGGCGCCAGCATGTTCTGCGGGTTGAATATTCTGCGCAAAGGCAGCGATGAGCAGAAAGCCTATTGGCTGCCCAAGCTCATCTCGGGAGAGCGCCGTTTCGGCATATCCATCTCCGAGCCCGATGCGGGATCCGACGTGGCAGCGCTGCGCACCCGTGCCGTGCGCGACGGCAAAGATCTCATCATCAACGGACAAAAGGTCTGGAACACCGGCGTGGGCGCGCGCGACGCGACGCTGTGCGTCTATCTGAGAACCGATACATCGGCTCCGCCGCGCAAGGGTATCTCGCTCGTTCTCATGGACAACGATATGCCGGGGATGACCATCAGCAAGCTCGATATGCTCGGGCGCCGGTGCACCGGCACTTACGAGGTCTTCTTCAGTGACGTTCGCGTCGACGACAGCCGCATCATCGGTGGCGAGAACAACGGCTGGGATTGTCTTCTGTCCGGGCTGCAGGTGGAGCGGATCGTCTCGGCCGCGGGCAGTTGCGGTGCTGCCCAGGCCGCGGTCGACCTGGCGAGTTCCTTTGCCAAGGAGCGCAAGCAATTCGGACGCACAATCGGCAGCAACCAGGCAATCGCGCATATGCTCGCCGACATGCAGACCGAAACGTCCGCCTCCTTCGCCCTGCTGTGGCAGGCTGCAACCCTGCTCGACAGCGGCGAAGACGCGCTGCGTGAGTTGAGCATGGCCAAACTCAAGGCGGCCGAAACATATGTCAATGTCGCCAACATGGGCATGCAGATCGCGGGTGGTATCGGCTACAGCAAGGAATTCGATATGGAGCGGCATTACCGCGATGCCAGAGCGTCGACGATCGGCGCCGGGACGTCCCAGATCCAGCGCAATCTGATCGCAGGGCAGATGGGCCACAAAGTTCTGTAGCCCGACGAAGACCCTGATTTCCGAAATCTCTTCAGGCTTCCGGTGAACCGGAGCGGAGACCAGACGTGCCGGCACCCAGCTATGACTATGTGATCGCCGGAGCAGGATCGGCGGGCTGCGTTCTTGCCAATCGGCTCAGCGAGAGTGGCGCGGCCAGTGTCCTGCTGCTCGAGGCCGGCCCTTCGGATGGCAATCCCCTGATTTCGATCCCCCTCGGCCTGGGTAAACTGCATCAGTACGGGATGTACGACTGGGGCTTCGAGACCGATCCGGAACCCAATCTCGAAAACCGCAAGCTCGAGGCCATGCGAGGCAAGGTGCTTGGCGGATCATCCTCGATCAACGTCATGGCCCATACGCGCGGCAATCACGGCGACTATGATCGCTGGGCCCGCAACGGCGCAACAGGATGGTCGCACGATGAGGTGCTGCCGTATTTTCTCCGCAGCGAGACCTGGGAAGGCGGCAGCAGTCCGTGGCGCGGCAGCACGGGGCCGCTCGGCACGCAACCGGCCCGCACGCGCGATCCGCTCTACGAGGCCTGGATCGCGGCAGGCAAAGCCTGCGGCTATCCTCTAACGCCCGACTATAACGGCGCCAGCCAGGAAGGTTTCGGACGCAGCCAGTATGCCATTCGCGACGGTCGCCGATCTTCGGCCTCGCGTGCTTTCCTCAGGCCCTCCCGAAGCCGTAAGAACCTGACCGTGATCACCGGTGCGCATATCACCCGGATCGTTCTTGAGAATACCCATGCGCGCGGCCTCGAATATATCAGCAACGGCAACAAACAGTATGTCCACGCCGGCTGCGAGGTGATTGTCAGCGCCGGCACATTCTGTTCGCCGCAGTTGCTGATGCTGTCGGGCAT